>Ga0116176_10001595_pt1 | contig 17703 bp, 10 predicted proteins | sample AD_STIC08_MetaG_FD_89803 | JGI IMG/M metagenome (GOLD analysis project Ga0116176, IMG submission 89803) | Active sludge microbial communities of municipal wastewater-treating anaerobic digesters from USA - AD_STIC08_MetaG | ecosystem: Engineered > Bioreactor > Anaerobic > Digestate | place: USA...
CCCTACATCTCCTCCATTTCGCCGACGCGCGGGTCGGTGGCGCTGACTGCCTTGAGCGCCGCCGAGGCGCGGTCGGCCTGCCCGCGCAACATCTGCGTTTGCAGGTAGAACTGCGCAACCAGCGTGTTGGACTCGGGGGCGGCGCGCTGGTCCATCTGGCGCACTTCCGGCGGCGTGGCGCCGAACCGGAACTCGTCGGTCAGCAACCCGGTCGAGGAGATGACGCCCAGGGTACCGGCGTTGAGGAACGAAAAGTCACCGATGACGCCCGCATACAGCGCGGTGACGCCGGTGGCGTTGCTGAGTCCACCCGGATCGATGATGTCGGGGCGGTCGACCTTCAGGATCTTGTCGGTCGAGCATCCTGCGCTGGCAACGAGCGCCAGCGCGAGGACGGCGCGACTCATGGTGTGGCCGGTGGTCCGGCGCACACGAGGAAGCACTGTGTTCATGTCATGCTCCAGTCGGTTAGTCGTGTGGTCGGAACGCATCAGTAGTTCAGGTTGACGCGAACGGTGAAGTAGCGCGGCTGGCCCAGCTGCACGAAGGAGTACGGCGTGGCGTCGGTCCCCTGCGTCTGCGACTCGGGGTCGGCACCGGAGAACTCCTTGGTCCACATCCAGATGTTGCGGCCGGAGAAGACGATGCTCGACTCGCGCGACTTGAGCAGCGTCGTGACGGTCTTCGGCAGCGTGTACGTGGCCGACACTTCGCGGAGACGGATGAAGTCACCCTTCTCCCAGTAGGCGCCGAGGGCGGCGCCGGCGATCACCGCGCGCGCCTGACGATCGAGCGGCGTCCCCTTGACGTGCGTGTCGGCGCAGTTGTTCGGGCCTAACGCGCAGGCGAAGCCGTCGGAGATCTGGTGCATGATGTTGCCACCGCGATAGTCGAGCAGCCCGTTGATGCGGAGCTTGTTCTTGAGCAGGCCGACGGTGTTGTTGAGTGCAAAGGTGCGGCTCGGCACGCTCGGGCCCCCGTACACCGGCCCTGTGGTGGTCGTCACTTCGCTCGGGACGATGACGCCGTCGCCGTTGGCGTCCTTGAACCCGGTCATGTTCGGCCAGTAGTTCGAGAACAGCGGGCGCCCCGGCGCGTTCTGGTAGCCGAAGCCACCGAACGGCTTGATGCCAGGTGCAAGCGAGACGAGCTCGTTCTTGTTCCACGACGCCTCGATCTGGGCGTCATACTGCAGGTTGTTGTAGTCGAGCACGCGGGCATTGAACGAGACTTCGAGCCCCTTGTTGCTCACCACGCCGACGTTGTCGAAGATGGCGCGGCCGGCCGTCTGCGACGGCGAGATGTCGCGCTGCACGATGGCGTCGTCGGTGCGCTTGTCGTAGTACGTCACCTGCAACGACACGCGGTTGCGCAGCGTGGCGAAGTCGAAGCCGCCCTCGATTTCACGCGAGCGCTCGGGCTTGAGGTCGTTGTTCCCCTGGGCCCCGAAGACCGCGGCCGGTGCCTCGCCGCTGAGCAGCGTGGCCGTGACCGGGTTGAGGAAGGTGATCGAGGCATTGGCCGTCGGCTGCTGCCCCGAGACACCCCACGCCAAGCGCGGACGGAAGTTGTTGACCCACTTGGCCCCGCTGTTCTCGCGGGCCACCCACGACAGCGTCGCCTTGGGATAGACCGCGGCGCCGAAGTCCTGGCCGAAGGCGCTGTTCTGGTCGCGGCGCACGGCGCCGGTGACGAACAGCTTGTCCTTCCACCCGATCTGCTGCTCCACGTACACACCGAAGGTGACGAACTCGGTGGTCTGCTCGCCCGAGGTCTTCTGGGCGCCGGCGTCGATCGTCGCACCGCCCGGCGGGAGGACCTTGGCGCTGTTGAACGTCACGAAGCGACCGTCGCGGTTCCACTGCGCACCAAACGCGGTCTTGCTGTTGAAGTCGTTCCAGACGGTCTTGGTGACCGTGGCGCCGGCATCAACGGAGTAGCGCTCGTTGTTGTAGCGATTCACGGCGCGAAGACCATCGACCTCGACGCCGCAGAACGGGCAGCCCTCGCCCGTACGGATCTTGGCCGCGTCCTGCCAGTTCATGAAGTCGAGGCCGACGATGGCGCGCGTCGCGAGCCAGTCGCGCGGCTTCCAGTTGGCCGAGATCGAGTTGATGAACTGACGCACGTCGCGCGTCGTCGCACGCGAGAACGCCTGACCCGGCGTCGCGAAGCCCCACGCGTTCGGCGCCGCCGGGTTGGCGGTGCCAAACAGGCCGGAGCCGATCACGCCGTAGAGGTTGTCGCCCGTCTGCGGAATGATGATGGACGACGAGATGAAGCCGCTCGAGAGCGACAGGTCGCCGTTGCCCCACACCGGCATGCCGAAGTTGCCGCGAAGGCTCGTCTTGGCCAGCTGGTTCGGGAGGCGCTGCCAACGCGGGATCGACGGGGTGCCGCGGCTCGCGATCAGCGAGTCGACCTCGGCATCGGGCATCTGCAACACGCCGATCTCGTTTTCCCACGTGCCGCTGACGAAGTAGCGCAGCGACTCCGTGCCGCCCGACACCTGCGCGCCATAGGACTGGCGATTGCCCGTCTTGAACGGCGACGTCTCCGCATCCATCAACAGGTTGCGCGAGTACTGCTGCGTCAGCGTGCAGACGCCGCTCGCCTCGCGGGCGAGCGTACAGTCGATCTCGCGACCGTTCGCCTTGTTGACGCCCTTGTTGTAGTACTGGCCGCCGTAATCGTAGGTGTTCTCGGAGGTGCCACCGCTGCCGAACACCGACCAGCGCGGCGCCGTCTGGCGCCCCTTCTTGGTCGTGATCACGATGACGCCGTTGGCCGACTGGGTGCCGTAGAGGGTCGCCGCGGAGGGGCCCTTCACGATCTCCATCGACTCGATGTCGTCGGGATTGAGGTTGTTCAGGAAGTTGGGGCTGCCGCCGCCCACGTACGTGTCGCCGAGCTTGCCCGAGATGTCCGGGCTCCCCTGCTCCATGCGAACCCCGTCGATGATGAGGAGGGGATCGTTGGAGAGCGACGCCGAGGAAAGGCCGCGGACGCGGACGCGGGCGCCACCGCCGACCGTCCCGTTCGACGCGATCATCGTCACGCCGGCGGTGCGTCCGTTGAGGACGTCCTGCATCTGCGTGATCGGCGCCTTGGACACGAGCTCGGCGGCGTCGATCTTGGCGATCGAGTTGCCCAGTTCGCGCGTGAGCTGCTGACCGGTGGCCGTCGTGACGACCGCCTCGAGCTGGTACGGCGCCTTCGTGAGGACGAAGTCAACCGTCGTCGTCTGGTTCGCCGTGACGGAAATCGACTTCACGTCGGACAGGTACCCGATGCGCACCACGCGCAGCTGGTAGTTGCCCGGCTGCAGTCGCAGCAAGGCGAACCGACCGTCCGCACTGGTGATGGTACCGATCGTGCTCCCGTCGACGCGCACCTGCGCGCCATCGATGGGCAATCCTCCGTCTTTGTCGGTGACTCGGCCGGTGACGCGAGTGCCGGCGCCCTGCTGGGCGCCCACGCTCGCTGTCGCGAGGCCGGTCAACGCAGCGACGGCCATCAGTCCGCGAACAAGGGAACTGCTCATGACGCCTCCTGGGGTTGGGGGGGAGAGGTGTCCAAGCGAATCCGGATGCGCGTGAGCGCGAGAGGCGACCCCCGGATTCTCGGGGCATACCGTTGTGTATACAAAAACGGCGGGTAGCGCGCGCTATCGTACGCCTTCCGCGAAGGTGTCGCAATATCTGAGTGTGCAATCGTCGCAGATTCCCGCCCAACTCCGGATCCTGTACCGAAGGCGCGCCGTTTATCCCTCCTCCATCACCCCTCGTCACGACCGCCCGGGGAGCCACCCCCTCGATCGGGTAGGCGAAGCAAAGTGCGCCATGCCCGGCAGGGATTCCCGCCGAATACCAGCGAATGAGATGCCCCCCGCTCCGCCGCGCCCGTTGGGCGAGAGGAGGGCGAGAGCGTTACGGCGCGCGGTAGCGCTGCAGGTAGCGCAGATCGTCCTCGTCCTTCCGGACGCCATACAGCACCCCCTTCCCGAAGCCCAGCAAGGTGACGTCCTTGGGGAGCCGGACCTTGCGCTCGAGCTTCCCGCCAGGCGCAAGGACGTCGTACTCGGCGATGTCGCTGGCCCCGGCGATCATCCGCGTCACCCACAGCCGCCCGTCCGGCGCGGCCCGGACGCCCGCGAATGGCGGCTTGACCTTGGGCCAGGCCGCCGGCTCCTCCACATCCATCTTGATCCGGGGCATCTTCTGGCCGCTTCCGGCGGCCATCGAGGCGCCGAGCTTGAGTCCCTGCTCAGCGGCTTCACGCGTCGCCTTGCGGGCGAGGGCCTTGTCGGCCTCGGTCACGGTCAGCGGCGTATAGGCAACGCGGGGTCCGACCTTCTTGCGCCCCGCTGCGTCGATCCATTCGGTGGGGTAGTCCGACGCCCGCGCAACGGCGACGACGCCACTGGGGAAGAGCGCCCAGGAATCGCGAAGCTCGAAGGCGGTCATCGAGAGCTTGATATTGAGGCCGTCGGTCGGGTTGCCCGACATCTTGGGCGGCGGCGTGTGTTCGACACGAACGGCTAGGGTATCGCCGCGCCCGCCCAGCGACGCCCATCGTACCAGGGCGACGGTGTCGCTCACGGTTGGCAACTTCCCCTGCACCATCGTCAGCCCGCGCGACTCAGAGTAGAAGCGCCCGCGGGCATCGAGTCCGAAGATGGCCCCGAGCTTGATGATGGCGGCGGTTGCATCGCCGGCGGGCACCAGGCGATGCGTGCGCAACGGCCCCCCCTTGTCATCGAGGATCAGCATGCGCTGTTGCAGAAAGTCGAGGACGATGATCGAGTCGCCGGCATCGAAGATCCCGCTCGGAAGCTGATACTCGAGTGGACCGCTCCCCTGCCGCGAGACCTGAGTGGCGGTCTCCTTGGCGAAGTCATAGATGAAGAGGAGTCGGTCCTTGGAGTCGGCGACGAGGACGCGACCATCGCGGAGTTCGAGGAGCGTGGTAGGCTGCGTGAGCGGTTCCGGGTGCTCGGCGAGCGGGGCTTTGAGCGTGGTGGTCGTCACTTGCTGGGCGCACAACGGGGAGCAGACCGCCGTTGCCAGCAGCCAACTCCCCGTTGCAATTCCCTTGAAGACCCGGCCCCACAGGAGCCGGGTCATCGCGTGCCTGGTCATGCTAGCCTCCGACCGAAAGCCGGTCTGCTACTCCTCGCTCTCCAGCTTCAGCTCCCCGCCGTCGGCCGGGGCCGCCGCGTCAGCGCCGTCGTCTGCTTCATCCTTGTCGTCGGGGACAACACGCGCCACCGCAACCACAATGTCGGTGCCGTCGAGGTTCACCAGCTTCACTCCCTGCGTGTTGCGCCCGGCCACCCGCACCTGCGAGACGGGGGAGCGGATCACCATTCCGGTGCGGGTGATGATCATGATCTCGTCCTCGGCCAGCACCTCCATGAGGGCGACGACGTCGCCGGTCTTCTCGGTCCGGTTGAGCGTCAGGATGCCCTTACCCCCGCGCTTCTGCACGCGGTACTCGTCGATGTGCGAGCACTTTCCGAGCCCCTTGCTCGTGACGACCATCAACGTGGCTTCGCGCTTGATCACCACCATGCCGACCACGCGGTCATCGGGACGCAGCTCGACCCCCTTCACGCCGGTGGTGTCGCGCCCCATTTCGCGCACGTCGCTCTCATGGAAGCGCACCGAGAGCCCGTGCTTGGTGGCCAGCACGATATCGTTGGTCCCGTGCGTGATCTGGACGTCGATGAGTTCGTCGCCCTCCTCGATCTTGATCGCCTTGATCCCGGTCGAGCGCGGATTGGCATACTCGCTCAGCGCCGACTTCTTCACGGTTCCGTTCTTGGTGCAGAAGAGCAGGTACTGATCCTTCGGGAAGTCGCGCACGAAGACCATCGACTGGATCTTCGTGTCGGGCGTCGTGTTGATCAGGTTGACGATCGGCTTCCCTTTCGTCGCGCGCCCCGCCTGCGGAATCTCGTAGACCTTGAGCCAGTAACAGCGCCCGTCATCCGTGAAGACGAGGATGTAATCGTGCGTGGAGCCGACGTACAGCCGTTCGATGAAGTCGCCTTCGCGCAGGTCGGCGCCTGACGAGCCCGTCCCGCCACGGCGCTGCTTTCGATAGGTGGAGATCGACGTGCGCTTGATGTAGCCGGAGTGCGACACGGTCACGACCATGTCTTCCTCGGCAATCAGGTCCTCGATGGTGAACTCGCCGTCGTCGCTGGTGATTTCGGTGCGGCGCTCGTCGCCGTACTTCTCGGCGACGGTCGACAGTTCCGACTTCATCAATGCCAAGCGGCGTTCCTTCGACTCCAGGATCCCGCGCAGTTCGGCGATGGTGGCCTGCACTTCGGCCAGCTCCTCTTCCAGCTTCTCGATCTCGAGGCCGGTGAGCTTGGCGAGGCGCATGTTGAGGATCGCCTCGGCCTGCCGCTCGGAGAGCTTGAAGCGCGCCTGCAGCGTCGCGCTCGCACTCGGCGTGTCCTCGGCGCTGCGAATGATCTTGATCACCTCGTCGATGTTGTCGACGGCGATCTTCAATCCTTCGAGGATGTGTTCGCGCTCGAGTGCCTTGTCGAGGTCGTACTGCGTGCGGCGGACGATGACCTCGTGCCGGTGCGCGATGTAGTGCGCCAGCACGTCCTTGAGCGGCATGACCTTGGGGACCAGCTGGCGCGTGTGCGGATCAGGGACGAGCGCCAGCATGATCACACCAAACGACGCCTGCATCTGCGTGTGCTTGTAGAGCTGGTTGAGCACCACACGCGGAATTGCATCCCGCTTGAGCTCGACGACGATGCGCATGCCGTCCTTGTCGGACTCGTTGCGCAGGTCGCTGATCCCCTCGAGCTTCTTTTCCTTCACCAGCTCGACGATGCTCTCGACGATGCGGATCGGGTTCACCTGGTAGGGCACCTCGGTGATGACGATCTGCGAGCGGCCGTTCGACTCCTTCTCCTCGATCATCGCGCGGGCGCGCATGACGATCTTGCCGCGCCCGGTCTCCTGGTAGTCCTTGATTCCGGCGCGGCCGTAGATGAAACCACCCGTCGGGAAGTCGGGCCCCTTCACGAACTTGCGGAGCTCCGTGGCGTCGAGCTCGGGATTGTCGATGAGGGCGATGGTAGCGGCGACGATCTCGCGCAGGTTGTGCGGCGGGATGTTGGTCGCCATGCCGACGGCGATGCCTGACGAGCCGTTGACGAGGAGATTGGGGAACGACGCCGGGAGGACCTTGGGCTCCTGCAGCCGGTCATCGAAGTTTGGCGCGAAGTCGACGGTGTTCTTGTCGATGTCGGCCAGCATGTCGACGGCCATCTGCGTGAGGCGCGCCTCGGTGTATCGGTACGCGGCGGCCGAGTCGCCTTCGATGGAGCCGAAGTTCCCCTGCCCGTCCACCAGCGGATAGCGGAGCGAGAACTCCTGCACCATGCGCACAAGCGCGTCGTACACCGACGAGTCGCCGTGCGGGTGGTACTTGCCTAACACGTCGCCGACGACGGTCGCCGACTTCTTGAACGGGCGCCCAGGGGTGAGGCCCAACTCGTTCATCGCGTACAGCACGCGACGGTGCACCGGCTTGAGACCGTCTCGCACGTCGGGAAGGGCGCGCGAGACGATGACGCTCATCGAGTAATTGATGAACGATTCCTTGATCTCTTCGTCGATGAGCCGGGGGACGATCCGCTCGCGTTGGTGAGGCGCAGTCATGAGGCCGAAGTACGGGGACGAAGCCACGTGGTCGAGAGGGGCGAAAGGTACCCGGGCCGCCGGGGGAAATCAACTCTCGGGCCAGTTCGTAACGCATTGCAGCATCGATACTTGCGAACAGGTTTTGGCCGCCACCCCGTGCCAGTTGCCGACATCCACCCCTCGATGGGTCTTCGGCCTCTGTTCGCCCCGCAGTTTCGGGCGCGTCGGCGGCGAATGAGAAGGCCGAGTCGCGCCGGTCATCGCGCGATGCATCGGTGCCCGAACGCGCGTCGACGCGGTGGAGGACGAGGGGTACATTCGACCGCGGTTCGCCACCCTCGCCCTGATGCCGATGCCCATCTCCCGCCGCTCGTTTCTCACCGCCGTCGGCGCCGCCGGCGCGGGCTCGATCGCCGCCCCGAACGCGGCGCATGCCGTGGGCTGGCTCTCGGCGCGAGGACTCGAAGGGGGGCGCATCGCGCCCGGCCCGGGTGCGGCGTCTCGCACGAAAGGGGGCGCTACCGCCGACCTGATCCTCCTCAACTCGAACGAGAATCCGTACGGCCCCGCCTCCAACGCGATCGACGCCGTGATGCACATGTTCGGGCAGGCGGCGCGCTACCCGGACGCGCCGGAGGACGAGTTGCGCGCCACGATCGCCGCGCACCACAAGATCCCGGTCGAGTCGGTCATCCTGGGGTGCGGGTCGACGGAAATCCTCGCCTTCATTACTCAGGCGCTGACCTCGCCCAAGCGCCGCCTGATGACGGTCGCCCCGACCTTCGAGACGCCGAGCGACGTGGCCAGGCGCAACGGAGTCCCGATCGAGGAGATCCGGGTCGACGGCTCGCTGTTCATCGACCTGCAGGCCATGTATGAGATGTGCCGTGGCGCGGGGCTCCTCTTCATCTGCAACCCGAACAACCCGACCGGGACGATGCACGGGATCGGCGACCTCCTGCACTTCGTAGGGCAGGTGAACGCGCGCTCCCCGGAGAGCCATATCCTCATCGACGAGGCGTACTTCGAGTACGTCGACGACCCCACGTACGGCACGGCGATCCCCGCCGCGGTGAAGAACCCGCGCCTCATCGTGAGCCGCACCTTTTCCAAGGTGTACGGGCTGGCGGGAGTCCGCGCGGGCTACGCCGTCGGACACCCCGACACGATCCGGCAGTTGCAACCGTGGCGCACGCCGAGCGGGATCAGCGCGTTTGCCGGGGCCGCCGCGATCGCCTCGCTCGAGCTTCCGGACCACGTGGAGCGTCAGAAGGCGCTCAACACGCAGGTGCGCACCTTCTCGATGAACGCGATGCGGGAGCTCGGATTCTCCGTCGTCCCCTCGCAGGCGAACTTCTTCCTCACCGACATCCGGCGCGACCCGATGGCGTTTCGCGCCGCGATGCGCGATCGGGGGGTCGCCGTGGGACGCGCCTTCCCTCCGCTCACGACGCACATGCGACTCTCGATCGGGACGATGGAGGAGATGCAGAAGGCGCTATCCATCGCCGCCGAGGTGTTGAGGAAGGGATAGGGCCCGTACCGGGGGGAGGCGTCCTTCAGGATGCCCTTGCCGAGCCGCGATCCGGGCTCCCTCTTTAGCGCTCCCACGCCCTCTCCAGGGAGTCCCTCGATGAATCTCGTTAGGCTCGGCGGTACCCTTGTCGGCACCGCCTCCCTCCTCGCTGCGGCAGGCACCACGACGCGCGCTCAGGGCGTCGTCGCGGTGCGCGGTGCCACGGTGCATACCGCCGCGGGCGCCCCAATCGCCGGCGCCACGATTCTCGTGCGCGACGGGAAGATCGCCGCGGTCGGGCGCGACGTCGCGATTCCCGCGGGCGCAACCATCATCGACGCCACCGGGAAGGTCATCACCCCGGGGATGATCGACGAGCACTCGCACATCGGCGCCCGGCCCACGGACCTCAATGACCGGCCGATGATCATCGGGCCGCAACATCGCATCCTCGACGCCCTCGACCTGGGCGATCCGGATTGGAAGGACGCGGTGAGCGGCGGCGTGACCACGGTGATCACGGGCCCGGGGAGCGGCGAGAACGTCTCGGGGCAGGCGATCGTGATCAAGACGTTCGGAGACGCGCTCTCGCGCCGACTGGTGAGCGACAAGGGCGGGATGAAGTTCGCGATGGGACCCAAGCGCAGCGACGCCTATCCGTCGACGGCGATGGGGGTCGCCGCCAACCTGCGGCAGTACCTCATCAAGACGCAGGAGTACATGGCGGCGGCGAAGAAGTGGGAGGATGGCGGCAAGTCCGGCACGCCGCCGGCGCGCGACCTCGGCTACGAGGCGATGGCCGAGGTCTTGGCGAAGCGACTGCGCGTGCGCGCGCACGTGCACGCCGCCACCGACGTCATGACGCTCCTGCGGCTCAAGGACGAGTTCGGGTTCGACCTCACGCTGCACCACTCGACCGAGGCGTACAAGGTGGCCCCCGAGATCGCGAAGCGCGGGGTGAGCGCGGTCGTCCTCCCGTTAGGCCCGCGCATCGGCGTCACCGACGACGCGATGGCCGGCCCGGCGACGCTCTGGAAGGCGGGGGTGAAGATCGCCCTGCACACCGACCACCCGGTGATCAACCAGAAGTGGCTGCGCCTCTGCGCGGCGCTGGCGATGCGCTACGGTCTCCCCGAGGATGAAGCGCTCAAGGCGATCACGATCAACACCGCGCAGATCGCCCGCGTGGCCGATCGCGTGGGGAGCCTCGAGGTGGGGAAGGATGCCGACTTCGTCATCTTCAACGGGGCCTGGTACGAGCCGTCGACCCGAGTCGACATGGTCTTTGGCGACGGCCAGGTGGTGTACGACCGCTCGCGCCCGGAGGGCAAGTAAGATGACGACGAGACGCACCATGCGCGCGGCGCTTGCGGCTGGCGGATTGCTGGCCACCCTCTGCCCTGCCCTGCTCCGGGCCCAGGAGCGCGCGATCGTCCTGCGCGGCGGAACGGTCGTCCCGGTGGACGGCGCCCCGATCCCGAACGGAACGGTGGTCATGCGCGGCGGGAAGATCGTCGCCGTGGGGGCCAACGTCGCGATCCCGGGTGGGGCCGAGGTCGTGGACGTGCGCGGCAAGTACATCCTCCCCGGACTGGTCGACGCGATGACGTCGTTGGGTGTGGCCAACTCCGACCTCAACGAGCCCACCGAGACGATCGCGCCGCAACTGCGCGTGATCGAGGGGTAGAATCCGTTCGGGGCCTTCGGCTCCGGCAAGCCCGGCGTACTGCGAAACGATGAAGTGCTCGGCGGTGGCGTCACGACGATGTACGTCGCCCCGGCCGACGCCGCGCTCATCGGCGGACAGGGAGCAGTGGTGAAGACGGCGGGCGCGACGCTGGCCTCGGTGATCGTACGGGAGCCCGCGTCCATGGACATGACGTTGGGCGAACCGCCCAAGCAGGCCGCCCGCCAGCGGCAACGTGATCCGGCGACGCGCATGGCCGAGGTGGCGATGCTGCGCCAGGCCTTCATCAAGGCGCAGGAGTACGAGCGGAACCACGCTGCCAACCCCGCGCTCCCGCGCGACCTGGGGATGGAAGCGTTAGGCAAGCTGCTCCGTCGCGAGCTGCCGGCGCGCATCCAGGCGACGAGCGCCATCGACATCCGGAGCGCCCTCGGGCTGGCCCGCGAATTCAACCTCGCCCTCGTCCTCGATGGCGCCGCCTCGGCGCAGCTCTTCAAGGATTCGCTGGTCGCGCGGAACGTCCCAGTGATCCTCGGGCAGGTCTCGCATCCGTTCGTGAGCAACGAGGAGATCCCGGACCGGAGCGACTACCCGCCGGTCGACGAAGGGACGGCAACAGCGCTCATCAAGGCGGGGGTGAAGACGGCGATAGCGTCGTTCTCGCGCGCCTTCGGCACGCTGGCACCGGCAGGGTCGAGCAAGTGGCTCCTCGTCGACGCGGCAATCGCCGCAGGATACGGGCTCGCCGAGGCCGACGTCATCCGCGCGGTGACGCTCACGCCGGCGGAGATCCTCGGCGTGAGCGACCGGATCGGGAGCCTGACGGCCGGGAAGGACGCCGACGTCATCGTGCTCGACGGACCGCCGCTCTCGGTGAAGACGTGGGTCCAGCGCGTGTACGTCGGCGGGGAACTCGTCTTCCAGAAGTAGCCGCGCCACGCTCGACCATTTCGCGCCGCCCGTCCGCCTCCCGAGGCGACGCGGGCGGCGCAGTCGTATCTTCTCCCGGCCGGGCAGGGCCGCCTGGCCCCACTTCCCCCTGACCATGCTCTCGCCATGACGTCCACGATTGCCGGCGCCACCGATACCGCCGCCGATTCCGACGACTCGATCCCCTTCATCCACCACTTCATCGGCGGCGTGCGTCACCTGAGCGCTGTCGAACGTTGGGGTGAGGTGTGCAATCCCTCGACCGGGGCGCAGTCGGCCGCGGTGCCGTTTGCATCGCGGGACGATGCCGACGCGGCCGTGCGCAACGCGCTCACGGCGTTCGCCGAGTGGGGGAGCTGGTCGGCGCTCAAGCGCTCACGCGTGATGTTCCGCTTCAAGGAACTCATCGAGCGTCACATGGACGAACTGGCCGAGCTGATCTCGCGCGAGCACGGCAAGGTCTTCCTCGATGCCAGGGGCGAGGTGCAGCGCGGCCTCGAAGTGGTGGAGTTCTGTTGCGGAATCCCGCACCTGATGAAGGGGGAGTTCTCCGACTCGGTCTCGACCGGGATCGACTCGTACTCGCTGCGCCAGCCGTTAGGCGTAGCGGTCGGAATCACGCCGTTCAACTTTCCGGTGATGGTGCCGCTGTGGATGCTGGCCCCGGCCATCGCCTGCGGCAACTGCTTCATCCTCAAGCCGTCGGAGAAGGACCCGTCGGCGCCGGTGCGCCTGGCGGAGCTGCTGGTGGAAGCGGGGGCCCCAGCCGGCGTACTGAACGTGCTCCACGGCGATCGGGTCGCGGTCGAGTCGCTCATCACGCACCCCAACGTCGACGCCGTCTCGTTCGTGGGGTCGACGCCGATCGCGCAGTACATCTATGCGACGGCCGCCGAGCACGGGAAGCGCGTGCAGGCGATGGGCGGGGCCAAGAACCACCTGATCGTGATGCCCGACGCGGACCTCGACCAGGCGACCGACGCGCTGATGGGCGCGGCGTACGGATCGGCCGGCGAGCGCTGCATGGCGATCTCGGTCGCCGTCCCGGTGGGTGAGGAGACGGCGAATGCACTGGTCGCCCGCCTGGCCGAGCGCGTGCGCGCGCTCAAGGTGGGGCCGTCGCTCGCGGAAGGGATGGAGATGGGGCCGCTGGTGACGGCGGCGCATCACGAGAAGGTGAGCGGCTACGTGCAACTGGGAGTGGAGGAAGGGGCGACGCTGGTGGTGGATGGACGCGGCTTGCGCCTGGCGGACGGCGCGCACGACGACGGCTACTTCCTGGGCGGTTGCCTCTTCGATGGCGTGACGCCGGCGATGCGCATCTACCAGGAGGAGATCTTCGGTCCCGTGCTGTGCGTGGTGCGCGCGGCGTCGTTCGACGAGGCGTTAGGCCTGGCCAACACGCACGAGTTCGGGAATGGCGTCTCGATCTACACGCGCGACGGCGACGCGGCGCGCGAGTTCGTGCAGCGCGTGCAGGTGGGGATGGTCGGGGTGAACGTCCCCATCCCGGTGCCGCTGGCGTTCTACTCGTTTGGCGGCTGGAAGGCGTCGGCGTATGGCGACCACAACCAGCACGGGATGGACGGGGTGCGCTTCTACACGAAGCAGAAGACGGTGACCTCGCGCTGGCCCAAGGGGATCAGGGCGGGGTCGGAGTTTGTCATGCCGACCCTGAAGTAGAAGACGGGAAGACGGGAAGACGGGAAGACGAGATAGCGACCCTCGAGCGCCGCACTCAGCGCCGGGTACGCCCTTCTCGTCTTCTCGTCTTCTCGTCTTCCCTATCTGAGTTCTCGCACCGCACGCCACGCCATGTCGATCGCGGCGTCGGTATACGCGTACGCCGCCGCATCCGAGTTCGCGATCGTGATGTTGCCCACGGGCTGGCGACCGATCTCGCAGGGAGATTCGCCGGCGGGCCACGTGGGGTCCCAGAGCGAGTTGTACTCGTAGGCGTAGCCGTGCGACCAGCGGTTCACGGTGATCGCCGCGATGTCGCGGGCGGGGTCGAAGCCGCCCTTGCCTAACATGCGGGCGAGCTGATCGCGGACGTTGCGTTCATAGGTCGCGTAGGGCGTGGCGAGGAGTTCGCCGCGACCGGCGCGTTGCTGGTCACGCACGGGGAGCCCCGGGACACAGGGGGTGCGGTGCATGGTGACCACCACCGGTTCGCCGGACGACTTGGGATACTGGGTGCCGCCGATGCTGACGGGGAAGTCCATCGACGTGTCGAAGAAGTAGGCGCCGGGGGCGAAGATCGAGTGGACCTGGAGCGCTTCCATCGCCTTCCAGTTGCGCAGCGCGACGTTGGTGTAGAGCAGCGGCACCTTGGAGCCGTACTTGAGTGCGGCGGCCTGACGCGTCTCGACTTCCGGGAGGATGTGCGGGATGATGCCGTTCCAGCAGGCCATCACGCAGCGCCCCGCCTTCACCCGCTCGGCGCGTCCGTTGCGCACGTAGGTGACCTCGACTCCGGTGGCGGCGTTGCGTGCGTGGACCACGGTGGAGCTGAGGCGCACGCGCACGCGCGCGGTGGGGCGGTCGAGGGTGGCGTAGTTCACGCGGGCTCCCACGACATCGTACATCGTGCGCCCGGGGATGCTCCCGGGGACGAGCCCGCGCACGAGGAGGCGGGCGATGGTCGCGTTGCCGTCGGGGAAGTGGAAGATGTACGGCTCGTCGTTGGAGTGCAGGATCGCCGAGCGTCCCATGCCGGGAGCGGGAGAGTCGTCGAGGCCTAAGCCGGCGAAGCCGGGCAGCTCGAGCGGCACGCAATCGCCGGCGGGCACGGCGTCGATGCCGACGCCGAAGAGGTCGTGCGTGAACGACTGGAAGTATGTGAGCGCCCCCTTGGAGAGGTGGCAGTACTTCGACAGGTAGTCGGCGTAGCTGGTGCGGGCGAGCAGTGCCTTCTTCTCCGGGATGCTGCGTCCGGGGAGGTAGTCGGTGGGGGTGACGTATAGCCGGGCGATCTCCTTCTTCACCGAATCGGCGAGCGGCGTGCGCGCCAGGTACGCGGTGATCGGCTCTTCCTCGTCGTGCAGCACGAGCGCATCGCGCCCGAACTTCTCGCGGTTGAAGAAGACCCCGTCGCCCATCTGGCGACTGGCGAAGAACTCCTGGTCGTATGCCTTGTAGAACGGCTGCGTGTCGATGCCGAGTTCTCGCAGCAGGCGCTTGGCCTCGGGCGAGTACTTGCTCGGCGTGTCGATCGACTGGGTGCCCCCGTACGAGATGAGCGACTTGCCGTCGACGGTGAACTCGTTGCGCCTGGCGTGGCCGCCGAAGTCGTCGTGGTTGTCGAGGATGAGGATGCGCGCCGAGGCGCCGAAGCGTTGGCGGTAGAACCACGCCGCGCTCAGCCCCGAGATCCCAGCGCCGACGACGATGAGGTCGTACGACTCCTTGAGGTCGGCCGGCGTGCTCCACTCCCTTGGCGCCATCCCGTCACGCACGCGATGGGCGTTCTCGAACGCGCCGTCGTGCGAGCCACGCAGCCCCGTCATCGCGGGCGGATAGTCACCAGTCGCGACGGCGGCGCGTTGGTCGAGTCCCCCGCTTCGCAGCAACTCCGCCGGCGAGAGCGCGCCTAACGCGCCGATCCCGATCGCCATTCCGTTGAGGAAGTCCCGCCGGTCGATCGGCCGATCGAGCCCGAGGTCGCGGTCTTCCGGCGAACGTGTGTGGTGCTCGTCAGGCATCGTCGCGCCCCATGGTCAATGTGAAGCCAGGCGGGGGCCATGCGGTCAGGCGCGGCGTGCCACCGCACCTGCCCCGGCTCCCGTCTCCCCTCCCGCTACTTGATGCGGCCGTACTTCCGCATCGCCGCCAGCATGCGATCGACGGGCATGGCGAAGACCCGCAGGTCGTTGGCCCCGGTCGTCGTTTCCGCCGCGAGGAGCGCGTTCGTGATGGCCGCCTCCGTCGCCTGCGCCGTGGCCTGGAAGAGCGGCGAGATGCGGTCGTTGGTCAGCATGGCGAGCGTCGTCGTGGTCTCCGACGACCAGGTCTTCGGGTTCGCGGTCGAGAAGGCGATGAAGATGTCCCCAGAGCCGTTGCCGCCAAATCCGCCTTGCCGTCCGATTCCCAACGAGACGCGCGTCGCGATGCGCTTGAGTTGGTGCGGGAGGAGCGGCGCGTCGGTGGCGACGACCACGATGATGGACCCCTGCTCCGGCGCGTCGTCGTTGCGCGGCGTGGGCTGGCCGCAGCGGCGACGTGCCATCAACTCGTCCAGCGCGACCTCCGGCCCGACGGCATAACACGAGGCGAGGTCGGGGATCTCCTCACCCACCGGGACCCCCGCGATGCGCAGGTCGCGCCGCACGCCGTAGTTGCACTGCACCAGCACGCCCACCGTGTACCCGCCCTGGCTCTCGGGCAGGACGCGCGACGCCGTCCCGATCCCGCCCTTGAAGCCGTGACAGCTCATCCCCGTCCCGCCGCCCACAACCCCTTCCTTCGGCAACCCACCGCTGGCGTTGTCGAGGGCCGCCAGGACGTGCTCCTCCTTCACATGGAAGCCGTTGATGTCGTTCAGCCCACCGTCATACGTCTCGGCGACCACCGGGAGCCACCACGGCTGCAACATGTTCTTGCGCGTCACCTCCCACTTGATGATCGCGTCGCGCACCACGCCCACCGAGTGCGTGTTGGTGATGGCGACCGGCCCCTCGAGGTAGCCGCTTTCCTGCACCCAGGTCGTCCCGGTCATCTCGCCGTTGCCGTTGAGCGTGAACCAGGAGGCAAAGACCGGGTCGTGATTGTCCTTGCCCCGGGGGTGCACCACCGTGACCCCCGTGCGCACTGGCCCCTTCCCCACGACCAACTTGCCGCTGCCGGTGATCAGCGTCGTGTGCCCGACCTCCACCCCCTTCACGTCGGTGATGGCGTCGAGTGTGCCGGGGGTCCCGCCGATCGGGAGCCCGAGGTCGCGCTCGCGCGGCTTCGCCTGCGCGAGGAGCGTGACCGGGACGACGAGCCCCGTGAGCGTCGCACGGCGCAGGGCGCGCGCGCACCGACCCTTGGTTGCAGGTGACGACATTGGTGCGGTGATGGCAGGGGGTGAAAAGGGAGATCGCCGGGGAACATCGTCCCCGGCGATCGGTCCCGCCAGATCGGCCTTCGCCGCCGGTGCCTACGCCAGCCGGTCGAGCGCCTTCCCGAGCTTGTCGATCAGCTCATCGACGTGGGACTTCTCGATGATGAGCGGCGGCGAGAGAGCGATGATGTCGGCCGTCGTGCGGATGAGCAGTCCATTCTTGAAGCAGTCGATGTGGCAGTCCATCGCGCGGGCACCGACCGCTCCGGCGCGGGACTCCAGCTCGATCCCCGCCACCAGGCCGATGTTGCGAATGTCGATGACGTGCGGCTTCCCCCGAAGCGAGTGGATCGCCTCCTGCCAGTAGGGGGCCATCGCCGCGGCCCGCTGGAAGAGCCCTTCCTCGGCGTACACGTCGAGCGTCGCCAGGCCGGCGGCGCAGGCCAGCGGGTGTCCCGAGTAGGTGTAGCCATGGAAGAACTCGATCCCGGCCGGCGAGGCGTTCACCACGGTGTCGTAGATCCCGTGGCGCACGAAGACGGCGCCCATGGGGACGTTGCCGTTGGTGATCCCCTTGGCGACGGTCATGAGGTCGGGGACGACGCCGAAGTAGTCGGCGGCGAAGGGCGCCCCTAACCGCCCGAAGCCAGTGATCACCTCGTCGAAGATGAGGAGGATGCCGTGCTTGTCACAAATGGCGCGCAACCGCTCGAGGTAGCCCACCGGCGGCACCAGCACCCCCGTCGACCCGGCGACCGGCTCGACGATCACCGCAGCAATCGTGTCCCCCCCGTGCTGCACCGCGAGGTCCTCGAGCGCGTCGGCCAGGTTGGAGCCGAAGCCGGGC
>Ga0116176_10001607_pt1 | contig 17638 bp, 15 predicted proteins | sample AD_STIC08_MetaG_FD_89803 | JGI IMG/M metagenome (GOLD analysis project Ga0116176, IMG submission 89803) | Active sludge microbial communities of municipal wastewater-treating anaerobic digesters from USA - AD_STIC08_MetaG | ecosystem: Engineered > Bioreactor > Anaerobic > Digestate | place: USA...
CATGTTCCTTGTCGAACAGGCTCACGATTCCCCCGCCACGCGCGGGATCGAGTTCCATACGCCAGAACTCGTTTTCAAGTACTTCGCACCGGGTAACCGTGGGCTCAGATCGCGCAGCCGCGGGCAGGAGTTCCAGAGTCGAATAGCCGACACCAGGGACCTTTCTGGCCAGAATTTCGACCTTTGTCTCGCTTGCGAAGCAGGGCAGGCACGTCCCATCCTGATTCCTGACCTCTATCCCTTCAAATCCCTCCGGTTTGGGGATCGTAATCACACCATCACGCTCCCATGCAAGCGGGTTGAACACGACGACTGAGTTACCATCCCGCGAAACCGTAACCGCGCCGGCGATATACGTTGTGGCGTCTTCGAGCACTCCCCGCGCGAGCCTGAGGGCTTCACGGTATCCGGCCATCAAATCGAGGTAGGAGACATCGCACGGGGTTCCGGTGATGGCGTCGTGGTGTTGACCGAACAGAAGCTGGCGCCACGCTTTGTCAATCAGGTGGTCCGGATACTCTGCCCCGAGCATACCGGCAAACGTAGACCAACATTCCGCGGCGAAAAGCACGTTCTCCGCAAGCCGGTTTGCCAGTTTGAGTTCCACGCGCGTGTGGAATGTTCCCACATGATGCTGCGAGGGATTGCGGCTCGTCAGCGGCAGGCGCGCCTGGTCTGCCGTCAGCCCGTCGAGAAACTCTTCTGGACCGGTCATGAGAATTCTGGGGTACGACACGGCCATCTCGGCGGTTCTGCCGATCATCCACGCACTCGGTGGCGTGAAATCGGAAGCTTCCACCATCAGATGCCGGCGCCACCCCAACGATTGTTTCTCCCGAACAAGCGGCTCCGAGATTGTCCGCAGATTGTCGAGGCTGTTGCTGTACCACGTGTAATGCGTCCTGATGTGCGGCAGAACCGTTCCGTCAAGCGACATATGGCGGAACAGCGGCGGGAAGCCAAGGATGCTTTTCGACCAGAGTGCGGCGCGGTGCCCGGAGCGGGCGAGTATCTGGCTGAGTTGTGGAACGTGGCCGAACACATCCCATGCGTGATATACTCTGGGGTTTCCGCCCAGAAAATGGCGGTGGTAACCTTGCCCGTAGATGATGTTCCGGATGATCGCTTCACCGGAGATATTGTTTTCATTCGGTTCACTGTACGAACTGCCCACAATCAGCTGGCCCGACGCAACCAGTTGGAACACTTTCGCGCGATAATCGGGGTACTCGTCAACAAACGACTTAAGGTAATCGAGTTCGTGTACGAACGCGCGATATCCCGGGTCTACGAGACATGCATCCAGTTGCATCTTCACGTTTTCCAGAGAGATCAGGTTGTAGTGTCTCTGATCGCTCACCCAGACGGGATCGCAATGAAATCCCTCCAGTACGTGGATCGTGCACGGAGGAAGCAGCCGGGGTACCATGGCCGGGAATGCGACGGTTTTGCCACTGCAGGACAGTTCAACGGTCGTCATGGACTCGGGTAAGCACGCGCCCAGCGGAGCACTTATTCTGATTGCTTTTGCCTGCCACGGGTCGAGGAAACATTCCTCGCTCGGCGCTCCCTCAGGTTGTCCGCAGAGGTTCGCCGCGATTTTGCCTGCTTCGACAGGCGAACCGGTCGGGTTGACAAGCACCACGTCAACCTCTACCTCAGGAGCGCATTCCTTGCCACGCCAGAACCCCGGCAATCGGGCCAGTGAGACACCCCATCCCGCTTCAGTGGTCTCCACACGTCCCGTCCTCACCGACAGCTTCCAGGCAAATCCGCTCCCGCTGCCGCCGCCAATCTTCGCAAGAAGACAGTGCTCGCCCGCTGGAATCCTGACCACGGCGGGAGAAGGACCGAAGCACACTTCCACGCCGTCAAGGAGCAGCTGCGCCGTACACGAGCGATATATCTCCCAGTCATCCATGCGAAAGGCCAGAACGGTGTCGGTATCTGCATGGAGGTACGTGGCCGCGTACACAAGCGCACTGGAAAAGCCCGGATAACGGGCTTTCAAATCATGGACCGCGGAACCGGTAAGTCGCTGCCAGACCGAGAAGCCGCCGGCCACTGCGTCGTTGCGCTGAACGTCCCCTTCGCGCGGTCGAACCGTCCTCTCGACACCGGTTGGATCAGCGTCAACCGCGTCTGCCCTGCCGACCCAGAGTTCCCGGTTCAGCCCGCCGGGAAATTCGAACGGAAACGGGTCGAGAACAAGCCAGTCGGTGAGAAACGTGTTGATGCCCAGCGAATTAACCCTCACAACCGGGCGGCCTTCCACCCACGCGTATTCTGGATTCATGCGCGACTCCTGTCAGTATGGCTCTTCCTGTCTACCAGACACAAACAAAGGCGTCCGGATCGCAATTATTCGACAATGGACGCGGTCCACTCACGTTAGTTCGGCGGAGTACCCCTGCCTGCAGACAATCGCGAGCGCGTTTCCTCGCACACGGGTAAGAATCACGGTTGCAGATTCCGGTCCGCAGAGATCGAGCATTGACCTCAGCTCATCCGGATTCACAGGGAACCTCCGCGTCCTGATTTCGACGGTGCCAACTCTCCTCTCGCGCAGATGCGCTCTCAGTCTTTTGAGACTGAAAGGTAGAACGGAAAGAACGTCAAAACCCTTCGCAAACGGCGTCTCAATAAGCGAATCCGAAGACAGGTACGCGACCCGATCGTCCAGTCGCCATGCGGAAAGCTTCGCCGCGAGGTGAGTAACAAGCTGCGCGCGAACAACCGCCGGTGACGGGTCGTACACGAACCTTCCGACATCACCTTGCCGCAAGGACTCAGCGGCCGAAGCGTCGATGCAGGAGGCCGTCACCGTGGAGCCCCCACCAAGAATGGCCGCGGTCCTTGCATGCGGTTTCCGCTCACCGAACCAGAGAACCGCCTCTCGGCACTCGCCGCGGTCCTCCACGAACTCCGGTACGGCATCGCCTGGAATAGCATCAAAAGGGATGCCGGGCGCCGCCTTCACAGCAAGGGTTCGGACAGCTTTCCGGATCTGCGCCCAGTGGTACACCCGCGGTTCGTAAAGTTCCGGTCGAATTACCCGTCTGCCGCCGGGCCTCCGGTCCGGATCAAGGACTGCCGCTTCTGCTGCCGGCAGAACCGTTTCTACATCTGAGCAAATGAAATCGGTTCGGTCGCCGTGGCCGAATGAACTCACGTTGAAACGGGCACAGAGCACCCGGTGGAAATCCCGGTCGATTGCCACGAGATGCTCGCATTGCGACGACAGGGCGATGGCATCGCCCCCGATGCCGCAACACAGGTCGAGAACACGCTTGCACCCGGATAATCGCGCAGCCCGCCATCTGGCGGCCCGCTCGCCGCTCGCCTGTTCAGCGCTCTGCCGGTCGGCCGCCAGATGCCTCCACGTCGGAAATTTCGACCGGTGTTGGTTCCACACGGAAAGCAGGACGAGCGCGGCCCGGCAACCATCTGTCCCAAGAGCGTTGCGCGCTTTCTCCACGAGAATATGGAGGGGAGTGAGTCCCCACTCGCGTTCGTGAAGCTCCGCCCATTGCCGGACGGAATGATCAATCAGGAGCGCCCCGGAGACCGTCACGAGGCCACGCCATTTCGCGGGAATCGTTGTGTGCGGACACCGAGCGGGTTTACCATTTGGAGAGCACCGTATGTCGATCTTTGCTGCAATTGAAAGGGTATCGAATGCTCGTCTGGCAAAATATGCATACCCACACGCACCGTTCCAACTGCGGAGGGCGGGACAGCACCATTGCGAATACGGTCGCGGAGGCCGAATCCGTCGGCTTGACTCTCATTGGCGTCTGCGACCACATAGATGAACCGGAAAGCGGTCGGGAACCCCTTATCCTCGAAAACATGAAAGAGCGCGACGAACTGGACACTTCCGTTCGCGTGCTTATCGGCTCCGAAGTCTCCATGAACGCACCGGACCAGCCCGCGGTGAAACCGGAAATCATGGCGACGTGGGATTACGTGGTCATCTCTGCGAATCATTTCCATCTCCCGTGCGTGAGCCAACCGGGCAAACGAACCGAAGAGGGGTATGCGGACCATTTCCTTACGATGGCAGAGGGTGCAGTGCGGTACGGTGCTTCGATCATCCCGCACCCGTTTTCGTACATCGGGGTCCGCACAATGGAAAACGGAAGGGAGATAGACTGGCCCCGGCTCATGGCCGCGTACGACATGAACCGTGTTCGCAGGCTGTTCGCGGAGGCCGCCGCCAAAGGCACCGCATTCGAGATAAATCCGGGCCGTCTTGGGATCATGCCGGAATTCTTCAGGAAGATCGTAAGGATGGGGCGAGACGAGGGAATGAAATTCTCGCTGGGTTCCGACGGCCACCACCCCGGCCAGATGCATTACGGCGGCACCGAGAAAATCGCGGCAATCGAATCACAACTTCAGGACCTGGGGGTGTTGGAAACAGATATCTGCAGCAGTTACGCCCCAAGAGCCTGCACCGCTTGAACCGGCACCGTCTGCCACGCCGGTTTTGTTGACTCGGTCAGTCTCCTTCGCTATTATTAACTAACTGTCTTCCTGCGGCCGAGGGCGACGGGAATTCGGGAAACCGTCCATGTGCACAACCGGGAAACCATGGTGAGTGTAGCTCAGTTGGTTAGAGCATCAGACTGTGGATCTGAGGGTCGGGGGTTCGAATCCCCTCACTCACCCCATACGATAGTAAGGGCCTCGGATGCTTCCGCGTCCGGGGCTCCTTTTGCATACGAAACGAGAATCGGCAAGGAAACGCGCCGGTTCTTTTTTTTGCGTCTCCGAGACTGGCACGCGCCAGCCGGATGAACGGGAGATTGCCGATGGCACGCAGCACCCAGATTCTGAGGAGACTGAACCAGGCCCCGCCTGTTCAGGAAACATCCTATAACCAGCCGGCCCACCGCCCTGAAATGGAACGCACCGAGGACGAAACCGATCACGACCGATTTCGACGAAAACAACAACGGCTCGCCGCCCAGGATACCTCTTCCAGCCTCCCCATCAAGGTTGTCGAAAAACAGGCGGCGAAACCCCAACCGGGAACGCGCTTCGAGGGGCCTTTGGAAGTCCTCGCAGCAAAATACAAGGACCCCCGCGAAGTGATGCGCCACATGACGGTGGGGCAGTATATGCGGTACGAGCTGCGGGGCGGCCAGATATGGGAAAACGGGAAACTGGCGTACGACGGCACGCAGTTTCTTACGGAGTAAGAAGAACTCCGGTCGCAGACCTGAGCTTCCCCGTTCTCTTTGCGACGCGCAACGTGGACCACCGTCCTCGGAAACCCCAACCGGACCTCCCGCTTCGTATATTTTGTACATGAATTCCAGATGCTGGAACCCCTTGTGGCGGGCACACTTCACGCTTCTTTCGAAGAACCGATAGGGAAGCGGCTTCGGGACGACGGTTTCATTCAGGCGGACGAGAGTTCTGTGAGCAAGGACATTTCCTCAATCCTCGAAGGGTGGGATTTCCGACCTGACCGGCCGGCGGTGCGACGCATTGTCGGTGACGACGGGCGACCTCGCCTCCAGATTCGGCTGGATCTCGGTCTCCTCCAGATGGAGGTCTCCGGAAGGCCTGACGGCAAAAGACCTCACGGTTTCACTACCGCACTCGAGTACTACATGCACCTTGCGGAGGAAGCACCGGGCGAGGAACACGAAGGCGGCGAGTTCAGGTTGGATGAGGAGGACTGCATGCGCCTGCAGCAGGAAAGCATGCAGTTCTACCATCGCCGCATCAGTTGGCTGGAACTGGGGGAGTATCGCGCCGCGGAGGAGGATGCGGACCACAATCTGAAGATCATCGATTTCGTGGTGAAGTACGCCGAAAACGACCAGCTCCGCGAAATGTTCACACAATGGAAGCCATTCATTCTCGTCCACAAGTTTCTCGCGGGCGCGCGCCAGGCGTGGGAAGCCAAGGATTTTGACGGAGCCGTGGAGCGGGTCAATCAGGGGATTGAAGACATCGCCGAGATCTACCGGGAACAAGGCCGCGAGGATGCGATCGAGAACTCCGGCGAGATCAGTTACCTCAAGAAGTGGCTGGAGGATATCTCCCAGACGCGGCCATTAACGCTGGAACAGCGGGTAGAGCGCGAACTGCGCGAGGCAATCGCGTCGGAGCATTTCGAAAGGGCCGCAGTGCTGCGCGACCGTTTGCAGGCCCTTCGACAAAGCGCTCGCACGAGCGAATGAGCCTCCCCGGCACGGACCGTCGCCGCGGCATTGACCGATGCCGACCGACGTCCTATACTTAATTGTCTTTTGTGGCGCTCTAGCTCAGTTGGTAGAGCAAGGGACTGAAAATCCCTGTGTCCCCAGTTCGATTCTGGGGGGCGCCACCTTTCGCCGCGCGCCCCGATGATTCCGACGGGAAATCGGGGCGCTTTGCGTTCCACCCGCCTTCCCCGAATTGCAGGGACGAGGTGCCTTTCCGTGGCAAGAACCGAAACCGTGGAAGTGCCTCTGGGCAGCAGAACCTATCCCGTCGTCATCGGGAGCTCCATGCTGTACAAGTTGGGGGAGGCAGCAAGCAGGGTGACGCCGGGGCGCATTGCCGGCGTTGTTTCTGACAAAACCGTGTGGAGCCTTTACGGCGACCGGTGCTCAGCGAGTCTTGAGGCGGCGGGTTTCCGCGTTCTTCCAAAGATCGTCGAGCCCGGCGAGGAGTACAAAACGCTTCACACGGTCGCCGGAATTCTGGATCACTTCCTGGCTGCGGGCTTCGACCGTCAGAGTCTGGTGATCGGATTTGGTGGCGGCGTTGTGGGCGATGTTGCCGGGTTTGCCGCGGCCATTTGCCTCAGGGGATTGCCCTTCGTTCAGGTTCCCACCACGGTCGTAGCTCAGGTTGACGCAAGCGTCGGGGGCAAAACGGGCGTCGATCATCCACTCGGCAAAAACCTGATCGGAGCGTTTCATCAACCGTCTCTGGTGTTCGTCGATACCAGCCTGCTGGCCTCCCTCTCGGAACGCGAGCTCCGGGCCGGACTTGTTGAAGTCCTCAAACACGCAGTAATTCGCGATCCTGGTTTGTTCGATCTGCTTGAGATGTCGCTGGATGCTTTTGCGGCAGGAACCGCCTCTGCCGCTTCGTGGATTGATCTTGTCGCCGCGAATTGCCGGATCAAGGCGTCCGTTGTCGGTCAGGACGAAAAGGAGTCCGGCCTCCGTGCCATTCTCAACTACGGACACACCGCAGGACACGCGATCGAAAGGCTGGGAGCCTATCAGCGCTATCGCCACGGCGAAGCAGTTGGTTTCGGAATGATGGTAGCCGGTCAGATGGCGTACGAACGCGGCCTCTGGCGTCTGGAGGAGCTCTCACGGCAGCGAAGGATTCTCGGTCGCCTGCTCTGCACTCCTCCGCCGACCGACATGGCACCCGGTGACGTCTGGAACGCCATGAAAGGCGACAAGAAATCCCTCGGCGGAGTGCTCCGGTTTGTCATGCCTCGCGGTATTGGAGACGCTTCAGTCGTCTTCGACGTAACTGAGCCTGAATTTTTGGCCGCGTGGAGCGTAGCGTTCAACCAAAAAGAAGAACCCCATGTCGGATGAGTTGCTGGACGTATATGACGAAAACGGTTATCACGTGGCCGAGGCAACACGTTCGGAAGTCCACGAACAGGGCCTTTGGCACAAAACCGTCCACGTGTGGGTATTTGCGCCCGGTCTAGGAGATGGCCAGATCCTGTTTCAGCAGCGCTCCGATGCGAAGGATATTGCTCCCGGCATGATTGACGTTGCCGTCGGAGGCCATCTCAGCAAAGGGGAGAATCCTCTGGCGGGCGCGGTTCGGGAACTGAAGGAGGAACTTGGCATCCGCGTTCCGGTGTCCCGGTTGCGTCCCCTCGGGGTGCGCCAGAGTGCACACCGCTTCGGGCAGTTTGTGGACCGCGAGATTCAAACACTGTACGGCGTTGTAGACAACCGCGGTCTCGAAAACTACTCGGTTGCGGCGCAGGAAATTGCGGCTATCCTCCACGTCCCGGCAAATGCAGGACTGGAGTTCTTCTCAGGACGGCTCAACTGCTTAGTGGTTCCAGTTCTCTACTCAACGAAACCGGGCAGTGCGGCAACAACCGGAACCCGGGTTCTGAAGACCGTGGATTTCCTGCCATCCGTTGACGGCTATTTCGCACGGGTGTGTCTTGCAGCACAACACCTCAGACGCGGCGATGCGCAGGTGCTTCTTTAGAAGGTGGCGTGAATATGCGTGTGATCCTCGATTGCGACACGAAGAACGAAATTGACGACCAATTCGCGATCACGTATGCGTTCGCGAAAGGTGTGTGCATTGAGGCGATCGTCAATGTGCAGAATACACATGCAAACGGACTCGAATCGGTAACGGCCTACCAGGAAGAAGCGGCGGCCATCCTGGGTGCTCTCGGACGGCCTGAGATACCGAACCTGCGAGGTGTGGAGCGCCCACTCGACAACGATTCGAGCCCAGGTTCGTCTGAAGGGGTGGATTTCATCATTGAACGCGCTCTGACCGAAGACCCGGAGCCGCTGTTCGTGATCGGAACGGGTCCCGCAACCGATCTTGCCTCAGCGCTTCTTCGCGCTCCTGAGATCGCGTCGAAGGCTCGTTTCGTGTGGCTCGGCGGGTTTCGGGACGAGGAGGAATTCCGCCGACGCGGATCGGAATGGAATGCACTGGGCGACCCCTGGGCCGTGAAGGCGCTTTTTGAAAGCCGCGCCGCGATGTTATCCACGTTATTCCACGTTCCCGCGTGGGGTGTGACCGAAAAGCTCGTGTGGCGAACTGACTGGCTGGTGGGGAAGCTGCGGGAAATGGGAAAACCGATACACACGTTGCTGGCGGATCGAACCGCGGAATGGATCGCCAGATCGGGCAGGTCCCTCAGGGACAACCCGCCAAAGGAATTCTGGGACATCGGCGCGGTGGATTTGGCGATACACCCGGAGCGTCATTCGGTGCGTTTCGTGCCCGCGCACCGGCTTGGCGAGAACGCGGAATGGATTTTTCCTGCCCGAGGGACGCACGTGATCGGTCTGGATGTTGACCTGGAAGCAGACGCCATTCTGAGCGATGCGTTACGCGCATTCGCCTGCCTTTGAGGAGGAGAGCGGACAGTGACGTCAACGACCGGATACGACGAAAACCATGCGAAATCACAGGGCGAAACACCCGGTATTGATGTGTGGCCGAACCAGTATCGCGACCGCATGTACACAATCAGGATCACAATACCCGAGTTCACTTCGATGTGTCCGAAGACCGGGCAGCCGGATTTCGCCACTATCACCATCGTGTATGAACCCGACGCTCTTTGCGTTGAGCTGAAGTCGCTGAAGCTTTATATGCAGGCGTACCGTAATATGGGTATCTTTTTTGAGAACGTCGCCAACAAGATACTGAACGAGTTTGTGGCTGCCTGCAAGCCGCGGCGCGCGGTTGTTGTGGCTGATTTCAACCCGCGGGGCGGCATTCGCACTTCGGTACGCGTCTCCTACTCGAACAAATCGAACTGACGTCTCTTCCGTTCCGTGGACCTTTTGCAAGGATGGGGCTGTGAAAAAGCTGGAACTGGGTCTCATGGTGGGCTTTGCGAGCGACCCGAATGAGTCGTTCAGACAGGTCGCTGAGCTGGGCATTCCGACATGCCAGGTTACGGGAACAGCGGAAGCAGCGCTTGCCGGGAAGTATTCCGACCCGGAGAAGGTTCGCAACGCTGCGGACAAGGCGGGTGTCCGGATCAGTTCCGTATTTCTGCTCTGGGAGGGTCAGCAATTTGACAACGTCGATGGTCCCTCCACAATGGGGCTGGTTGCGCCTCGTTTTCGAGATGAGCGTCTCAAATCGGGGAAACTTTACAGCGACTGGGTAGCCCGCATGGGGATCGACAGCATCACCTGCCACATCGGGTTCATCCCGGATGACGAGCGCGACCCGGTGTACGAAACATTCGTCGACGCGATGCGTGATCTGGCGCTTCATTGCAGACGGAACGGTCAGAAGTTCTGCTTCGAGACGGGACAGGAGTTGCCTTCGACGCTCAAGCGAACCATCCGCGACGTCGGTACGGGCAATTTGTTCGTGAATCTCGACCCGGCGAACCTGATCCTCTACGGCAAGGCAAACCCCTTGGACGCCGAAGAGATTTTCGGTGAATACGTGCGAGGACTGCACGCCAAAGACGGTGTATGGCCGAACCGCGACGAGGCCCTTGGTCACGAGACACCCCTCGGCGAAGGAGCTGTCCGGTTTGATCTGTTGATCCGCCGACTGAAGGCGAAAGGATTTGAAGGGCCGTTGACCATCGAACGCGAGATCCATGGGCCTCAGCAGCGAGTTGACATACTGCGTGCGATCAAGATCCTGGAACCGATGCTTTGATCGTACACGTCGCCAGAATGGTCGTTGTTCACGGAAATTGGGGAAGAAAGGTTCGCAAAGATGGCGCAGGATACTCTCACCGTAACTGACAACAGGACCGGCAAGGTTTATGTAATCCCCATCAGGTACGGCACGTACCCCGAATATGGCGCGTCAATCAGCGCCATGGATTTGCGCCAGATCAAGGTCAGTGAGAACGATTTCGGGCTGCTCTCATTCGACCCGGGGCTTACCAACACGGAAACGACCGCCAGTGCGATCACGTTCATTGATGGCGAGCGGGGCATCCTGCGATACCGCGGCTATCCAATTGAGCAACTCGCTGAGAAATCGACGTTTCTGGAAGTGGCGTACTTGTTGATACACGGGAAGCTTCCGACGTTCGCCGAGTTTACAGACTGGACGAACAAGATCGTTCAGAATATGCTGATCCATGAGTCCATCAAGAAATTCCTCGACGGGTTCCACAGCAACGCCCACGCCATGGGGGTATTTGTCGGAACGCTCGGCGCGAAATCGACGTTCTACCCGGCTGCCAAACATGTTCTCGACCCGAAACAGCGAATGCGCGAAACCATCAATATCATCGCATCGGTTCCGACTATCGCCGCGTACACGTACCGCCACAGTTGCGGACTGCCTTACGTGTACCCCGATCCATCGCTTTCCTACATCTACAACTTTTTGAGCATGCTCTTCCGCATGCAGCCGGGCAAGGAGGAGATCTACCACAACCCGGTGATAGAACGGGCTCTGGACGTGCTGTTCATCCTGCACGCGGACCATGAACAGAATTGCAGCACCACCACGATGCGCACGGTGGGAAGCGCACTGTCAGACCCCTATTCGGCGATATCGGCCGCGGCGGGCGCGCTTTACGGGCAGCTCCACGGCGGTGCAAACCAGGAAGCGCTGGAAATGCTTTCGCAGATCGGGACGAAAGAGAACATTCCCGCGTTCATCGAGAGGGTGAAAAACCACGAGACGCGTTTGATGGGGTTCGGGCACCGAGTTTACAAGAACTACGATCCACGAGCCAAAATAATCAAGAAAATGGCTGACCAGGTACTTGAAGTGACGGGTCCGGACCCGCTCATCGACGTTGCGAGGGAGCTGGAGTGCATAGCGCTGAGCGACGAGTACTTCATCAAGAGGAAACTCTATCCTAACGTAGATTTCTACTCTGGCATCATTTACAAGGCACTCGGGTTCCCGGTTGACATGTTCCCCGTGCTGTTCGCACTTGCCCGAACCGCAGGTTGGCTTTCACACTGGCTCGAGCTGATGGGTGACGAAGACGAACGGAAAATCGTGCGCCCACGGCAGCAATATGTGGGCGAGGACGTGCGGGAATACGTTCCCATGGATGACCGGACGTAGGACGGATTGGCCCTCGCGGCTTGTTCACGCGGGATCTCGGCAGTATATTATAAAGTTCACAATCACGAAAACGATCGCGTGCGCTCATAGCTCAATTGGATAGAGCATCTGACTACGGATCAGAAGGTTGGGGGTTCGACTCCCTCTGAGCGCACTTCTTTTTTCTGCCCGTCCAGCGATCTCCACCGAGGACATGACGCCTGCTTCTGGATAGGATTCCGGATCACGAAACCTGGATGCGCCTTGCGCTTGCAGAGGCGAGGGTGGCGCTTCACGAACAGGAAGTGCCGGTAGGGGCAGTGGTTGTCCGCGATGGGATCGTGATCGGTCGCGGGCACAATACCGTCGAAACGGGCGAAAGCGCCCTGAACCACGCGGAGATGCTCGCGTTGCGCGAAGCGACGCAGGCAGTGGGCGCCTGGCGATTGAATGACGCCGTGCTGTACGTCACCTTGGAACCGTGCATGATGTGCGCCGGCGCGTTAATGCTCTCACGGATTGGCGGGCTGGTATTCGGTGCGAGGGATCCCAAATTCGGCGCGTGCGGTTCCCGAATCGATGCGCTGGCCCCGGATATGGGGTGGAACCACCGCGTGAATATCATATCGGGGGTGCTCGCTGACGAAAGCGCCGCACTCCTGCGCGAGTTCTTTTCGTCCCGGCGATGATCTCGCGGAGAGGTGCCTGAGCGGTTGAAAGGGGCGGTCTCGAAAACCGTTGAGGGCTTTGCCCTCCCAGGGTTCGAATCCCTGCCTCTCCGCCATTCTGACGTGATCTGAAGCAGCATGCGCATCTCGTGCGGAGAGGTGCGGGAGTGGTTTAACCGGCACGACTGGAAATCGTGTGAGCGGTGATGAGCCGTTCCGAGGGTTCGAATCCCTCCCTCTCCGCCAGCGTTTCGTTGCTCTCTTCAGCAGGTTTTCCTTCGTCCCTGTAACACAGAAGCGCGGCACCCGTTGTCGGGTCGCCGCGCTTTTTGTGTTCCGGTTCTGGGTACGGTTCGTCAGGTGCCTTCCTGCCACGAATTCAGGTAGGCCTCCTGCTCCGGTGTGAGTTTGTCAATACGGATGCCCATCGCTTCGAGCTGAAGCCGGGAAACCTCCAGGTCCAGTTCCGGCGGCAGACGGTAGACCTTTGCTTCCAGTGTGCCCCGGTTCTTTACCCCCCATTCCACTGCCATTGCCTGATTGCAGAACGACATGGCCATCACGGTTGAGGGGTGCCCCTCGGCGGCGGCAAGATTCACGAGCCGACCTTCCCCCGCCAAGAACACGACCTTGCCGCCGAGATCGTATTCGTCGAACATCGGGCGGACCGTGCGTTTCGCTTTCGCCATCGCGGTAAGGCCGGCCACGTCTACCTCGTTGTCGAAGTGGCCCGAATTGGCGAGGATTGCACCGTCCTTCATCGCTTTGATGTGCTCGGTACTCACCACGTTTTTGTTGCCCGTGACGGTGACAAACACCTCGCCCTCGCGCACTGCTTCGGCCATCGGCATCACGGCGAATCCGTCCATGGTAGCCTGCAGCGCTCGGAAGGGGTTCACCTCGGTGACGATAACCCGGGCCCCAAGCCCGCGCGCGCGACTGGCAACACCCTTCCCGCAATTGCCGTACCCTACGACAACAATGACCTTGCCGGAGATAAGGATGTTCGATGCGCGGAGGATACCGTCAAGGGTGGATTGGCCCGTGCCGTAGTAATTGTCCATGAGATGCTTCGTGTCGCTGTCGTTGACTGCGATCATGGGGTATTTGAGCGCGCAATCCTTCTCCATTGCGGCGAGGCGTATGACGCCGGTCGTCGTTTCCTCGCACCCGCAGATGACATCCGGTATGAGTCCCTGATGCTTTGTGTGGATTTCGGAGACGAGGTCGCACCCGTCATCAATGGTTACCTGCGGCTTGAAGGCGATGACACGGTTGAGGAAGTCGTAATACTCCTCCCGCGTTTCGCCTTTGTGGGCGAACACTTCGACATGCGGCTCCAGCGCAAGGGCGGCGGCCACGTCGTCCTGAGTGGAGAGCGGGTTGCAACCGGTGATGGAAACCTCAGCGCCGCCCGCAACAAGCGTTTTCACGAGCACGGCCGTTTCCTTCGTCACGTGAAGCGCCATGCCCACCCGCACGCCGACGAGCGGCTTCTCTTTCGCAAAGCGTTCCTGCACTTTCAGGAGTGCGCCCATCTGCCGCTCCGCCCATTCAATGTTCCGCCTGCCCTGCTCGGCCAGCGCGGGGTTTTTCACCTGAGACGCCATTGGGTATCCTTTCAACAGCTTGAGCCGCGCAGACCAACTGCTGCGCACGCAATCAAGAACAGACACAAGGTTTTAAGTTTATGAGTTTTTCGCTGGTATTGCCAAGGTTTGACGATCGCGGAGGTGCCCCTCTCGTCTGCGGAAGCGGCCGTGCCCAACATACGAGGCTTCCTCTGGATTCCCGCCTGTGCGCGAATCCGTTTCGGATTTGATTCCGCATGGCAGACGACACAAGCTACGCACATGGGTTCACGTACCCACAAAGGATCCAACATATGACACCGTCCCCCATCAGATGGGCCCCACCGGCAACCTTCGACGCAGACGCGCCCGACCTTGGTCTGCCACCATTCCCCGCCGCGGAACATACCGTCCTGTACGACCCCTTACCCTGCGCCGCGAACGTGGACGAGGGCGGCGACGGGCGGTACGAAAGCCTGCGCCACGGCACATACAGCCATCATCCGGCTATCGTGCTCAAAGACCGCACTTTCATCGTGTACTGGACGCAGCACAGCAAGGACGAGAACGGACCGGGCCAACGCATGCTCGCATGCGCCGGGCAATTCGACACCGCGTTCGAGGAGATCGACTGGAGCCGGGACGGCGCGCTGGTGGAGATCATTCCGCCGCCGATTCCGGTCCGCAGGCGACCCTGGAACCACGACCCGCACGTCATCTACCCGTATGCGCTCGGCAGCTTGCAGCTTGTCAACGAAAGGCTGTACACCAGCGGTCTGATAGTTGCCTGCCATGGTTACACCAATGACGTGAAATACCACGGGTTTCAAACCAGGCCGCTCCCTGCGTCGGCATGGAGCGACGACCTCGACCGCGAGCGGGGGTTCATCTACGACCTGTGGCTGGATCTCGGACTGCGTTTCGTCCAACGCTGGCGAATTCAGGACGGCGTACTTGTCGCTGATTCTCCAATGTATGCCCAGGCTCCCCTAACACCGCGGTTTGAGGTGTGCGACGGCAGGTGGAAGGATGTGGCGGCGTTGTTACCGCCTTATTCGGAGGCGCTACCGTTTGATGCCGCCCCGACCGAGATGCATGATGACATCCTGAACGGCATCCCGGTCCAGTTCGCGCGCCACGCGAAATACGCACCCGGCACAAGCAGGCTGACGGAGGACGGCACCAATGGTCTCGCACACGAAACGGAATTCCGACGCCGCGATGGGAAATGGATCGTGCTGCGGGACAACCTCGAACGCCGTGGCCACTACTGGGCTGCGCTCAAAGAGCGTGAGGAGGACTGCTACCCACCCGCAGTCGAGACGAACCTCTACGGTGGCGCGATGCCAGTCGCAGGGGAACTTCCCAGCGGGCGGGTGTGGGTTATCTGCAACAGCTTTGATGACTACTACAACGCCGCCGACAGGAGCAGGAAAGTCATGTTTGTCACGCTCTCCGACGACGGAATCACGTTCGACAGGACCTACGGGCTGCTCCACGTGGATCGTCAACCAGATGGGGGTATGTACAAGTTCGGCGGCCCGCAGTACTACAAGGCCCTGACCGTGGGCAAGAACGTCTGGGTGGTGTACAGCATCACCAAGGAAAAGGTTGGCGTGACGAAACTGCCAGTGGACGCGCTGGAAGAGGCATGAGGGCGCTGTCCGGTTCACGACGGGGCACGGCAGCCAGAACGGAGATCTGAGGGAAACCCATCGACAACGTCGTGTTCGCATTCGGGCTCACAGTGTTCACCGGTCTGGCCACTGAAACGGGCAGCATCATCGCCTTTTGTGCCGGCAGGCTGGATTGCCGATTCTCGCAATGGCGACGCGACTCGCCGCGGGTCGCACCACGAACTCGTCTGCGATCGTTGTGTTGGCAATACTCTCGAATACGCAGAAGCAACTGTGCGTGTGTTCGTCGCTCGCGCCCGCGGGCAACTCTGAAGGAGTGCGGCAGATTGCGCGCTATAGTGTGATATTCCTGAAACACCTTATAGCTTCGTTGTAGCAACTGCATTGCGAGGATGTTCACGTGGCGGATACCCAAAAGCCTCCCAAAAAGCACTCCCCACGTCTGGGCGCTCTGGAGATCTTAAAGTACATCGGTCCCGGATTGCTCGTCACGGTAGGATTCATCGATCCCGGGAACTGGGCGTCGAATCTTTCCGCCGGGGCGGACTTCGGATATGCGTTGCTGTGGGTGGTCTCGTTATCAACGGTGATGCTTATCATCCTCCAGCACAACGTTGCCCATCTGGGTATCGTTACGGGGTTCTGTCTATCCGAGGCCACAAGTCTGCACGTGAAGGCGCCCTATTCGACGCTGATCCTGTCCTCTGTGATGGTTGCATCGATATCCACCTCCCTGGCAGAAATTCTCGGCGCGAGCATCGCGTTGAACATGATCTTTTCAATCCCGATTCCGGTTGCAGCGACCCTGGTGACGATATTCGTCGTCGTGATGCTGTTCACAAATACGTATAAGGCTGTTGAAAAAGGCATCGTTGCGCTGGTTTCGATAATCGGTCTTTCATTCCTCTACGAACTGTCATTGACCACCGTGGAATGGGATCAGGTTTTCGTGAGCTGGGTTACACCCTCATTTCCAGACGGCTCAATGCTGATCATCATGAGTGTGCTGGGCGCCGTCGTGATGCCTCACAATCTGTTCCTGCACTCGGAGATAATCCAGACCCGTCAGTGGAACCTGGAAGATAGTGCGGTAATTCGCAAGCAGCTTCGATTCGAATTCCTTGACACGTTGTTTTCCATGCTGGTCGGTTGGGCAATAAACAGTGCGATGATCATCCTGGCAGCGGCGTCCTTCTTCAAAGCCAGGATTCCTGTCGTGGACCTCACACAGGCTCAAAAGCTGCTTGCGCCGTTGCTGGGAGACCATTCAGCGTTTGTGTTCGCGGTTGCATTGTTGCTGGCAGGTGTTTCTTCGACCATGACATCAGGCATGGCAGCGGGAAGCATTTTCGCGGGGATGTTCCGCGAGCCTTACGACGTCAAGGACTCGCACACGAGAATCGGCATAGTCATTTCGCTGGTGTGCGCATTGCTCGTGATACTCTTCATCAGCAATCCGTTTCAAGGGCTGATAATCTCGCAGATGATCTTGAGCGTGCAACTTCCGGTGACAATCTTCCTGCAAGTCTATCTCACGTCCTCCGCAAAGGTGATGGGCGGGTACAGAAACGGCCCTTTGCTCATTGGCACTCTCGTTCTTCTTGGGACGATAGTTTCCACGTTAAACGTTCTGCTTCTCATCAGCTTTTTGCGTTGAGTCGCTGAAAGGCTGACACGACCGTGGCTTTGCTTCCGATATCGTTCTGCATCGTCTTCGCGTCGGTGGTAACCTTGCGACAGGCTCTTAATGGATTCCCGCTTTCGCGGGAATGACGGTTTCAGGGTGTGGGCGGGGCGCCATCGTGAGAGAAGCGAGGAAATTCACACCCCACGCGGAAACCCTATTTGGGAAGAGAGTCTTTCGTGCCTGACACTCATGCGTTGTGGCACGCCGCAACGCCATATCCGGCGAACGACGACCTTCTCTACCCGGCGGGAATCCAGCACGGAGTGGTTCACCGCGCCGGCAACGACGGGTATCGCTTTCTTCACGACTGCGCGATCGTGGCGCACGAAGGACTCCTTTTCG
>Ga0116176_10001609_pt1 | contig 17612 bp, 17 predicted proteins | sample AD_STIC08_MetaG_FD_89803 | JGI IMG/M metagenome (GOLD analysis project Ga0116176, IMG submission 89803) | Active sludge microbial communities of municipal wastewater-treating anaerobic digesters from USA - AD_STIC08_MetaG | ecosystem: Engineered > Bioreactor > Anaerobic > Digestate | place: USA...
AATGAAAACCGCCCACACAAAGCCCTAGGTTATAAATCCCCAAAATCTATTTTAAATGACCAGAACTATTGAAAAACGTCTAATTTTGATTGGCCCGAAATATAGGGAAGCTTTCAGAATGATTATAAAAAAATACTGAGACATTTGTAACGCCTGAACGAACTTCAAACGTAAATATCTGTAATCCGAGATATGCTTCCAGAATTCCTGCAGATGACAAAAATCGTGGCGTTACTGCCCTCATGCACCTGGGAACAGGAGTTTATGAAAACAAAAAAGGTCAGATTTTTGTTTCTAAGATCAAAATCGGATCGTTAAGAAAATGTTTGGCGCAACCATTTCAGAAATAATGAGCGTTGCAGGAAAAGACCTGGGTGAAATAATAAACTCTGTCATATCCGTTTAAAAAATTATTTCCTAATCTCTGATACAGAAGCAAATTATCATGAAAATCCAGCCATGAGAACAATGAATGTAATCAAATCTTTAACCATTGTCATTTCTGGTTTATCTTTAGTATTCCAAATTGACGGGCAATCAGTATTATCAGAATCCCGGCATTACAAGTTGGAAAAACTGGCTGACGGCGTTTATGCAGCAATACATAACAACCAGGGCGGATATGCCATTTGCAACGCTGGAATAGTCGATTTAGGTGATAAAACTATTGTCATCGATCCTTTTATGAGTCCTTCAGCCGCCAGGGATCTGAAGCAAGATGCAGAATATTTAACGGGGAAAACAGTATCATTGGTTTTGAACCTGGATCTTCATAGCGATCACAACAGGGGAAACCAGGCATTCTACCCCGGAGCCGATATAATAAGTACACCTAACGCCCGAAAATATATTGAAACCAACTTTGAAAAGGAACTCGAAGAAAACAAAAATTCAGTGCCCGAAGAACTCAAAGAAATTCAAAAACAACTTTTAAAAGCCTCATTATCTGAAAAGGTTGAGCTGACTTTAATTGAAGACCTATATAAGGCAATAATGGAATCATTGCCTGAATTAAAAATGACGCTTCCCAATATTACCGTAAGCGATACTTTAATCATTTATGGTTCAAAAAGAAGATTGATTGTCATACCGACAGGAACGGGACATACAAATGGTGATATGGTTACATATCTTCCTGACGATAACATAATATTTATGAGCGACCAGTTATTTGTTAAATGTCATCCCTATTTTGGAGATGGAGATCCTGAATCATGGGAAGAGAATCTCAGGAAGTTAATCGCTTTGAATCCTGAAATAGCAGTACCAGGGCATGGGTCCGTTGGTGATATCAATTCATTATACGCGATGATTGATTATATTGAAACATTGACGGATCTGGTAAAAAGGGAAATAAAAGCAGGTAGCGATGAAAATAAAGTGATGAATATTCCGATACCAGAAAAGTTCAGTGATTACCTTCTCAGTAATTTCCATAAAATTAACTTAAGATTCTTATACAGGAAACTGGCTTTGGAAAAGAGCGGCTTTAATGATTAATCAGGTTTGGGAATGGGATTCGGATCAAACACACTGGTTTTAATTCTGTCGCTTGCAACTATTTTAACCGGAATAAAAGCATTAAAGCGAGGTGAATACCGGCCAGCTTTCGTTTTAGCTTCGGCTGCCAGTGCAGGGAGCTTGTCAATTAAGTCCGGATTAGAGTAGCCTGGGCCTCCGGCTTTTACAACTGTCTGCCCATACATTATCAGAGAGTTCCAAAATTACAGAGACCTTAAGTTGACCGCAACGCGCTTTGGCGGGCAGGTTCTACGGGGCCCAGGATTTTTTGAGAGAACAAAGCAGGTATGATATGCCTGTGGAAGCTGACCTTAATTATTTATGAGCTCCACGGGAGCAGCAGATTACAGAGTGTTGATTTTTGTAAATGGTTTTTTCCCCAGTCTGGTAAGCACCTCTTCTGCCCACTTATAAGTTTCGGGCATATCGCCGATGAATTCTACCTCTGCAGGAGCAATCAGTGCCGGCAGCTGATAAACATCCGTGATCCTTAAGCAATTCAATATTTCGATTGCAGCTCCCCTGCCATCGGGACTGCCGGCCATATCCTGGGTAGCCGGAGGATTTTTCAGTATAATTGTTTTACATTTCCCGTCAAGGAGGGCGCCGTAAAGTGCAACCACACCCATCTCTTCCCTGGCGGCAATCCCTATTGAATCGGCATTTACTCCATCAAGCGTCCTGCAGAATTTAATGCATCTGGTAAGGTCATAGACCTGCATTGATGCAAGTGTTCTTCCCAGCCATGCCGATGCTCGACGTACATGCCATTGCAGGTTTGGATCCCAGCCGAATTCCCCGACACCTCTTACCTCCAAATAGGCAATATTCCATTTACTATCAAGACCTTCGATAAATCCTTCCGATTCCCACCGCGATTCATTTGGATTGCGCAGCACGATCATCAATGGCTTTTTCCGTGACGGGTCATTTCTCCAACGTATGTCAACCTTAAGTCTCCATCCCGCCTCCGAAACAAAACTGTAAATATCGCTTCCGGATTCTGCCCTGTCAAGAGTCCTGAACACTTTTACCGGATCAAATGAAGGAGGATTCTCAGGGAAAGCCGCGAAACTTTTCTTTTTAAGAAAATCTTTAACTGTACCGCGGAATTCATTCAGTTCACTTTCTGTTGTTATTTGGGGATTTAAAGCCAGTTTAACGAAAGAATCCTGAATTGTGGTCGTTCTGTCATCTGGAGGAGGACCTTCGGTATAAGCTTTTAGTTCTTCTTCTGACAGCATATAAGCCGGTGAGGTATCAATATCACCCGCCTCTTCAGGAGAAATTGATTTTCCCATAAGATGTCCGGAGAAAAAGGAGAATATTTTCTCCCTGGAATTCTTATGATATGAATGACCACCGGGGGTATCAATATACTCAATATTAGCAGGAGCATTGTGTAACTTATAGATCCTTTGGAGGTCATCATAGATCCTTTTAACCGATTCGATCTGGTTCAAACCATCACGGTCGGCCTGGCATATCAGCAAAGGCCGGGGAGATATCAGCGCTCCTATATCCTGGAAATCAATAAGGTAAGTGTTAATGGCCATCATACAGTCGCAATGACCGTCAATTGTTCGAGTTGATATCTGTGCTTCCATTGTACTGGCTCCGCATACTGGCACGACAGCTTTAACCCTCGGATCAGCTGCGGCAAGGAACCAGCTTATTGCACCACCTCCTGAAATTCCCGTGGCACCCATATTCTGAATGTCTACTTCGGGTCTTTCAGAAAGCAGGTCGAGTCCCCGGATCGCATTCCAGACTTCCACTCCGGCAGGAGTATAGCCCCGACTGTACCAGTTGAACCAGCCCCTGGCATAACATCCGTGGTGCTGGCCGCGAACCTCCCCGTACTGGATAGTTTCCACGATAAGGCAAACAAATCCAAGCTTCGCGAATTTTGCCGGGTGTGCCTGATAATGAACTTTCTGTGTCAATGAGTGGCCGCAGAGATAGATTATTGCAGGAGCCTTTCCATTTATATTATCAGGAATATAAAGATTGGCAGGCACATACAGACCGGGCAGTGATTCATAATAGAGCTTTTCTATTCTGTAACCGTCTCTCTGAATGGTTCCGGTAATTCTGACATTCAAGGGTGAACGCTCACCACTCAGAGGCATGTCCTGCATGCTAATCATTTCGATGAATTCAGCATATCTTTCCGGCCTGATCCTTTCCCACTCTTCAGCAGAAATTATTTCAGTACCGGAATTATCCGTTATATCCTTCGCTGCTTTCACGAGGTAATCACGGATATTATTTGACTGTACTTCTTTTGGTGTAACCGCAGTCTTGTTCCCTGAACAGGAAAAACTCAGGATCATGGCACTAATTAATAAAACAAGTGAAAACTGTTTTTTCATTTTCCGGAGGTATTTATTTTATTACACTGTTATTTGGTAAAAACTGATCGTTCCCCGCTTTGGCGCATAGCCGTCAGCCTGATTAACAAAAATAGTTGAATTACAATACATAAAGGTAATAATTTAGTTTGAGGTCAGCATAATATCGCGGGATCATTACATCTGCGAAAATCTTCATATAAACATATACTCAGGCGGTTACTGGCTCCTTGGCCTGCTTATGCCGTTCAGGCAGGGATCCAGGTTGGGCCCATATGAAAAAGAGTGAGAGTGAGAGTGAGAGCGGGAGTGAGAGGAAGAAGGAGAGTGAGAGTGAGAGCGAGGGTGAGAGTGAGAGTGAGAGCGAGAGCGGGTGAATTCTCTCTTTTTCCTCAAGACTCGCTCTCACACTCACACTATCAACCAATTAAAACAACTAATAATTTCTGATCAACCTGTTTTTTGCCATCGCGGCAGTCTGACTCCATCGCTAATTCACGCCAGTGTCGTGATTTTTAACGCTCGTCCCTGATCCCAGCCGGGCCCATATGAAAAAGAGTGAGAGTGAGAGTGAGAGTGAGAGTGAGAGCGAGAGCGTGAGCGAGAGCGAGTGAACTCTCTCTTTTTCCTCGAGACTCGCTCTCACACTCACACTATCAATGTATTAGCAAATTTCTCCTTGGTTAAGAACATGTAAGGCAGCCCCTTCATCTTTGATTCCCTCACAACAATGTTGGTATGTCTATATATTGAAGTGCAAAGACGAAAAGACTTATATTAGATGTACTGACATCATGGAAAAAGGGGTGAAAAGACATAACCTTGGTGAGGTTCTCTCAACAAAAAATTATTTGCCTTTCGAAATTATTATTTATACAGCTTTTACTGATAAATATAAAGCATATGCTTTTGAGAGATATCTCAAATAAGATTCGGGAAAAGCTTTTTCAAAAAACATCTTGTTTGAAAAATGAAATAAAACACCAGTCTCAAAAATTGTAACTTTTTTGGTGTCAGTATCATGCCGGGATCCGGGTAAAAAATGAAATCTGCTTCCCAGACAACCGTTGTCCTAACTTTCGGGAGCGATCTTTGTTATCTATTGGATGATATAAGCCTGATATGACATATTCTGAAAAAAAGGTTTACCGGATTGCTTTCCTGTTAAGTCTGTTCACCATCTTCTACAATATCCTAGAGGGTCTGGCATCAATGATTTTCGGACTTGAAGATGAGACACTCAGTTTATTCGGTTTTGGCGCCGACAGCTTTATTGAAGTTATTTCAGGTATTGGCGTTGCCACCATGATAATCCGTATATGGAAAAATCCGCAAAGTCCCAGGAGCAGATTTGAGATTAACGCATTAAGGATTACCGGGACATCATTTTTCCTTTTGTCAGCCCTGTTGCTTTCCGGCATGGTTTATAACATCTTCAATAATATGAAGCCGAAAACCACCCTATGGGGAGTGATAATATCCCTGGCTTCAATTGCCGTCATGATCTGGCTGATGAATGCCAAGAAGAATGCCGGGAAAAAGCTCGGTTCCGGTGCAATAATCGCCGATGCAAACTGCACGAGGATATGTGTTTATATGTCGCTGGTACTGCTGGCATCGAGCCTTATTTACGAATTAACGGGGTTTGCCTGGGCCGATGCCATCGGAGCAGCAGGTCTTGCATATTTCTCCATATCGGAAGGCAGGGAAGCTTTCGAAGAAGCAAGGGGAAAGGAATGTGAATGCTGACATATGAGTGCCGCAAATCGTATAACTCTGCCTTACCAGCGATCCGGATCCTCATCCTGTGGTAACCGGTTCCGTGTTGTATTAAAAAATCAAGCAACGGTAAAACCATGCTATGGTTAATATGGCCGGGACCGGTCCCGGTACAGACAGGCAATGCCGGTGAATTCATGATACAGAAAATGATGTTCAGTCAGGCAGAGTTGTCTCAATGCTCCGGCACCTGACTCCCTGGCTGAGGTACCGGGGAGCGGTTCTCACGGTACCTGTCCGACGGGTTCAGCTGATAGGACCATATGCTGCATAAAAGTTTATCTGTTTAACATAGACTATCCCATGGTTCCCCGCACTGAAAATTATCTCTTTTCCCGTAACTTTATTGTAATTTTATTGCTTCGATGCACTGTATGTCATTCCAGTTAACCCGGGCCATGAAAAGCATTGCTTCCGCACTTGTTGCATTATTCATTCTGACAGGAATATGCGCTTTCAGAACAGGCGGAAATAATAAAGCATCAGATGGAAATCAGAACTGCCGCAGCGGTGTTGCAGTAATAATGACAGGAGCCGCCGCCAGAATCCCGCAGGAGGCTGCCTTGCTCGAGGAACTTGACAACAGAGGCCTGTTCAAAGATGTCGTATTCATCTCCGGTGTAAGCTCCGGGGCGCTTAATTCAGTGATGCTAAACGCTGTTCTAAGCGGTAAATTATCGTGGGAGAAGTACCGGAACATACTTTTCGGCCTGAAAAACAGTGATATTTTCACCCAGGGCCAGAAGAAAATCCCGGTTAACTCCGCACCCGAAAGAGAACTGTTCAGGAGGATAGTGGAAGACAGTCTCGGATACGAAACGATAGGCGATCTGCCGTTCACAACCGCGATATCATTCACTCACCTTCAGGAACTGGGTGTAAAGAAAAACGTTTACAGGATGTGCAGCCGCAAGATCAATCCTGAGTCTGACACAACCCTGAGCCTCGTCGATATAATGATGGCATCATCCGCATTCCCGGTGGCCTTCCCTCCCGTCAGGATAAAAAATGCCCGTACTATTCCCGACGTTGAATACGTTGACGGGGGAGTTGGTGAAGATCATGTACCCTACCACGCACTCCTGCAATTCGAAGAATTCAGGGGAAAGGGCGTGGATACGGTTTACATTATAAGCCGGAAATGTGACAGTATACCCGAGGTAAGCGAAGAACTTATGAACCTGGGCATTAATGACAGGGGAATATTTGACAGGCTGGGTATTTCACTTGACGAGATCCTTAAAAAAGGAATCATCAAAAGACTTAAAGCCTATGCCAATGAAGCACCTGAACTGGTTTCCCGTACTTTTGTCTGGATGCCTGACTTTAAAGCGGATTTTCTCATGTTTGATTTCAGCAATCTGCAGGAGCAGTATGAAATGACTTCCCAATGGGCCAGGATCAATGAGCCGGTACCTCTCGCCGATTTTATCCGGGCTGAGAAGAAAAAGGAAAGATAATCACAGGCTGAATTTCAAATCATTAAATTTACCACCAGTAACTATTCATTTCACTATACCGGCCGAAAAAATGAAAAGACTTGATACGCTGTTTCATGATACCGAATCTCTTATCCTTTTCGGATCAATCATTATCGTAACAATACTTGTTTCAGTCATTATTGACAAAGGACTGATGAATAAGCTTGTCAGCAGGAGCAAAGCCGCTGGTAATGATATCACGAGTATTGTTTTTATTAAAAACATCATTCGTCTTACAATATATCTTTTTGGGGTTGGCTGGGCATTTCTCTCATTGCCAATAACGAAGAGTTTTGCCCACTCCCTGTTTGCGGGAGCCGGGGTAACAACCCTGATCATGGGTTTTTCAGCCCAGCAGATACTCAGCAATCTCATGAGCGGTATGTTCCTGATCCTGAACAGACCCTTCAGGATCCACGATACCATTGAGGTACAGGATTTCAGGGGTAAGGTTGTCAGGATAACATGGCACGACACAGTTATCGAGAACGAAGAAAATAGCAGGATCTTTGTTCCGAATTCGGTTATCACCTCAAATATCATTAAGGTCATATCTGTGAAATAGCCAGATAGAAGCAACCAATGGTACAGGAGGAATCCTTACAAAAGATTTTTTCTTGAGTACCGGATTGACGCCCCGGTTTTTTTCACAGTTTTATCATTTCCGAAGGCCTGTTACGTTCCAGTACCAATATACGGGGGTGACCATTTAAATCAATCCCCTTTTCCGAAAAGGCCTTATACAGCGTATTGAGTGCCAGCTCCGGAGTATTGTTGTTCAGGCTCAGATGGGCAAGACAAATGTTTTCAAGATTATCGCCTGCCATTTCAGCAAGGAAGGAAGCTGCCTGATGATTTCCCAGGTGACCATGGTCAGATTTGATCCTTGCTTTCAGGAATTGCGGGTATTTTCCGTTTAATAGCATCTGCTCATCATAGTTTGATTCTATCACGAGAAGATTTGCAGCTTTAATATAAGGTGCAGATGTCTGACAGATATGTCCGAGGTCGGTGGCTATTGTAATTTTTTTTGTTCCGGCGGAAATATGCAATCCAATGGTTTCCGGTGCATCATGACATACCGGAAATACTTCGATTTCAAAACCTGCCAGGCTGAATGCCTGCCTCATGGGGATTTCCTTAATATACCCGGGTGAAATTTTTTTCTCTGCAGCTAAAATGCTTTCCCGGACCTTCATTGTTGCGTATGCCGGGATACTGTTCTTTCTTGTAAACACCTCCAGCCCCCTGATATGGTCCGAATGATTATGGGTAACAACCACACCATCTATCGAACGCATGGAAACATTTATTGTCCTTAGATAATTCCGGATGGAGGTTGCAGAAATGCCTGCATCGATTAAAATCCCATGACCCCTGTTGCCCAGATAATAACAGTTTCCACTGCTTCCACTGCTGAGACTGCAAAAAATCAAATCCATCAATACTGAATCACTGAAACAAAATTACAAAAATAAAGCAATCCCGGTTCCGCCTGTCGGAATCGCACTTCGATCACACCGCGAATGGATCAGCATCAACTTTCGTTGAATTAATTTAAAATTAGTTAAACAAAATAAACATATCCACCCTGCCATACCACCCGGAAAGGGACTTTTCAATAAGATATCCCCTTGGGAATAACAGTACTAGTTCCAACAAAAAAGCCCCATGTGTAGTTGCAAACTTCGCAGAACTCGCAGGCTTCCGCAATTTTCCACGAAACCGTCCGTTAGAATTCAAAACATACTGTTTTAAAAATTGTGTCGGCAAATGTTGAAACATCTGAAAAAAAGACAAATCTGCATTCAGTTAACAATTCGCTGGTTTCTGATGCTGTGAATTATTTCACACATCCAAATCCTCATCCGGATAAAAACTGGCCGTGGCCGGCTTTATGAACAGCCCGGGATCAGATGATAGTTATCGGATACATGAATACAAATAAATAATCAATCATTATTAACAAATTAAAATCAATTGAAATGAAAAAGAGCATCCTTATTGCGATAATGGTTTTTGCCATTTCACTTAACGCCCACAGCCAGTTTTCCTTTGGTGTGGCTCCAGGAATTGCAACGAATTCGGCCTATTTTGGCTATAAGGCCGGAAAGGTTGTCCCGTGGATCGGATTACAGGCGGCCAACGGCGGATTTAAGAATGAATATAAGGACCATTATTATAATGGTTCCGAATGGGTTACTGATGTGTCAAGCAGATCAGTAAATTTAAATTTACTTATGCCGTCAGTCGGAGTGAAATTATTTGCTGTTGAAAAAGGCGGCCTCAAGGCCTATTTCAATCTCAGCGGCAGTAAACCTATGATCAGTGGAAAAATGAAAGAAGACGGTGATGTAAATGAAGATTTCTCAGAAGATCTGAAAAAAATCAAACTGTTCGGTGCAGAACTTGGTTTTGGAGCGGAGTATTTTTTCAGCAATAATTTCAGCATAGGCGGCGAATATGCAATACGTTTTCTGGGGGGTAACTATACTGACAGGCATGAATATGAATACTGGGGAGAAACCGCAGTTGAAACAGACAAATTCTGCGCAAGAATTGCACCCACAATTGCCAAAATCACCCTTAACTTCTATTTCGGAGGGGGGGAATAAAACGATATGCAATACATTACAGGCTGCAGCGCTGGTTAACTGGCGCTGCAGTTTTTTTATTGCGGATTGATCCGCACTCTGCCAAAATTACTTAAAAACCTGCCTGGCATATACGGAAAATTGCAGTGGCTGAAATAAAGAAACATTAACTTTTTGGAAGTACAGGGCATGCAATATACCTTTGCATGTGATTTTAAAGCCGCCTGTTTTGTTTCGTACAATCATTGACAATGTCAGGACCTATGCAGTCATCACATTTGGCCTGATGCTTATGTCCGTAGCATGGACCGCCTTCCTCCTGCCTCACAGAATTGCAGGCAGCGGTGTTTCGGGTATCGGCGCCATAGTATTCTATGCCACGGGAATACCCATGGGATACACCTATCTTGCCATAAATGTAATACTTGTAATTGCCGGACTCAGGATTCTGGGAACAGGCTTCGGCGTGAAAACCATCTACGGAATTGTGTTGTCTGCCATCATGCTCACAGTGTTTCAGTCACTTATCCCGACGGCGGTGGTTCAGGAGAAGTTTATGTCAGCCATAATCGGAGGCATCCTTTGCGGAACCGGTCTGGCCATTGTCTTCAGCCAGGGTGGCAGCACAGGGGGAACTGATATAATTGCACTGATAATAATAAAATACCGGAATTACAGTCCCGGCAGGATAATTCTCCTGTGCGATGTGTTCATAATCAGCTCCTCATATGTGGTCCTTACACACCTCGACTCGGCTCAGAGGGTGGAAACAATGGTTTACGGTTTCGTGACCATGGCTATCCAGGCCTATACCCTCGATGCAATACTTTCGGGCTACAGGCAGTCAGTTCAGATTTTCATTTTTTCGAAGCATTATGAAGCGATAGCCGACCAGATCACGTCCCGGATGCGCAGGGGAGTGACGGTTATCGACGGAACAGGATGGTACACCAAGGACAGCCAGAAGATAATAATAACCCTGGTCAGAAAAAACGAGACCAGTGATGTTTACCGGATCATCAAGAGCATTGACGACAAGGCCTTCATCACCGTTGCCAGCGTAATGGGTGTCTACGGGAAAGGATTTGACGTTCTGAAGAAATGAAACAACCCGGAACCGGCTTATTCCATCGCCTCCACAATACCACAGAACCGAAAGGGGCGGACTTCCTTTTTCTCCGGCTTTCACCCGGTCACTGATAACAGCAGGCGGCAGTGATGCGGGATCTGTTAAGGCTTATACATCTGAACCGTCCAATTCCGCAAATCAGATTGTCTGAATTCAGCAAAGTGTTAAAAATTGTGATAATCAGAAGCCGGACAGGAATTTTGTTAAATTTGAAATTTAAAGTACACAGGTACCGGAAAAACACAATATTCCATGGCAGAACTCAAGGATAACTCCAGGAAAAGGATCAGCAAACCGCTGAAAGACAATGAAGGCATTTCAAGGCGGGAAGCATTAAAAACAATAGGGGTGATGTCGGCGGGAATATCATTCCTGAAAATCCCTGAAAATGAGATCTGTCCGCCGGCCTTTAATGCCGGACTGCGGCCCGACGCCCTCCGCCAGGATCCGATCCTCGCAGAAGCCATCAGCCAGCTTGAATATCTTACCCCGGCAAAAAAATTCATCGTCCAGCGCAGAGGCAATCCGGTGCTTCCCGAGCTGCCCGAAGAACTTCTGCCGTCAATCGGACTTAGTCAGGAAACCTGGAGACTTGAAATCATCTCCGATCCCGAAAGCGACAGCGAACTGGGGAACCCTTTTACCATTGAAAACAACAACGCCCTCACCTGGTCCGGCCTGATGAAGATGGCTGAAAAGCATGCCGTAAGCTACCTTCATGTCCTCAGCTGCACAAATGCACCAAAACCCTACGGTATGGGACTGTGGGAGGGAGTACCCCTGCGTGAGGTACTATGGCAGACAAAACCCGGGCGGAACATCAGACGGATCCGCTTCTCGGGCTATCACAACAACGATCCCAAACAGATTTTTCAAAGTTCCCTGCCCATCAACCGGGTGCTCGAGGAGATCCCCGGAGAACTGCCTGTCATCCTCGCCTATAAACTTAACGGACAATACTTTTCTCATGCCAACGGCGGACCGGTCAGGTTATTCGTTCCCGGATTCTACGGCAACCGCTCAATCAAATGGCTTCAGAAAATAGTGCTTACAAACAATCATCAGGCCAACGACACGTACGCCGACTGGAACAATGATGTCGAAAGTCCTGTAAAAACATGCGCTAAGTTCATTAAGGTGCCGGCTGAAGTCAGGACGAAACAGATGTTTGCCTTTACGGGAATGGCCCAGGTCGGCCTGCTGGGACTGAGTAAGGTTCAGTATTGCATAATGCCTGCCGATGAGCCCCCTGACGCCAATGATCCCTACCTGGCACTGGCAGACTGGAGGGATGCAATGATCTTACCGCCGCCCGCGAACTGGGGCAGCGATTTGCCCGGCGGAAAACTGCCTGGCAACCTCATGCAAATTGACAGTAAAACGGGGAAGCTTGTTTCCTGGCCGCTTCCCAACACGATAGTTCACTGGGCCGCATCGGCAAAAATTGATATACCCGGAAAATACGACCTCCGGTGCAGAACAATCGATGCAAACGGCACAGCGCAACCTATGCCCCGGCCATTCGGCCGGTCAGGAGTCAATGCGATCGAAGCGGCAAAGATTACCGCCAATTCATAGCAACGCATGTTTGCCCTGATCTGCGAAACGTTTGATTCCTGCCCGGCACTTTTATCCGGAGCTGACTGCTGCAGACAGGCAAAACATTTTCATGGAGAGATTGTTATAATTTAGCTTTAACAAATTTTATTATACCGGGGATGAAATCGGTACGAAAGAAAATTGTCAGCTCCCGAAGCGAATTTATCTCTGATGGCCTGAATGAGGAAGAACTCTCAGCAGATCCAATCGATCAGTTTGAAAAATGGATGGATGAGGCAATGAGGGAGGATCCCGAAATGGCCAATGCGGTCCATCTCGCAACAACAGGACCCGACGGAAGGCCGTCGGGAAGAATCGTGCTGCTCAGGGGATTTGATCAGAGAGGTTTTGTTTTCTATACCAACTACGACAGCAGAAAAGGATCAGATCTGAAGATCAACAATAATGCATCCATGACCTTTTTCTGGAGCAAATCGTACCGGCAGGTCCGAATTGAAGGTACAGTTTTCAAATTACCTCCCGGGGAATCGGATTCATATTTTTCAAGTCGTCCGCGTGAGAGTAATATCAGTGCACTGGCTTCCCGGCAAAGCAGACCGCTGGAAAACAGGAGGATACTGGAAGAACGGGTCAGGGAACTGGAAAACATGCTGAAGGATCAGACCATTAAACGACCCGACAACTGGGGCGGTTATTGCCTGTCTCCTTTATACATTGAGTTCTGGCAGGGCATGACCCACCGTCTCCATGACAGGATCTTCTATCGCAGGGAAAATACCAATACTCCATGGACCAGGGGCAGATTATATCCCTGAATCGCGATCCCCGATCCCCGCCCCCGTTTCCGGATCACCGTTAAATCATCAAAAAACCAATCAGCTTATCCGGCCTGTCTCAGCTACTGTTATTTAATTAACAGTGCCTCGGCACTTATTTTTGCAGTTCCACCGGCATACAACCGAGAAACCGGGCATTTTTCCTTGGTGACAGCCGCCAGTTCCTTCAGCCTGCCCTCAGACAGCCCGCTGCATTTAACCTTGCAGTGAAGCTTAATATCCTTAATATGCGGACCGGAATCATCCTTATCAATGGTTACTTCGGCCGTTGTCTCAATGCTTTCAGGGTCAAGCCCTTCTTCGGTAAGCAGAAGGGAAAGATACATGGAATAGCATCCGGCATGTGCCGCGCCCACCAGTTCCTCAGGATTAGTCCCTCCGGCATTCTCGAAACGCGAGGCAAATGTGTAGGTGCCTTCGTATCCGGTGAATTTCATTGTGCCCCGACCCTCTTTAATCTTTCCTTTCCAGTGCGCTTGTGCTTTTGATGTTGCCATAACTGTGGTGTTTTATTGTTATTTGATAATCAGGTTAATAAATGCGTTTAATATATGCTGCCCTTACTCATATTTTATCACTTCCACCGGACAGCTGTCGGCTGCATCCTTGATTCACTCCTCAAAATCATTGAAGTTAACACCTTCTTTAACCGTTGCAATATCTTCAACCTTGAAGACTTCGGGGCAGATATCTTCACACAGCCCGCAGGATGTACATCCATCCTCGATCCAAACTTTACTGATTGCCATAATTTTGTTTAATTTTTCCTGTAATTTATTCAATAAACTTCAATTATCATAATATTTTGTAACGCCTTAATCTGCGGTACATCTAAATTCCAGTTCGGCCCTGACTGCTGAAACAGATTTCAGTCAGCTTCCTTGACTATCAGGCTTTTATCTACATTCAGATCCGACAGTATCTTTTCAACTGCATCCATCATGGGCGGTGGCCCGCACAGATAAATGTTCTTTCCGAAATCAGCTATCTGTTTTTCCAGGAAGTCCCTGGTTATATAACCATATGCATAACCTTCCACTTTTTCATCTGACAGGATATTAATGAAATTCTTTCCCAGAAGATACTCAAACTCATATTTCAGGATAATATCGTCATTTGTTTTGTTGGCATAGATCAGCTTATTATTTCCTATGGCATTGACTGACCCCAGGTATTTAAAGATGGAGATAAAAGGAGTTATACCCGCTCCTCCCGCAATGAAATATCCTTCCTTGCGATATTCAATTGCACCAAAAACGTCGTACAGGAGAAGTCTGTCATTCCTTTTCAGGTGAAGCAGTTGATTGGTCACTCCGTTCCGTGACGGATAGGTCTTGATCGTAAACTGAAGAAAATCATCATCCGGCAGGCTTGTAAATGTAAATGGCCTCTTTTCTTCCTGCCAGTTTTTCTTGTCTATTGCAATATCTATTGCCTGTCCGGGTGTGAAATTCAGTTCCGGCGGTCTTTCCGTCTGGATCTGAAGCACATCGCGGGTGATGTGTCCGATTGATTTGATTTTTACACTGTGTGCTTCCATTTTATACTTGTTTTTTATTCAGATTCAGTCTGGCTGATTTCTCCGGATTGATCGCTCTTCGTTCCTGTCCTGTCGTACCGGCCGGCTGTGCAGGGGTCCTGGCATGATCACCGGATATCTGTTATTTTCCTGAAGATCCCGTTGCTGTTGACGATCATCTTCTGTATCCTAAACAAATCGGGTTGAAAAAAGTTCTCCGATCCTAAATTCAGCGGTTTTTATTAAAGATTCACGATTGAATCAAATCCTGGATGGACCGAGTCCTGCCCGCCATATCACGTAAAGGGGCGTGAACCCGGCCTGGTCAAATCAGCTGCCCTTACAGGCAAAACGTATAAAAATGAAATCGTTGGAGTAAAATAATAGCTGCGTAACATATGATAAGGGAATACTTGCCGTTTACTAGATATAATGAAATATAAAAGGAGGATGGCTCAAAAAATGCGGCCCTTCTTATGCAAAAGGCACCAGGTTCTGCCAGGGCAAAATGGAAAACACATACCGGTAAATTATTCGCAGACCCGTACCGGTTGTGCCTGTCCGGTCAGAAGGATTCACTGAATCATTCTCAAATCCCGGGCGGTGGATTCGGAGGAACAGATATCAGGGTTCTGCGCGCAAAACTTAATAGAAACTAATGCCAGATATAAATCATGGATAAAAACACAATTCTTCAGTTCCTGAAAGACGTGGAGCTTTTCACCAATCTCACTGCTGATGAACTGCAGGAAGTTGCCGGGAACGCAAAAGAAAAGCATTACAATGCCGGGGCCACCCTGTTCCATGAGAATGACCCGCGGGAAGATGTTTTCATAATTTACGAGGGCGATGTTGAACTTTTCAAACAGGATTCCTATGGCGTTGAAGTCAGGCTGGCCTTATTTGGCAAGGGTGATTTCCTCGGCGAAGGGATATGGGATCATAAAACAACTCATTCAACTTCGGCAAGGATACTGGAAAAAGCCACCCTGCTTGTTGTCAACAGGGAGTTTTTAAATTATAATGCTGAAACCACCCTGAAGATCCTTGCAAATATCACCCGGGTTATTTCCAGGCGAATGCGCAATGTCAACAACCGGATGCTGAATCTGTCAACCCAGTATGAATCAGGAAGAACAAGATCTGAACAGGATCTTCTCGGAGTGCGTGAAGTGCCCTATGAGGCTTATTATGGCATACAGACACTCAGGGCGGCGGAAAACTTCAATATCACAGGGGTAACCCTGAACTTTTTCCCTTCAATAATTGAAGCATTGTCGATGGTAAAGGAAGCAGCTGCAAAGGCGAATTTCGAGCTGGGGCTGCTGGATAAAAAGATAAAGGATGCTATTGTGCAAGCCTGCCATGAACTGCAAAACGGGAAATACCAGAATCAGTTTGTGGTTGACATGATCCAGGGCGGTGCCGGTACCTCAACAAATATGAATGCCAATGAAGTGATTGCAAACCGGGCCCAGGAAATCCTCGGCCATGAAAAAGGCAGCTATTCCGTCTGTCATCCGAATAATCATGTAAACATGTCCCAGTCAACCAACGACGCATATCCCACGGCTGTAAAGATCGCACTGTTCAATTCAAACAAGAGAATCGTATCTGTTCTGAATACCCTGATTGAGTCATTCAGGAAAAAAGGGCATGAGTTTTCAGGTGTTATTAAAATGGGAAGAACACAGCTGCAGGATGCTGTCCCCATGACACTCGGTCAGGAGTTTGAAGCCTATGCGGTCACCCTCGGGGAAGAAGTTGAAAGGCTGAACCAGAATGCAAAATTGTTCCTTGAGATCAATATGGGCGCAACGGCAATAGGAACCGGCATAACCGCCGAACCCGGCTATTCGGAAATAGTGATCAGGCACCTGAGGAAGATCACGGGTCTCAACCTGGTCCTTGCATCCAACCTGGTAGAGGCCACACAGGATACAGGATCTTTTGTAATGTATTCATCCGCAATAAAACGCCTGGCTGTAAAACTATCAAAGATCTGCAACGACCTGAGATTGTTGTCTTCAGGGCCGCGAACCGGGATCTTTGAGATCAACCTTCCGCCCATGCAGCCCGGATCATCCATCATGCCGGGGAAGGTCAACCCGGTAATCCCCGAAGTCGTGAACCAGATCGCATTCAAGGTGATCGGAAATGACCTTACCGTTACCCTGGCTTCGGAAGCCGGACAGCTTGAACTGAATGTCTTTGAACCGGTAATTATCCAGAGCATTTTCGAATCCGTCGAGATGCTGATGAATGGCATGAACACCCTTAAATACCGCTGTATCGACGGAATCACGGCAAATGAGGAAAGGTGCAGGCAGATGGTCATGAACAGTATCGGCCTGATCACGGCACTGGTGCCCTACATCGGCTACGATATCTCCGGAAAACTTGCAAAAGAGGCAATTGAAAAGAATGTAAGCCTCTATTCCCTTATCCTCGACAAGGGTATCCTCAGCGAAGAAAAACTCAACCAGGTACTTATGCCTGAAAATATGATCAAGCCCGTCAAAACCAATGGATTGATCCGTTAATTAAAGAAAGACTGCAGAAGCTCTGTATACATTTACAGAAATGCATCCCGGCAGGATTCCGCTTTTCCTGATATGAATGATTCACCGGATTTTTTCCGGTTGAACTCAAGTCTGCATAAGCAGTTCCCGCAACGCAACGGCATTGTTGTATTCATGCTCCCTCGATGAATACAGCAGCGTCAGGGTTCCATGCTTTTCTTCAAGCTGCCTGAGCTTTTTCAGTAAATCCTGCCTGCTGCCCAATTCTTCCCTGTACATTGATTTAAATTTTTCCCATCGGGAAGGATCATGACCGA
>Ga0116176_10001629_pt1 | contig 17496 bp, 10 predicted proteins | sample AD_STIC08_MetaG_FD_89803 | JGI IMG/M metagenome (GOLD analysis project Ga0116176, IMG submission 89803) | Active sludge microbial communities of municipal wastewater-treating anaerobic digesters from USA - AD_STIC08_MetaG | ecosystem: Engineered > Bioreactor > Anaerobic > Digestate | place: USA...
CCGGACGGGCGACGAGCGCTGGCGATTGTGCGTGACGCGCATCGGCGAGCTGCTGATCCTCACCGGGCAGCACGACGCGGCGATCGAGCAGCTCACGGGGCTACTGGAGCATCAGCACGCCATCCCGGAAAAGGCCCTCACCAACCGGCTGCTCGCTGATGCGTTTTTCAAAAAAGGCGACCTGGCCCGGTGCGAGATCTATGCGCACGATGGCCTCGCGCTCCTGGGCGAGCGCCTCCCTTTAGGCGTTACCGCCGTGGTGGCGGGCATCATCAAGGAGCTCGGCATCCGGGCGCTGCACCGCGCATTACCGCTTATATTTGTTCGTAAAAGCGAAAACCCACGCGGGAACTCGTATCGACAGATGCTCCCGTTCTTTAAAACGCTCGGCTGGAACTACTCGCTCAGCGATACGAAGAAGTATGCGCGACTCATCATGCGGGTGCTCAATCTGTGCGAGCGCCGGCTGGGCCCCTCCAAAGAGCTCGGCACGGCGCTGATGGGCTATGCGGGCATATTCATGTTCGCCGCGTGGTTCGACACCGCGCTCGCCCTGCACCGAAAGGCGGTCGCACTGGCGCGTCGATCGAACGACCTGTGGGGAACGGCGCAAACGCTCCAACTGACCGCCTATTGCCACAAGTGGAAGGGCGAATACCCGGCGGCGCTCACACTCTTCGGGGAGAGCCTGCGCATATTCCGCGAAATTGGAGACATACGCGAGGTGGGCATTACCAACGCGGGCATCGGCGAGACTCACCTCTACCTCGGCGATTACGCGGCGGCGAAACAGGCCAATGACGATTTCATGAAAATCTCGCGCAAGACCCCGACCACTACGGCGTGAGCGCGGCGCTCATGTGCAGCATGCCGTATCATATCCAACGGGGCGAATTGCACCGCGCCTATGAGAACGGCAGCGAGAGCTACGCCATCGCCCAGGAGCGGGACCTGCCGTTCGTCCTGTGCGAGACGTCGATGTACCTCGGCGTCCTCGCCCTGGAGCAGTCCGACACCGACCAGGCGATCAAATATCTCGAACAGGCGCGAACCCTGTATGAAAAAAACAGCTTCCTCAAACACTACACCGTCTTCCTCTATCCATACCTGGTCGAGGCCCGGCTGGCGGAGTTTACCCGGCAGCGCGACACCCTGGCGCCTTCCCAGCGGAACGCGGCGCTTCGGCGGATACGAACGTTATGTGACCAGTCACTGCGGATAACGAAATCCTGGGCGACCCATCACGGGCTGGCCCTGAGGGCGGCGGGGCGTTTTTGGGATACCGCGGGCAAACCGGCGCGGGCCGAGCGATTCCTCTTGATGAGCATCGAGCACCACAAACGGCTCGGACGCACCTATGAACTCGGCCGCAGCCTCTACGAATACGCGCTCCACCTCAATCGGCACGGCGCGGCAGCGGCCTCGCGCTCGCAGATGGAGTCGGCGCATCGCATCTTCAGGGAGATCGCTGCGGACGACTACCGCAAACGCGCGGCGGGTTTTCTGGGGATTTCGCAGGACGACACGGGGGCCGACCAGCGGCTGATGGACCGCCAGCGCATCGACGCAATCATCAAGCTCAGCCAGGACGTGAGCTCCATCCTCAACCTCGATTCGCTGCTCGAGATCATCATGGCGAAGGCCGTCGAGGTGACCGGCGCGCAGCGCGGGTACCTGTTCATTCACGATCCCGACACGCATGCGTTGACGCTCAAGGCCTCCCGCGGGCTGGGGGATGCGGGGGCGATCGAATACTCCCACACCGTCGTGGACACGGTGTTCCACAATGCCCGCGCGCTGATCACCGCGAACGCACGCGCCGACAACAGGCTCAACACATACCACAGCGTCGTCACGCGCGGTCTCAAGTCGATCCTCTGCGTACCGTTGCTCCACCACACAAACGTCATCGGCGTCTGCTACCTCGACAACCCGCTCCTCTCGGGCGTGTTCACGGAAGAGGACGCCGATATGCTGGACGTATTCATGGGCCAGGCCGCCATCGCCATCGAAAACGCGAGCCTGTACAACAATCTTGAGCGCGAGGTGGAGTTGCGGACCCGGGAGCTGCGGCAACGGACGCGGGAGGTGGAATCCAAGTCGGACGAACTCGAGCTCGCGTACGTAAAGCTGAACAGCGCATACTCGCGAATGAAGGAAGACCTCATTCTCGCCAAAAACATTCAGGACAACATGCTCCCGCCGCGCGTCAGCCGCTCCGGCTCCCTGAACATCTTCGTCGAGTACCTGCCCCTCATCGAGGTGGGCGGCGATCTGTACGATGTATTCGAACGTGCGGACGGATCGGTCCGGATCCTGATCGCCGACGCGACCGGTCACGGCATCGTCGCGGCTCTGTTCACCATGCTCATCAAGAGCGAATACGAGAAACTCAAGGACGTGATTGACGATCCGAGCGAGCTCTTCGAGCGGCTGAACACGATCTTCTTCGTATCGTACAAGCCGCTCAAGATGTTCTTCACCGGCTTCCTGGCCGACATCAACCCGATGAAGAGCACGATCCGCTATTCATCATCTGGACATCCGTCACAGTACCTCATCCGCGACGGGGAGCTCATCGAGCTTCCCAACACCGGTCGTCCCGTGGCGATTTGGGACGAGGCGCTATGCGAGACGAGGCACGAAGAATTCCGTCCCGGCGACCGCCTGCTGTTGTTCACGGACGGGCTCTTCGAGGAATTCAACCGGGCCAAGGAGCAGTTCGGCGAGAGCCGGCTCCGGGACCTCATCAAACAAAACGCGCATCGCGACGCACGTGAGCTCGTCACCTCGCTGGTCCGGGACCTGATGCGTTACATCGACTCAGCGGAACTCAACGACGACATCACCATCATTGGCATTGAGTGACGGGACGGCGTCCGCTCTTACTAAATCGTTGCCGGTGAGCGCATTGAAACAACGTGCGATGGGCCTCGTCAACGACGGCGCGTTGTCGTTGCCGTCTTTCTCCCGGAACGCCGCGTTGCCGCCGTTTTCTTCTTCACGCCAGACCCGGCCGATCGCGTCCGCTTCGCTCCCGAGAGCGCGCTCGCGAGGACCACGGCGGACGCCGCGATGGCGATCGGTATCGCGGCGTCGATCACGTCGCCCCACGCCGTCCGGTCCTTTTTCTTGATCATGGGGAAGAACGGGTGGATCATCCGGTTTATCTCCCTCGCAAATTCGCGCGGCCCCAGCTCGTCAAAACGCTGTGCGAATCCCGTACGCAGGTCCGCGGCGTCCGCGGTGAAGCGGTCGGGGTGCCGGTTCACGAGCTGCCGGGCGTACTTCTCGAACGCCAGGTGCGTGTCGAAGTGGTCGGTGTATCGAGAAAAGAAGAGCGCGTAGTTGCCGGCATGGTGCGGGGCCGTCATGTCCTGCAGGTAGTGGAGGGCGATCCCGAGCGTCGCGGCATCCGCCGGACCGGCGCTGCATGATTCGTAATGCGCCTGGAAGTTCGTGAGCGCGTTCTCGTAAATGTCGTGCACCGCCTCTATCTTGTCGAGGACCTCCGGCAGGTACACCCGCTGCATGTAATTGCCGTACGCGCTCCCGGCCGCGTCGATGGGCCCGTAGAAATGCCCCTCGGCCGCGATCGCCAGAAGATCGAGCTCGCGGTCGGGATCCATCGAGTGCCGGATAACGTCGTCGCGAAACGCGCCGTCGATCACGCCGACCAGGTCGAAGGCGCGCGCCGTGATGAACTCGTGGGTCTCCACCTCGCCCGTTTTTCTGCCCGCCTCCTTGGCGTTCCGGTAATGCTCGAGGAAGCCCGCCGCGAGCGCGATTTTGGAATCGACCGTGGGGTTGCCCGCCATTCGGTCCTTGAGCGTCCCCAGCGCTTCATGCGCATTTTTCAGTATTTTCTTTTCCGTCGAACTCAACAGGAAGCATTCAAACATGTCACAATCTCCGGTGTGTTTTTTATTGAATAACAAATTTGATGCGAACGGCGTCAAGTTCGATTTTGACCCGCACGGTCCAGCGTCGCACAGGAGCGATCGGCATCGCAAATGTGATTGACAAAAAACCCGAATACTATATATTTGTATAGTCCGATTGGGCAAATGAAACACATGAACACGCATCCCCGCACCATTCTTCACGTCGACATGGACGCCTTCTTCGCGGCCGTCGAGCAGCTCGACCATCCGGAGTATCGCGGCAAGCCCGTCGTTGTGGGCGCCGATCCGATGGGCGGACACGGGCGCGGCGTGGTGTCGACCGCGAGCTACGAGGCGCGACGGTTCGGCATCCGCTCCGCCATGCCCATCTCAACGGCATACCGCGCCTGCCCCGGCGCGATCTTCGTGCAGCCGCGCGGAAAGCGCTACGGCGAGGTGTCGCGGCAGATCATGGAAATCTTCGAGAGCTTCTCGCCGCTCGTCGAGCCCATCAGCATCGACGAGGCGTTTCTGGACTGCACCGGCGCCGAGGGGATCTTCGGCGGCCCGAAGGACCTCGGAAGAAAAATCAAGGAGCGCATCAGGAACCAGACCGGCCTCACCGCCAGCATCGGGATCGCCTCGAACAAGTCCATTGCGAAGATCGCATCGGACCTCAAGAAACCGGACGGGCTGGTCATCTGCCCGCCGGGCGCCGAGCGGGACTTCATCGCACCGCTGCCCATCTCCCGCCTCTGGGGCGCGGGCCCCAAGACGGTGAAGCACCTCGAATCGATCGGCTTCCGCACGATCGGCGACATCGCGAACGCACCGTGCGACACCATGGAGAAGATCCACGGGGCCTGGGGGGTCCACCTGTGGCAGCTTGCGAACGGGCTGGACGACCGCCCCGTGGACCCGACCTGGGAGCGCAAGTCCATCAGCGAGGAGCGCACCTTCATGACCGACACCGATGATCGCGCGGAGATCGACCGCGCCTTCCTCGAGATCGCCGACGAGCTGTCGCGGCGGATGCGGCGCGAACGGCTCCGCGGACGCACCCTGACGCTCAAGATACGCCTGGAGGGCTTCATCACGCATACGCGAAGCGCGACCCTGACGCTGGGCGTGAACGGCATGGCGAGCCTCCGCGATACGGCCTACGCGCTGTACGGCCGCTTCGACCGCCGGGGAAAAAAGGTGCGCCTGCTGGGGATCGGCCTGTCGAACCTCGAACCCGACGAGCCGCGGGAAGTTCAGCTCGAGCTTTTTCCCACACCCGACGACGGCGGCTCGGCGACGGAAAAGGTCCGCACCATCGAGCGCCTCATGGACAGCCTCCGCGATGATCTCGGCGCGCGCGTCTCCCGTGCCTCCCTGATCAAAGGGCGAAAGCAGCATGGACAATAAGGCAGGATGGCGAAATGTGTTGACAGAAGCATGCTTCAATACTACCGTATTGTCAGATTGTACGACGGGGTAATGATAATGAACTACAAGGAACGGGTAACAGCGAGTCCCGACATCATGCTCGGCAAGCCGGTTATCAAGGGTACGCGGATAACCGTCGAAATCATTCTGAGAAAATTATCCGAGGGCATGGCGGTCGATGAACTTATCACGGCCTATCCGCATATCCAAAAAGAGGACATCATGGCTTGCCTTTCGTATTCCGCCGAGGTGATCAGTCGGGAGGAAATACTTGCATCCTGATATTGCCATTATCGCCGATGAGAACATCGATTGTGAAATTATTTCATTACTAAAGCAGAACTCCATTGAGGTATTGTCAATTTACGAAACCCACCGCGGCTTAAGCGATCTAAAATCATTGAGCTCGCCATTAAAAACAATGCCATCGTGCTTACCGAGGACAAGGATTTCGGAGAATGAGTGTTTGCCCACAAAACGGAACATTTAAGCGTAATATTATTGCGATACAATCACATGGAAGAAAACGCCATAGGGGAAGTATTGTTAAACCTAATACGGCGTCACAAAGATACATTACGCGGAAAGTTTGTCGTTCTAACTACAAAAAAAATTCGAATTCGCGACTTGTAAATTCGCCATTCTTTTCTTTCGTGAAACGCTCGAGATCCATCTCAAGGATTCTCGACCTTCACGCATAACGTAACGTCCGACAGCACAGCAAGCGATATGACGTGCTCCGTGACGCCTCTGCTCTATACCGGAACTTCGACCGCCTCACAGATACCCTGCGTAATGACTTCGGCCGGCGCCATACGCGCGTGCCGCCAATTTCCTTGGCAAACCGATGGCGTATGCGCTATACTGTTCCAATCGAAAGCGAGGGAGGCGGCAATGAAGATCTTCATCACCGGCGGTTCGGGGTTCTTTGGGCGCACGCTCACGTCGCGCCTGCGGGCGGACAGGCACGACATCACCATCGTGGACCGGCGGATCACCGATCCGTCCGCATTTCCCGCGGGCCTCACCGGGATCGAGGCCGACACGACGAAGCCGGGCGACTGGCAGGCGGCCGCGGCGGCGAGCGAGATCGTCGTCAACCTCGCGGGGACGCCCATCTTCAACCGCTGGTCGAAGGCGATCAAGCGCTCGATCCTCGAAAGCCGCGTCCTCACCACGCGCAACATCGTGGAGGCGCTCGCGTCGCGGAAGAAAAAGACGAAGCGGCTCATCAACGCCTCGGCCGTGGGGTACTACGGCTTCCTGAACGACGAGATCGTCGATGAGACCTTCCCTCCCGGCGCGGACTTCCTCGCGACGGTGGCGCGCGCCTGGGAGGACGAGGCCGTTCGCGCGCGCGAGCACGCCGTTGACGTCACGGCGTGCCGCTTCGGCATCATCCTGGGGAAGGGCGGCGGAGCCCTCGCGCTCCTTAAAAAGATCTACCGGCTGCGCGCCGGGAGCCGGCTGGGAGGCGGCCGCCAGTGGTTCCCCTGGGTGCACGAGGACGACCTCGCGGAGATGGTCGCGTTCATCATCAAGCATCGCATAACGGGCGCGGTCAACTGCACGGCGCCCGTCCCGGTGCGCAATGCGGAGATGACGCGACAGCTCAACCGCGCGCTCGGCGTCTTCCCGCTCGTCCCGCCGGCCCCCGCCTTCGCGGTGAAGCTGGCCCTGGGCGAGTTCGGCGAGACGCTCCTGCGCGGCCAGCGGGCGTTCCCCCGCGTCCTCACCGAGCGCGGGTTCGAGTTCCGCTATCCGGAATTCGAGCGGGCGATACGGAGTCTGGCGTGAGACGGCACACCTCATCCCCCGACCCCTTCTCCCGCAGGAGTTAGTCTTTTACATCGAAACCCTCTCCAATGGGAGAGGGCGCGCCGAAGGCGGGGTGAGGTAAACAAACCTAAAGGACACCACCATGAAGAACATATACAGCTTGTGCATCATACTGACGTTCGCCGCCATCCTCGCACAGTGCGGCGCGAGTTCGAACATCGACAAAAGGGGGGACAAACCCATGAACTATACCGTAACAAAATCTGACATCGAGTGGAAAACGATACTCACGCCGGAACAATACCGCGTTATGCGAGAGGGCGGAACCGAACGTCCCTTTAGCGGGCCGCTCAACGACAACTATCGCGACGGGACCTATTTTTGCCCCGGCTGCGGCACCGCGCTGTTCAGCTCCGCGACCAAGTACGACCACCGGACCGGATGCCCCAGCTTCACCGCGCCCATCGACCGGAAGAACATCGAATACCGGCAGGACACCTCGCACGGCATGGTCCGCACCGAGGTGCGCTGCGCCGCCTGCGGCGCCCACCTGGGACACGTATTCGACGACGGCCCGGCGCCCGCGCGCGAGCACTACTGCATCAACTCGGCGTCGTTGAAATTTGAGCCGGCCGCTTCGGATACAAACGCCGTCCCCGCACGGTACGAGAAGGCGACCTTCGCCGCCGGGTGCTTCTGGGGCGTCGAGCATACGCTTGGCACGATGAAGGGCGTGAAGGCGACGAGCGTCGGCTACATCGGCGGCCGGACCGCAAACCCCACCTACGAGCAGGTGTGCTCGGGCGCGACGGGACATGCGGAGGCGGTGGAGGTCACGTTCGATCCGTCGGTGGTGAGCTACAACGAGCTCCTCGCGGCCTTCTTCGCGCTGCACAACCCGACCACGCTCAACCGGCAGGGCCCGGACGTGGGCGAGCAGTATCGCTCGGCCATCTTCTATCACACCGACGAACAGAAGAAGGCCGCCGAGGCGATGATACGAACGCTCACCACGGAGAAGCGATTCAAGCAGCCCATCGTCACGCAGGTTGTTCCCGCCGGGACGTTTTTTCGCGCGGAGGAGTATCATCAGAAATATCACGAGAAACGCGGCGGGGGCAGTTGCGCGTTTTGACGCTCCGACCCCCTCCGCCCTTTGGGCACCTCCCCCTTCGTTAGGGGGAGGCAGAAGCAGGAGCTCGCTGCCACATCATCCCCGTTTTTTTACTTGCAAATAATGCGCTCGCTGATCTGCTACTATCACAACAGCGTGCGACCGACCGTGCGGCGGTTTCGCCAGCGACACACATTCGCCGGCCACACGGCGGTCCCGGCATAGCGCACCGATCGCGGATCTTGCGGGACGGCCGCGCGAGCGTCATCACCCAGGAGCGTTACCATGAACAAAAAGGCCCTCATCGGAATGATCGCCTTCATCGTCGTCTATTTCATTGTCCAGATCGTCTCCGGCTTTTACGTGGACTGGGAGTGGTTTCGCATCAACGGGCATCTCAACGTTTTCTGGACGCTGCTGCTGACGAAGTTCAACGTGCACGGAATTTTCTCCGCGGCCTTCATCGCGCTTTTCTTTCTCAACTTCCTTCTCATTCGGCTGATGGCGGGCTCGGGCCGGATCTTCACCAGCGCCATCCTCAATCGGCTGCAGCTGCCGTTCCTGGGAACGCCGCGGAGGGCGCTGTTCATCGTCATCGCGGCGGGAGTGGTGGTCACGGGATTTTTCCTGGGGCTGGCGGCGTCGGTCTACTGGCGCGAATTTCTCATCTACCTGAACGCGGTCCCCTTCGAGGGCTTTCCGAAGGACCCGATCTTCTCCCTCGACATGGGCTTCTACGTCTTCCGGCTCCCGTTCTATCAGTTCCTCTACGGGTGGCTCATGTTCTGCCTGGCCATCATCACCGTCTTCTCGCTGGTGTTCCACCTGGCCAACGGCGGGATCGGCTACCGCGAGGGCGCGTTCAACTTCTCGCTCTTCGCGCGGGCGCATCTCTCGACGCTGGCCGCGCTCATCGTGATCCTTTACGGCGTCGGCTACCGCCTGTCGGCCTACCAGCTCCTGTTCGCGGACAAGGGGCGCTTCTTCGGCGCGGGCTACACTGAGGCGAACGCGCAGCTCCTAGCGTACAACGTGTGCATGGTCATCTCCTTTGTCGCTGCGGGGCTGCTGCTGTTCAACATTGTCAAGCGGAGCTTCAAGCTCCCGGTGCTCGTGCTCCTCACGCTCATCCCGGTCAATTTCGTGCTCGGGACGGTCTACCCGGGCCTCATGCAGCGCTTCGTCGTGGTCCCCAACGAGCTCGACAAGGAGACGAAGTACATCGAGCACAACATCGCCTTCACCCGGCGCGCCTACGGCCTCGAGGGCATGGCCGAGCGCCCCTTCGCCAACAAGCCCACGCTCACCCCGGCCGATATCGCGCGCAACCGCTCCACGCTGGAGAGCATCCGCCTGTGGGACTGGCGCCCGCTCAAGCAGACCTACAAGCAGCTCCAGGAGCTGCGGCCCTATTACCAGTTCAACGACGTCGACGTCGACCGCTACAGCATCAACAACACCCTGCTCGCGGTGAACCTCGCGGCGCGCGAGCTGGCCGTCGCGAACATCGCCAAGAGCAGCCAGACCTGGGTGAACAAGCACCTGGTGTACACGCACGGGTACGGGATCGTCTTCAACCGCGTGGACCGCGTGACCGCCGACGGCCAGCCGGAGATGCTCATCTACGACATCCCGCCCAAGACGAAGATCCCGCTCGAGGTGAAACGGCCCGAGATCTACTACGGGGAGCACGACAACCCGTACGTGATCACCAACACGACCATCCAGCCGGGCGAGTTCGACTACCCCTACGGCGACCAGAACCGCTACACGCGCTACGCCGGGGCGGGCGGATCGTCACTCTCGTCGTTCGCGAAGCGGCTGCTGTTCGCGATATCGTTCCGCGACATCAACCTTCTCATTTCGTCCAACGTGACAGCCGAGAGCCGCGTCCTCTTCCGCCGCAACATCGGGGAGATGGTGCGCACGCTCACGCCGTTCCTGGAGTTCGAGACCGACCCCTACGTGGTGCTCTCCGAGGGGCGCCTCTTCTGGATCATCGACGCCTACACCACCTCGAACCGCTTCCCGTACGCGACGCCCGTGCGCACCGACTCCGGGCGCATCAACTACATCCGCAACTCCGTGAAGGTGGTCATCGACGCCTACAACGGCTCCATGAGCTACTACCTGAGCGATCCGGCCGACCCCATCGTGCGCACCTATGCGAACATATTCCCGGGCCTCTTTAAGAAGCTCGACGAGATGCCGGCCGGGTTGCGCGCCCACATACGCTACCCGGAGGCGATCTTCAACATCCAGTGCCGCATCCTCCTGCGCTATCACATGACCCGCGCGGACATCTTCTACAACAACGACGACGCCTGGGACATCCCCCGGCAGATCTACGACGACTCCGAGGAGCCCGTCCACAGCTACTACATCGTGACCACGCTCCCGGGCGAGAAGAAGAGCGAGTTCATCCTCGTGATGCCCTTCACGCCCGTCAAGAAGGACAACATGATCGGCTTCCTCATCGCGCGCTGCGACGTGCCCAACTACGGCGCGCTCACGCTCTACATGCTTCCCAAGGACAAGCTCTCCTACGGCCCCATGATGATCGAGCGGCGCATCAAGCAGGACGCCGACATCTCCAAGCAGCTTGCGTTGTGGAGCGGCAAGGGCTCGCGGGTGATCCGCGGCAACATGCTCTTCGTTCCCATCGAGGAATCGCTCATCTTCGTGGAGCCGCTCTACCTCAAGGCCGAATCGAACGAGTCGCGCGAGATGCCCGAGCTCAAGCGCGTGATCGTCTCCTTCGCCGACCGCATCACCATGGGCGAGAACCTCAACTCGGCGATGGAGCAGCTCTTCACGGGCGGCGGCTTCTCGATCGGCGAGGGCGCCTCGTCCGGCACCGCCCGCGAGCGCCTGCGGGATCTTGCCGACAAGGCGCAGTTCCATCTCAACGAGGCGGAGCGGTATCAGCGGGAGGGCGATTGGGCGCGCTACGGCGAGGAGCTCAAAAAAATGAAGGCCGTGCTCAACAACATGAAGGGGGTTCGGGAGTGATCCCCGGCGGCGCGCCATGCCCCGCTCACCCGTAACAGTCGCCACGCGCTACCGCATCACGGAGGCCATCGGCGAGGGCGGCATCAGCACGGTCTACCGCGCCGTTGACGAGGCGGAGAATGGCGCGGTCGTCGCGATCAAGCTTCTCAAGGAGGCGATCGCCTCCAAGCGCATCGAGGACATCATCCGCTTCCAGGCGGAGGCCGTCACGGTGTCGCGCCTCTAGCACCCGTCCGTAATCAGGATCCACGACACCGGCGAGCACGAGGGCCGGCACTACCTGGTCATGGACCTCGTGGACGGCCGGAGCCTCGCGGCCATCATGGCGGCGGACGACCCGCCCACCGTGGGCGAGGCCGTGTTCATCGTGCGGACCATCGCGCAGGCGCTGGACTACATCCACTCGAGCGGCGTGATCCACCGCGACATCAAGCCCGGCAACATCCTCGTCCCGCGCGGCGAGAACGGTCACGACTTCGCCCGGCTCGTCATCATCGATTTCGGCCTCGCGCAGATGAAGGACCTGAGCGCCCTGTACCGCAGCGACGAGGTCGCGGGCACCTTCGGCTACATGGCGCCCGAGCAGTGCGGCGTGATCAAGCGCGCGGTGGACGAACGCAGCGACCTGTACTCGCTGGGGATCCTCTTCTACCACCTGGTCACGCGGCGGATGCCCTTCACCGGGGACACGGTGAGCGCGCTCATCCACCAGCACATCGCCCGGCTCCCGGAGCCGCCGCGCGCCATCGACGACACCATCCCGCCCGTGCTGGAACAGGTCATCTGCAAGCTCATCGCGAAGGAGCCGGAGCGGCGCTATCAGAGCGCGCGGGGGCTGCTGGCCGACCTCGACCGCTTCCTCGGCGGGCGCGACGATTTCGTTCTGGGCACCAACGACCGCATCTCGCGGCTCAACTACCGCACCGTCCTGGTGGGCCGCGAGAAGGAATACGATGCGCTCGTCGCCCGCTACACCGGCGTTATGCGCGGCACGGGCTCCGTGTGCCTCGTCGGGGGCGAGGCGGGGCGGGGTAAGTCCCGCCTCATCGAGGAGCTGTGCACCTACGTGCGCGGCATGAACGGGCTCTACATCGACGGCAAGTGTTTCTCGGGCGCCAACAAGCCGCCCTTCGGTCCGCTCAAGGAGGCCGCGAACGTGTACCTGCGCTTTTTCGGCAAGTACAGCGCCCTGCGCCAGGAAAGCATCCGCACCCGCCTGCGGGCCGCGCTCGACCCGCTCTCGGAGATCGTGACGCAGTTCAATCCTCCCTGCGCCGCGCTCATCGGCGCGGGAGAGACGCCGGTGCCGCTGGACCCGGAGAAGGAGGCGGCGCGCTTTCTCTCCGTGGTGGCGCGGTTTTTCAGGACCCTGGGCGAGATCGAACGCGGCCTGGTGATCGTCCTGGACGACCTGCAGTGGTGCGACGAGGGAACGATTGCGGTGCTGCTGGAGATCATACAGGGAATCGACCAAGCGCCGCTCCTGGTGGTGGGGACCTACCGCGACAACGAGATCGCGCCGGAGGGACCGCTCGCGCGCTTCATCCGGCAGGCGGGCGAGCGCTCGCTGCCGGTGCACGACATTCGTCTCGAGCTCTTCGACCGCGCACGCATGCGGCAGTTCGTCGAGGGGCTGCTCTTCGACACGGGCCCGGCGATCGGCGGGATCGCCGATCTGGTGCTTTCCAAAAGCGGCGGGAATCCCTTCTTCGCCATCGAGATCCTCAAGCAGCTGGTGGACGAAAAGGCCCTTGTCCCGGGCGCGCACGGCTGGTCCGTGGACCGCGCCGTTTTGGAGGACGCGCAGATCGCGCCCACCATCCTGGACATCCTGCTGAAGCGGATCGCCACGCTCCCGCCCGACGACATCGCGCTTCTCTCCTACGCCTCGGTGATTGGCCGCAAGTTCGAGATCGAGATCCTGTTCCGCCTCATGCCGGCCTATTCCATTCCCGCGATCGTGTCCATCGTGGACCGCGCGGTGCGCCTGCAGCTCCTCGAGGAGGACCGTAACGACCGCGGGAAGATCATCTTCGTGCACGACCGCATCCGCGAGGCGTTTTACCAGAACATCGCCGCCGCGGAGCTCTCCGCCCTGCACGGGAAGATCGCGGCCACGCTCGAGGAGCTCCACCCCGAGCCCGGCGATGACGCGTTGTTCGAGATCGCCCATCACTGGATCGCCGCGGGCGACCGGGAGCACTCCCTCCGCTTCGCCCATCCCGCCGGGCTGCGCGCGATGCGGCGGTACGCGAACGACGAGGCGCTCAAGTATTTCACCACCGTGACCGCGCTCCTCTCCGAGTCGGGCGACACGGACTCGCCTCTCATGCTGGAGTGCCTGCGCCATACCGCCGACATCCTTCTCATGACCGGCCGGCACGACGAGGCCATCGCGCTCTACACGACGTTGCGCGCGCGCATGGGCGCGAAGTACGAACAGGCCGCCGTCATCCGCCAGATCAGCGACGCCTACTGGAAGAAGGGCGACTTCCCCTCCTGCGAGCGCACCGCGGCCGAGGGGCTGTCCCTGCTGGGCGAACGCCTCCCCCTGGGGAAGATCGCGGTGGCGGCGGGCACCGCCGTCGAGCTCTGTACGCACGCCCTGCACGTACTCGCGCCGCGCCTCTTCGTCCGGCGGCGCGACAGCCGGAGCGAGCGGCACAAGCTCATGATCGCCTACTACCACTCGCTCAACTGGTCGTATATCTACAGCGACCTCCTGAAATTCATCCGCTCCATTCTCCGCATGCTGAACATCAGCCAGCGCCGCATCGGCCCCTCGCGGGAGCTGGGCCTGAGCCTGGGGGGATACGCCAGCCTGTGCATGGCGATCCCGCGCTTCGGGCGCGCGCTCACGTATCACCGCCGCTCGCTGGCGATGCGCGACGAACTGCGCGACGAGCCGGGACTGGTCGAGTCGCACCAGTTCATCGGCTACTGCTACCAGTGGATGGGAGAATACCGGAAGAGCATCGAGCACTTCGAGGAGAGCCTGTCGCGCGCGCGCACCATCGGCGACATGCTGCTCTTGAACCAGTCGGTGAACGGACTCCTGCAAAGCTACTACTACCTGTCCGACTACGAAAACGGGATGACCTATCTCGACGAGTTCTTCGCGGTGCTCGAGCGGCGCAAGGACCTCTTCTCGGTGCTCTGGGGGGCGCTCTACCGGACGCAGTACGCCGTCGAGCGCGGCGATTATGCCGGCGCCGAATCGACCGCGACGGCCGCGCTCCCCCTCTGCACGGCGCACGGAATGTGGATACAGTACTGCATCCTGAACACGGAGCTTGCGGGCGTGTATCTCGAACAGGGCGACACCGCCCGGGCGCGGGAGCACATCGAGACCGCCCGCCGGCTCTTCGAGAAAAACAACTTCATGCGCCACTACACGGTGCACCTCTACACCCGGTACGCCGAGGTGTTGATCGCCGAGCACCTCGCGCGCGCCGGAACCGGGCGCGGGAGCCGAGGCGCGTTGCGCGCTATACGGCGCGCCTGCCGGACCGCCCTCCGGAAAACGAAATCATGGCCGGCGCACCACGCGGGGGCGCTCCGGGAAAGCGCCCGCGCGCAGGCCCTCTCGGGCAACCACCGCGCCGCGGGGCGGCTCTTCCAGCGCAGCATCGACCACGCCGAGCGGATCGGCCGCCGCCATGAACTCGCGCGCGCCATGTACGACTACGGCCGCTTCCTGGCCGATACGGGTCACGCCGAGTCCGCGCGCAAGCGGCTGGAAACGGCCTACCGCATCTTCAGCGAGATCGGCGCGGCCGGTTTCCTCAAGAAGACCGAGGAGCGCCTGGGGATGGGCGGCGGCGAGGCGCCGAGCGCCGCCCAGCGCCTCATGGACCGGCAACGGCTCTCGTCGATCATCACGGTGAGCCAGGACATCAGCTCCATCCTGGACATCGACGAGCTCATCGACACCATCCTCGCCAAGGCGATCGAGGTGACCGGCGCGCAGAACGGCGCCCTCTTCCTTGTCGACGAGACCGGCGCCGAGCTCGTCGTGCGGGCCGCGACCGGTCCCGACGCCGACGAAGCCGCGCACTCGCGCCACATCGTCGCGGACGTGTTCCGCCACGCGAAAACCGTGATTTCGCTCAACGCCGAAGCCGACCGCGCGCTGGGGGAGTACCACAGCGTGGTCGAGCAGGGGCTCAAGTCGGTCCTGTGCGTCCCCATCCGGCAGCACGAGCGCGTCCTGGGCGTGTGCTATCTGGACAACCGGCTCTCCAGCGGCGTGTTCACCGACGAGGACGCGCGGGTCCTGGAGGCGCTGATGGCCCAGGCGGCCATCGCCATCGAAAACTCGGCGCTCTACAACAACCTGGAGCGGAAGGTGGACGAGCGGACCTCGGAGCTCACCACGGCCTACCAGAAGCTCAACGAGGCCTACCAGAAAGTGGAGGAGCAGAGCCTGGAGCTCAAGGACGCCTACGACAAGCTGGACCTGGCCTACCACAGCATCAAGAAGGACCTCACGCTCGCGCGGCACATTCAGCAGAACATCCTGCCCGCCGCCGCGGACCGTATCGGCGACCTCGGCCTCGCGATACAGTACATCCCCATGGGCGAGATCGGCGGCGACCTGTACGACATCGCCGTGCGGGACGGCGGCGCGCTCCGCGTCTTCATCGCCGACGCGACCGGCCACGGCGTGCAGGCGGCCCTGGTGACCATGATCATCAAGAGCGAATACGAGATGCTCAAGAACGCGATCGCCAGCCCCGCCGAACTCCTGGAAACGCTGAACAGCGAATTCATGGCCAAGTACGCCTCGCTCGTGGTGTTCTTCACCGGCGTGGTGGCCGATATCGACACGGCGCGCGGAAGCATCACCTATGCCAGCGCCGGCCATCCCGACCAGTTTCTCATCCGCGGCGGCGCCGTGAAGCCGCTTCAGCGGACCGGGCGCGCGGTGGGACTGCACGACAGCATCAACATCTCCACCCGGACCGTTGCCTTCGGGCCGGGCGACCGGCTCATCCTGTTCACCGACGGCCTCTTCGAGGAGTTCAACGCGACCAAGGAACTCTTCGGCGAGGAGCGGCTCGGCCGGCTGGCCCTCACGAACGCGGGGGAACCGGCGGAGCGGATCATCGAGCGCATGCTCGCGGCAATGCGGGATTTTATCGGCGACGAGGAGCTGAACGACGATATTACGATAATTGGCGTGGAGCGCGAATAGGCGGGACCGGACGAAAAAGGGCCGGGCATGGCGCCCGACCCTCCGATTTCTAGTGGTCCTCCATGCTGGCCGCCGGAGGATAGACGCCCTTTCTTCGCCGCCATGCCGCGATGCAGAAGCGGATAAAACCGGTGATGCAGATCCAGGCGAGGATGAGCCCGCCGATGCCGAAGATGTTCTTGAACAGGACGTGATATTCACGAATCAGATCGCTGATAAATCTATCCATAAAGCCCTCCGTGCGTAATCGGCTGCAAACGGGAAGCGAATCCGCAGCCCGGATACCGTACGAGGCCGTCGTGCGGACTGTCAATTGCAAAATATAAATTTTTATTGAAAAAATACCCGCCGTGATTGATACCGTGAATATGGAGCAAATACCCGGCATCCTCATCGTCGAAGATGAGCCCATCACCGCGCTCGACATCAAGGGAATCCTCGAACAATCCGGCTACCGCGTCGCCGGCATCGCCGAGACCGGCGAGCGGGCCCTGGAGATCGTCCGCACGGAGCCGCCCGACCTCATCCTCATGGACATCATTCTCGGCGGCACGATGAACGGCATCGAGCTGGCGACAGCCATCAAGGAGCGGCACCGGATCCCCATCATCTACATCACCTCGCTCTCGGACGCATCGACCTTCGCCCGCACGCTCTCCACGGACCCCTACGGCTACATCACCAAGCCGCTGGACACCACGATGCTCACGCACATGATCGACCTGGCGCTGTACAAGCAGCGCATCGCCGCGACGCTGCACGAAAGCGAAGCGCGCTTCCGCGCCATCATCGACCAGCTGCCGTTGGCCGTGTCGCTGTACACCCCCGACGGGGTTCTCACCGACGTGAACACGGCCTGGGAGACCATCTGGGGGCTTGATCCCCAAGAGCAAATCGGGCGATTCAACATCCGCAACCACGAGCCCGTGATCTCCCGCGGACTGCAGAACTACATCGACGAGGCGTTCCGGGGCGAGAGCGTCATCATCCCCGAGATGACCGTCGAGCGCCCGCCGGACCGCCCAGGCGGCGCGCCGCGGCCCATGATCCTGCGCTGCCGCGCCTTCCCCATCCTCGAG
>Ga0116176_10001631_pt1 | contig 17475 bp, 14 predicted proteins | sample AD_STIC08_MetaG_FD_89803 | JGI IMG/M metagenome (GOLD analysis project Ga0116176, IMG submission 89803) | Active sludge microbial communities of municipal wastewater-treating anaerobic digesters from USA - AD_STIC08_MetaG | ecosystem: Engineered > Bioreactor > Anaerobic > Digestate | place: USA...
GACACGATATGCATCACGTGCGAATAACGTTCGATCAGGAAACGATCCGGCACGGTCACGCTGCCGGGTTCCGCAACGCGGCCGACATCGTTGCGACCCAAGTCGATCAACATCAGATGTTCGGCAAGCTCTTTCGGGTCAGCCAGCAATTCTTTTTCTAGCGCGATATCTTCTTCATGCGTGGCACCACGCGGACGCGTGCCGGCAATCGGGCGCACGGTGACTTCACCGCCTTGCAGACGCACCAGAATTTCCGGTGACGATCCGACAACCTGCGTACCGCCAAGGTCGAGAAAATACATATACGGCGAAGGATTCAATGCACGCAGCGCGCGATACACGTCTACCGGGCGTGCCCGGAATGGAACGCTCAAACGCTGCGACAACACGACCTGGAAAATATCGCCAGCGCGGATATATTCCTTGGACTTTTCGACCGCTTCGATAAAGCCCTGCTTGGTGAAGCCGGAAATAAAATCGCTTTCATTCAACAAGGATGGATCGAGCACATCGGGATAGGTCGCGCCGCTATGTCGCAAACGATGCGTCAAAGCATCGAGACGGCGTTGCGCTTTGGCATACGACTGCGGCTCATTTGGATCTGCATGCACGATGAGATACAGGCGACCTTTCAGATTATCGAACACGGCGAGCTCTTCGCTCAGCATCAACAAAACATCGGGTGTCCCGAGTTCGTCTTTCTTGTTATTGCCGGCAGCAAGCCGCGGCTCGATATAGGCAATGCTTTCAAAACCGAAATAGCCCACCAGACCACCCGTGAACGCGGGCAATGCGGGAATTTTCGGCACGCGAAAACTTTCACGCAATGCATCGATTTCCTCGAGCGGATTTTCCAGATGTACCGTGTTGACGTGTTCGCCGTATTCGTGGATTTGCATGTCGTTGCCATACAAACTGAATACGCGTTTTGCTGGTAAGCCAATAATCGAATAACGACCCCAGGTTTCACCGCCTTCGACCGATTCGAACAAATAGGTATGCGGGCCATCGGCCAGTTTCAGATAAACGGAAAGCGGTGTATCGAGGTCGGACAACACCTCGCGGACAACGGGGATGCGGTTATAGCCTTCAGCAGCGAATTGCTGGAATTGTTCTTGAGTGATCACGCGGTGTTTCCTTGCAGACATTATTCATGGACATGGTTTGACGGGCACGGGTGTGCGATTGCCATGACCATTGCCAGCAGGGAGACGAATTGTGGGCCGAAAGAATCATGGCCGTACTTTAGCGATTTCCGCGCGCATTTGTCCAATGACTTGTTCGTAGTTCGGTGCATTGAAGATCGCTGAGCCTGCGACAAAGGTATCGGCACCGGCGGCGGCAATCTCGGCGATGTTGTCGACTTTCACGCCGCCGTCGATTTCGAGCCGAATGTTTTTGCCTGTGCGATCAATCATTTGTCGCACCTGCTTCAGCTTTGTCAACGCCGATGGAATAAAGCTCTGGCCACCGAAACCGGGATTCACCGACATCAATAAAACCAGGTCGAGTTCTTCCAGAACATAATCGAGCACATCGATCGGCGTGGCCGGATTCAACACCAATCCCGCCTGGCAACCGGTCGACTTGATCAACTGGACAGTGCGATGCACATGCTCGCTGGCTTCTGGGTGGAAGCTGATCAGGGTCGCCCCCGCTTTCGCAAAATCCGGCACGATGCGATCCACCGGTTTCACCATCAGGTGCACATCGATCGGTGCGGTCACACCATGCTTGCGCAGCGCTTCGCAGATCATCGGACCGATGGTGAGGTTCGGCACGTAATGATTGTCCATGACATCGAAATGTACCCAGTCGGCACCGGCTTTCAGAACGGCATCGACTTCCTCACCGAGTTTGGCGAAATTGGCAGACAAGATGGATGGCGCGATGATGGCGTTTGACATGATTATTTCTTCCCGCGAATTTTTTGTATTTGGTCATATGCCGCATTGATTTCGGATGCACGTTTATCGGCAAGCTCACGAATTTCCTTCGCCGCGCCCGCCACTTTATCCGGATGGTATTGCGCGATCTGGCGGCGGTACGAGGCTTCGACATCCTCATCGCTAGCCTGCGGATCGACTTCGAGAATCCGGTAGGGATCTTTCGCCAGAGGAGCCTGATCGGGCTCGGCGTTGCCGGATGATCGTGACCGCAAGGCGTCGAACCAGCCGGAATCAATGGCAAAACCTACCAGCGAAGCCAGCACAATCAATTGCGGGCGGCGCGTGAACAGGCCCAGCAAAAAACCGATCAGGGTCCATTTGTATTTCATTTATTTGCTCTCATTTTGCTGTCCGTGCGGAAACCCGGCTGGGCGGCATACCATTTTGCAAATGCGGCGATATCTTTCGGCTGCAGCTGATTGGCAATGCTGCTCATGGGCGACACTTTGCGAACACCGCTACGGTAATCATTCAGGGCTTTACGCAGATAGGTTTCGTCCTGCCCGGCCAAATGCGGAATGCCGGGAGTACGACTGATGCCGTTTTCGCCATGGCAGGCCGCACACAAACCCAGCTTGGCCGGTTTGTCGGCCCGGGCGAGTGTCGGGAATGCAAGAATGAGAAAAAATACCGAAATAATCGCTTTCATGCCGATATTGTAACAGCGCCAATGTGCCCTTCGGCCTTACAATAGCGACAGTTTCGAAAATTCGGATATTGACAGTGACGACGACCCTTCACACTTCCCATTTGCCCGGCCTGCCCTTGCTGCACCGAGGCAAAGTCCGCGATGTTTATGGCCTTGATAAGCAACGCTTGCTGATGGTCGCCAGTGACCGCCTGTCGGCCTTCGACGTGGTGCTACCTGACCCGATTCCCGGCAAGGGTGAAATGCTCTGCCAGATCTCGAATTTCTGGTTCGATAAAACGGCGCATCTGATTCCCAACCATCTCACGCATGAATCGGTTGCCTCGGTCCTGCCCGAAGGCGTTGATCTGTCCTTGTACGCAAAGCGCTCGGTCGTTACCAAGAAATTGAAACCGGTACCGGTCGAAGCCATTGCGCGCGGCTACATCATCGGCAGCGGCTGGAAGGATTATCAAAAAACAGGCTCCATCTGCGGTATCGAATTGCCCGCAGGTTTGCGTCAGGCCGAGCAATTGCCGAGTCCGATTTTTACGCCATCGACCAAAGCCGCCGTGGGTGACCATGACGAGAATGTCAGCTTTGATGTGATCGTCGAACAAATCGGCGCGGATCTGGCCGAGCAGGTTCGCGCGGCCACGCTTGAAATTTATGAATTTGCATCACGGTATGCGATTCAACGCGGCATTATCATTGCCGACACCAAACTGGAATTCGGTCTGGACGAAAACGGCGTGCTACACGTAATGGATGAAATGCTGACACCGGATTCTTCGCGGTTCTGGCCTGCCGATTCTTATCAGGTCGGCATCAGCCCGCCGAGTTATGACAAGCAATTCGTGCGTGATTACCTCGAGACGCTAGACTGGAACAAGACCGCCCCCGGCCCTTCGGTTCCGGCGGACATTATCGAAGTCACACGCAAGAAATACGCCGAGGCCTTGCATCGCCTTGCCGATATCACATTGGATTAGCCACACCGGAGCCCGCCATGCGCAGAATCGATGAGTTACTTGATAATTATTCGATGGATCATCAAAACCCGACGAACCAGATGATTCATGTCTTCTGCGTGCCGGCGATTGTCTGGTCAGTCAGCGCGTTACTTTGGTGCATTCCGGTTCCTTATCTGCCTGCGCCTTATAACTACTTGAACCCGGGTCTCTGGGGCGCGCTGGCCATGTTTCTCGCCTGGACTTATTACTGGCAAATGTCGAAAACCCTGGCGATCGGTTTATTGCTGAGTTTCACTGCAGCCGGATTCCTGAATCGCTGGATTTTATATACCTACGGCATTTATGTGCTGTTCGGACTTGCCGTGGGTGTATTCGTCGTTGCCTGGATCATTCAATTCATCGGCCACAAAATCGAAGGCAAGCGGCCTAGCTTCCTGACCGATGTGGTCTATCTGTTAGTCGGCCCGATGTGGACATTGCGTAAACTCTATTATCGCCTCGGCATAAAAGCCTAAATGAGCCATCACAAAATCGGAACCCGCGATGGTCTGCTCATCGCGGTGATTTGTTTGGCGTGGGCCGGAAATTTCATCACCACCGCACTTGGTGTCCGCGAACTGCCTCCGATTTTATTCTCCGCCGTCCGCATGGGAATTCTGGCTTTGGCCTTGCTGCCATTCCTGAAGATTCCCGCCCGTGAGCAATGGTCGCGCCTTACCATCGTCGCACTGAACAACGGCGCGATTCATCTCAGTCTGTGTGCGATTGCGCTGAAGCTCGCAGGCGATCTGGCATCACCGGCCATTGCCCTGCAAAGCTACGTGCCAATGTCGGCCTTGCTCGCCTGGTGGCTGCTCGGCGAACGTTTTGCCTGGCGTACTGGTTTGGCGATTGCGATTTGTTTCGGCGGCGTGCTGATTCTCGGTTTTGATCCGATCGTGCTGGACAAGCCTTCTGCCCTGTGGACGATGCTGGCGGCGGCATTCTTTCTCGCGCTTGGCACCATCTGGATGCGCGGCCTGCAAGGCGTCGATGTTGTCCAGCAACAGGGCTGGTCGGCATTGATCAGCGTATTGCCAATGATATTGGCGAGCTTCCTGCTGGAATCCGATGTGGTTCCTTCGATCAAAAATGCCAGCCTGACGACCTGGGCTTGTGTCAGCTACTCAGCGCTTGTTTCCTCGCTGCTGGGGCACGGACTTTATTTCGCTCTGGTCAAACGCCATCCGGTGGCGCAAATCACGCCGTATCTTTTATGTGCGCCGGTCCTTGCTGTGATATTCGGCATCATGGTGTGGGGCGACAAACCCGGACCGAAACTGTTTATAGGTGGTGCGATGGTAATTGGCGGCGTTTTGATTATTGCGTACCGGAATATCGTGAAGAACAAAAACAGGACATGATTTATTTTGTGGGAACTGGTTTACCGGCGATTGACTGTTCAGAACTGCATAACCAGAAAAATATAATCGCTGGTAAACCAGCTCCCGCACGACAATAAAAAAACGGGCCGAGGCCCGTTTTTTGTTTTCATGCATTGGAAACTTACAGCGCCGGCTTCCAATCGTCTTTTTCCGTCGGCCGCAGCAACCAGCGGCATAGTGCCGGCAGGAAGATAATGGCCGCAATCATGTTCACGATGAACATGAAGGTCAGCATGATGCCCATATCGGCCTGGAATTTCAGATCCGAGAACATCCACATCGCGACACCCACCGCCAGTGTCAATGCGGTGTAGGAAATTGCAATACCGGTTGTCTTGAGTGCGATAAAATAGGATTCGCTCAAGGTATGACCCTGCATCATGGCTTCGCGCATACGGGCGAAAATATAGATGCCGTAATCGACACCGATACCGACTCCGAGTGCCACCACCGTGAGGGTATTCACTTTCATGCCGATGTCGAGGAAGGTCATCAAGGTATGGCCGAGCTCTGTCACCAAGACAAGCGGCAGCATCACACACAAGGCAGCGCGTGGCGATTTGAAGCTGATCCAGCACATCAGGAATACCGCGGCATACAGCAGGCCGAGAATCCAGTGCTCCGATTCACGCACGGTGTCATTGATGGCGGCCGCAACACCGAGGCTGCCGGTACCGAGACGGATATTGACGTCGTCGGTACTGTAGGTTTCGCCTTTTTCGGTCGCAGCCAGTTCGGCAGCGTCGCGCTTCTTGGCAAAACCGTCGACGTAGAGTTTGTTTTCGGTGCGGAAATCCTTCACTTCCTTGACGATACGGTCAATCGTGGTCGCCTTGTGATCCGCGGCAAACACCATCACCGGCATCGTACGGCAATCGGAATCGAGCAAACCGCTATCGGTATCAAAGCTTTGCGTCGCCTGGCGAAGCGTATCGCTATCGCGCGGCAGCGTGCGCCATTTGATCGAGCCTTCGTTCCAACCGGCGTTCGCGATTTTCGCGGCTATCGGCAGCGTCATCACCTGCTCGACGCCTTCGACATTGTTCAGATGCCATGCAAGCCGATCAATCGTTTCCATCGCCTTGTAGCTACTCGTACAGGCAGATGGGCCGGCTTCGACGATCACGTTCAGGATGTCGACACCCAGGCCAAATTCCTTGCTGATCGCGACGGCATCCTGATTGTAACGCGAGGCGGGAATGCCGAATGTTTTCATGAATTTGCTTTGCACCGGCGGACGCAATTCGGCCACGCCCTGTTCGGCATCGCCGATCAGTACCTTGTTACCCTGCATCCAGGCGAAGAACCAGATCACGGCACCGAGCACAATAATGATGGCGGCTGGTTTCGGCTTGCTGAACTTGCTGAGGAATGCCCAGATTTTATCGAACTGCGTCAACTGGCGCAGACGATAAGCCCGCTTGTTATCCATGTTGCGGAGCTTGGTATAGCTGAGCAACACCGGCAATAAAACCAGATCGGTCAATATCGTGAAAGCCACACCAATCGTTGCAGTGATCGCAAGCTCGCGAATCATCTGGATATCGATAACCATGATGGCTGCGAAACCAATACAACCCGCCACGAGTGCAACCGTACCCGGAATCAATAATGCGCGGAAGGAATTGCGGGCAGCCTCCAATGGCGGATGCGCATTCTTGGCTCGCTCTCTCAATTCGGCAACAGTTCCTTCTTCGAGGCCGCCGAAGAAAATTTCGCCACGGAAGCGGTTGATCATCTGCTCACCATGACTGACCGCAATCGCGAAGATCAGGAACGGCGTGAGCATATTCATTGGATCGATGCCATAGCCCAGCAATCGCAAGGCACCCAGCATCCAGACCACCGACACCATCGCCACGAATACCGTAAGCGAGGCGAGTTTTATCGAGCTCGAATAAATGAACAACAGCAGCCAGGTAAACGCGATCGTGATGATGAAGAACCAGCCGACCGATTTGGCACCGTCCGTGATGTCACCTACCACCTTGGCAAAACCGATAATACGGATCTTGATATTGCCCTTTTCGTATTTCTTGCGAAGTGCCTCGAAATCGGCGGCAATTTTAGGATAGTCGGTTTTCTTGTCTTTGCTTTCGGGAATGAGATCGGCCCAGATCATGGTGCCGGAATAATCCTTCGCCACCAGGCGACCGACAATATTCGCCTTCACGATATTGCTGCGAATGGTGTTGAACTGCTCCGGCGTTCCGCTGTTTGAGGAGGGAGAGTAGGAGTTTGGAATGACATTGCCACCGGCAAAACCGTCTTCGACGACTTCGACAAATCGCACATTGGGTGTGAACAGCGAGCGCATGCGTGCATCGTCCGTCGAATCCAGACTCATCACTTGATTACTGACCTGCTCCAGCGTCGTCATGTATTCATCGCTGAAGATATTGCCGTCTTCGGCAAATACCGCCACCAATACACGGTTGGCGCCACCAAAACCTTCTTCATACTGCTCGAAGGTTTTCATGTATTCGTGTTCGCGTGGAATCTGTTTCTTGAAGCCTGCATCAACCGTCAATTGAGATGCGAAATAAAGCATTGCCACCGTTATTGCGGCAAACAGGATCAGAACAAACGGCCGCGAGCTGAAGACTATTTTTTCAGCAAAATTACAGAATGCCGATGGCGGGTTATTGCTTGGAAGGCTCATGGTGTCTCCGTATTTGCTGTGACCAGTTCGGCACCTTTATCGCCGACCAAGACCAATTGACCATCACTCGAAGTCGCTGCTGCCGAAAATACCGGCACTTCGCCAGACTTCGTTTGCACAACCTTGGCCGTGAAGGCGGAAGCGGCATCATTTCTCCGCAGCACGACACCGTTGGCACCGACCAGAACGGCTCCGCCATTCAACATGTCGATACCACCCATCAAACTTGCATTACTGCCGGACTCGAGCTTGTTCCAGCTATCGCCACGATCAGTGGATTCGTAGATATTTCCGCGCAAGCCGTAGGTCAGGATATTGTTGTCGTTCCATGACATGACACCGAACATCGAACCTTTGTATGGGAAAGCCAGTTTGTTCCAGGTTTCGCCCTTGTCGGCGGAACGATAGACCGTACCGCGCTCACCGACAATGACCAGGGTGCCGTCAGTAAGTTGTGTCATCGCATTGAAATGCGGATCGGACTCTTCACCCAAGGCCAGATCGGCTTCGGTAAAGGTACCGCTCTCGCTCGCTACCGGCGCAGCCTTGGGCGCGGCAACAGTCGTGTTGATCTTTCGTGGAGTCCAGGTAGCACCTCCATCTTTTGTTTCCAGCATCAGGCTGTAGGCGCCAATGGCGAAGCCATGCTGGGCATCCATGAACAACAGGTCAAGAATAGGTGCGCCTTGTGCGGGATCATCGGAACCGGGCTTGAGAATGTCAATCCGCTGGCGTGTCCAGGTTTTACCGCTGTCGGCAGACGCGAGAATAATGCCGTCATGGCCTGCGGCCCAGAGATTCTGGTCAATGGCAGCAATACTGGTGAGCGTTGAGCGAGTCGGGATATTGCCCGTTTGCGTCCAGGATTTTCCATCGAGAGAAGCAAGCACGTGCCCGCGTTCTCCAACGGCAAAGTAGCCGTTATTGGTTCGTGCAATATCCAGTAAGAGTGCGTCGGCAGCCAGCGCCTTCATTTCGGCTGGCAACTCCGCAGAGTCGGTGGATGCCTGCCCGGCTGTTTGTGCAAACAGCGGCAGAGTCATCGCGAACAGAAAAGTAAGGAAATAACGCTTACTCGAAGAATGCGAATTCGACATGATGGTCCCTTGGCGTTTTTTGAAGCCCCCAAAACAGCCGCGCCCTTTGCGGGCGCGGCTTTCAGAACGTTTGCTTAGCGTACGCCGCTACTGCGAAGTTCCTGCGGCGAGAAGTTCGCCGGTGAGGTTTGATAACTGAAGTCGAACGGTTTTTCCTGATTGTCCAGCAAGCCGGCAATGTAGCGACCCGATTTCAAATCGTGATGGGTTTCCAGTGTCGACCAGAAGGTTGGCACTTCGTAGTAGTTCACCGACGGAGCTTCCGAGTAACGCCACAAATTGCCCTGTCCATCGTAATGATCGATAACCAGAATCTGGTAGCTGTCTTCATCAAGATAGAAAGTACGGCGGCTGTTGATATGGCGCTTGCCGGGTTTCAGTTTTGCTTCGACCACCCATACACGGTGCAATTCGTAGCGCAAGTAATCCGGATTCAAATGGTTTGGACGAATCAGATCCTTGACTTTGGTATTGCCGCTATGAGCCTTGTAGGAGTTGTAAGGCACCAACATTTCTTTTTTGCCTTCCAGTGTCCAGGTGAAGCGGTCCATCTCACCATTGAACATGTCGGTCATGTCATTGGTACGCAGGCCGTCGGTTGCGGTACCTGGATTATCGTAGGCCACGTTTGGCGCCAAACGAACGCGACGTTGACCAGGATTATAAATCCAGGCTTTACGAGGCTGGGCTGCAGCATTCAAGGATTCATGCACCAACAATACTTGACCAGCCAAACGTGGCGGGCTCAGCACTTCCTGTTTGAAGTAAACAAGAATGTTGTTGATGTTTTCGGAAGTATTGCCTGGCTTGTAATACAGGCCGAGCAGCTCTTCTTTCAAACGAACCATTTGATAGGCACCGGATGCGGATGGCGCCGCCTGGTTGGCATAACGTACGCCGGAGATGCCTTTGTATTTCAGCTTGTGATTCCAGATGACTTCATAGGCATTTTGTGGAATCGGAAACGGAAAGCCTTCGGCACAGTTTTGGATACCTTCACCGTTGGCAATCAATTTGCAAGCTGTTGCATTTTTCTTGGTGAAATCATAGATGCGCTGCGGAAATGAAGCACTGCGACGGGTCGGATACACGATCATTTTGAAGGTCGGGTATTTCTTGAACATCGCCTGTTGGCCAACGGTCAGCTGCTCGGCATACTGCATGTAGTTTGCCGGCGTGATGGTGAAACGCGGCTTGTCTGCAGCATAAGGATCCGGATGAAACATGCCGGCCTTGTAGCTTGCCAATGGACGCGTGATACCACCATCCCATGCCGGAATGGTGCCATCCGCATTACCGGCTTTTTCAGAACCCATTGGCGTCAATTTGCCGCCGAGTTGCGCCGCTTTGTCTGCACTTACCGCTGCCTGTGCAGTACCGATTGAAAATACTGCCGCACTCGCTAAAACGACAAGTGCTGATTTATTAAACAATTTCATTCGATGCCCTCCCTATATGGCTTAGAACGAATACTTGACACTGAAAGATGCGAAATCGCGATCACCGATTTGGTTCAGACCTTCGGCACCGTAAAAGCGCGTCCAGCTTAAATCAAAGACCAATTTATTCAGATAGTTTGCTTCGGCACCGATCGTGAGTGTTTTACGACCTTCCAGGAAGTTGCCGCCTGGGCCCGGGCTAATACCATTTACGTCATGACTGAATGCAATACGTGGAGACAAGGTAATCGGCGTGCCCATGAAGCTGTTGTAATCGGCACGTGCGGCCAAACGATAGCCCCATGAGAATGGAGTCGGGAAACCGTCGGTGGTGGTAGTTGGGTTACGCAAAGCACCGGCATAGGCCGGGTCATTCAATGCAGTGTTCAGTGCAATCAGGTTAGCAAGATTTGGCGTGGCGTTATAAGCGGTGATCAGCGCCAGCAGATCATTGCTCAGGGAAACACCGCCGCCGGTATCAGTACCTTCACCTTCATAGCGGAGTACGGAAGGGTCTTCCATATCCCAAACCTGAGTAGCGCCGACTTCACCGACAAGTGCGATTTGGTCAAAGCCAAGTGCCTGCGGGAATGCCTTGGTAAAGGTCATTTGCAATTGGCTGACTTCCTTCTCGCGCCAGCCCTTCACTTCTTGCCCGGAACTGAACGTACCAAGCTGACTGGAGAAACGTCCGGCAATCGGCATACCGCCGGCTTGCAGCACTGGATTGATCGGAGTCAATGCGGCAAACAGCAGTTCGACGTCATCAACTTGCAATGGCTGATTCGGGCGGTAACTCAACTCACCCTGCCAGGCCACGCCACCAGGCAATGTGGTGTTGAAGCTCATGCCGAACAAATGGATATCTTCCGGATACTCGACAAAGGTGGAAGCATTATTGGCTGCCGACACGCCACCGCCTGCAATGAAGCCGGGGACATTCACCGCATAGCCCGACAGAAGCGGTACGCGGCTGTGATAGTTCATGGCGTAAAAAGCAAAATCGGTTTGATTCAGCGCTTCAGAGAAATAACGAACTGCGATACCGCCCTGACCACTGTCACTGGTATTGCGATCCGGGCCGCGAGGCACCGCATTGCGGCATGCAGTTGTCAGGATTGCACCAGCAGTAGGTGCTCCGTAAGTTGCCACCAGGCCTGCATAGCGGTCACTGTTTGCAACACTGCCACCTGGCAAGCAGGTAGCGGCAAATCTCTCGGGATTGGCAACAGGTTGTGGCGCAATGCCAAAGCCGAGCATGACGTAAGTACCGCCATTGGTCGCAAAGTCGTTTTGACTGAAATAAGTACCGGCTGGATCCGCTTCGGTTTGTTCGAATTCGGTCAGGTAGAAACCCTCCACCGACAGGTTATCGGTGATGCCGAACGAGCCCCAGAGGGCATCGACCGGAAGAAACGCTTCTTTCAGTTCTGCACCGGCAACGCGGAGTTTCGAAACGTCGATCGGGTTGATGACGTTAATACCGCCTTGAATGAAAGTACTTTCGCCCCAGCTGATTACCTGGCGTCCAATGCGCGCACTTGCCTTGTGATCACCAATGTCGAAATTGCCATAGATAAACGCATCCAGAAGACGGAAGTCCTTACCCACTTTTTCCTTGGCGGCTTCGGATAATTCGGCTTTATTTGCATTGGCCGCGTCGTAGAAGTAACTCGCGCGCACGAAAGCACCGAAATCCTTGTATTTCAGATCCATTTCGGAAGTGATTTTGAAGGCCTGGGAAATAGGATCGCCTTTCCCGTAAAGTAAATCACCGTCGTCGCGGTTGATCGAGAAACGACCCGGGGCGAGCTGTTGTGCGGCTGACCCAGGGAAAGTACCCAAGGCATTGAACGGTGCAGCAATTCCCTGATTGGCACCGCCGATCAGCGGATTGAAATTTGCCTTGCCGATCAAATCAGGATCGATATCTTCGGTGCGCCACGAGTAACCAAGAGAAACGGTGGTATCGATGCTGCCGCTCAATTCGCCTTTTTCGAACTCAAAGGCTTGTACTGCAGGTGCAGAAAGCAATGCAAAAGCTACTGCCATTGCCAAAGGTGCGCGGGCTCGAAGCCCGGTGGAACGATTTAGTTTTTTCATTGGTTTATTCCTGATCAGCAGCAAAAATTTTTTGAATTACAAGCCCCGCGAGACAGATCTGGGAAAATCGTTAAATTTTCGCAATTCCGTAGCTTTAGTGCGGACGCTCCCCCCGGAGACTCGGTTTCCAGTACTTGCATATTAAGAGTCCGTTAGAAAATGGCAATGCTCGAGCGTACGGTTTAACAAAATATTTCCATGTTGCAATGCACAAAATCGAGCTTTTCCTTTAATTTACGGGCTGAACGCCCTCGGCACGTAAGCAAGCATCATACGGGCAGGTATGGGGTCAAACACCCAGTCTTCCCCCAAACGCGCAAAAAAGCCCGAACCCAGACCACGACCAAAGCGCGTATGCGAGACCAATCGAAGCATCAACCGAAACAAAAAATCAGGTATTCGAAGTACTTTTGCATAAGGCATTCGGACTTCAAGAGTGCGTAGCAGCATTTGATCGAAAGCCAGGATTTCTCCACCTGGCAAATCCAGCACTACACAAGCGGAATTCACTCGTACCAATGCCTGGAAGACGGCAGCAGCCACATCGGCCACGTGCACAGGCTGACGCAAGCCGCCGGCATTCTTCGGCAAAACCACCCATTTGCTGCGCTTTGCGAGATTCAGCCATCGCGAGAGGCTTTGATCGCGCCCGTTGCCGTAGATCAATGTTGGCCGCAAAACGACAAGTGCTGACTCGGTCTTGATTGCATGAGTGATGAGGAGCTGCTCGCTGCTCTCCAGCAGTTCCGATAACTTCCGCTCATTTGCATCTGGCGAATTTTTCTTGGTCACGATACTGGTCGAACTAAGCGCGATAATTTTCTTTGCGGCAAACCCGGACGATGTCAGCCAAGAAGCAAAGGCATCAAGTGGACCAAGACTGATAATCGCATCGTAGATTTTCTCGGGTGATTCGAAATTGGAAAAACCCGCTTGCTTCCAAATGATGTTTTTTTCGCTGGCCCTGGGTTGCCGGGAAATTGCCGTCACTGCAAATGACTGATCAAGCAGCAAGGGCAGCAATGCATCACCAACCTGCCCTGACAAACCGAATATCAATATCCGGTTCATGCCTCTATTTTCCGTACCTGCCATTTAAGAAAACCAAACGCGGCAATCGCGGAAATGAAAGATGCCAACAGTATTCCCAGACGATAACTGACCTGCAGTGATTCGCCCTGTCCTTCGAACGCCAGCGATCCGATGAACAGACTCATTGTGAAGCCGATGCCACATAACATCGACAGGCCCCATAACAACTTGAGATTGAGTCCTTCGGGCAGGCGCACCCATTTCAATCGAAGCAGAATAAAAGCGACACCGAAAACGCCTATCTGCTTGCCGACAAACAAACCCGCCACGATCCCGAGCGGAATGGCATCGGCCAGATTCGACCACTGAATGCCTTCGAGTGAAACACCTGCATTCGCAAAAGCGAATAAAGGCAAAATGAAATACGCCACCCACGGATGCAGAAAATGTTCCAGGCTTTCGGAAGGTCGCGCCGAACCTTCTTGATCACCACCGATCGGAATAAACAGACCCAGTACAACGCCCGCAAGGGTAGCGTGAACACCGGATTTCAATACGGCTACCCACATGCAAAGGCCGACAAGCAGGTAGGCACTCAGACGCATGACTTTGAATTTATTCAACAACCACAGGCCAAAAATCGCGACTATGGCCAGGCCGAGCGAAAGCAGTGATAGATTCGATGTGTAAAAAATCGCGATGATGATAATCGCACCGAGATCATCTGCCACTGCAATGGCAGTCAGCAATAGTTTCAATGCGACCGGCACGCGCGAACCCAACAGCGATAGCACGCCCAAAGCAAATGCGATATCGGTTGCCGCAGGAATGGCAACGCCATTCATCGCGACCGGATCATTCCAGTTGAAAGCGGCATACACTGCCATCGGCACTATCATTCCGCCCAAGGCGCACATCGCCGGCAGCATGATTTGTTTTCTGTCGGCAAATTGGCCTTCGACAAATTCACGTTTCAGCTCAAGACCGACCAGCAGAAAAAAAATCGCCATCAGACCATCATTAATCCAGAGCACCAGTGGTTTTTTAATCGCGAAATCGGCAAGCCCGATATGGACGGGAAAATCCAGAAACCCCAGATAGAGCCCCTCCAGAGACGAGTTGGCAACGATCAATGCAATGACGGATGCTGCCACCAGCATGATGCCGCCTGCGGCTTCCAGACGGAAAAATTCGATCAAGCTCGAATAGGCACGCATGGATATGGAACTGCCGTTTTCCGTCATGTGATGCTTCCAATATTTCCGTCTCGTGGCAGTATAGCCAATCGAATATCGAAATGAGCGATGGCATGCCACTACAACGCATAAGCCTGTTTGCCGGTCCTTTAATCGCGGCACTCGCGGCGTATCTTTGCATTTTTAACGGACAGACTTTCGCACTGGCCATCACGGTCGCAGTCACCGTATGTTGTGCCATCTGGTGGATGACAGAGCCACTACCCGCACCGGTAACTGCATTATTACCCCTTGCATTGCTGCCCATGCTGGGAGTGCTCAATGCAAAAGAAGTCGCGCAAAGTTATGGTCATGAATTGATTTTGCTCTTGGCCGGTGGCTTCATGCTTTCAAAGGCATTGGAAAAATCTGGCGCACATCAACGTCTGGCCATGAAAATGGTGAATGCCTTCGGCGGGCGCAGCGGTCGCCATCTTCTTTACGGATTCATTGCCGCGACCGGCTTCATCAGCATGTGGATTTCCAATACCGCAACGACTTTGCTGATGCTGCCGGTTGCGATGGCGATTCTCGAAACCTACCCCGATAAAAGACTGGAAGTGCCCCTGGTGCTATCCATTGCCTACGCAGCCAGTATTGGCGGCATGGGAACACCGATCGGTTCGCCACCCAATCTCGTTTTCATGCAGGTGTATCAGCAGAGCACCGGTATTGCCTACGGTTTTTTTGACTGGATGAAAGTCGGCGTGCCCGTCGTGATTCTGGGCCTGCTGTCACTGGCGATTTGGCTTGGCCGCAACTTGACTACCGCACCTGCGGCAGAGCTTCCCAACATAGGTGCATGGTCCGTGGCCGAACGACGCGTGCTTGGCGTATTTGCGATCACGGCAGCTGCCTGGATTTTCCGCACCGAACCTTTCGGTGGCTGGAGCCTGTTACTGGGTCTCGACAAGGCAAACGATGCAAGCGTTGCGCTCATCGCTGTTATTGTCTTGTGCCTGATCCCCGATGGTCGCGATGGGCGTTTGCTCGATTGGGCATCGGCGGAAAAAATTCCGTGGGGAGCATTGGTATTGTTTGGCGGCGGTATCGCGCTTGCCACGGCATTCGATAAATCGGGATTGAGCGATGCCATTGGCAAAAATTTGACAGGACTTCAGCACCTGCCACTTCCTCTGCTGTTACTCGGCTTGATGATGGGGGTCGTCCTGCTTTCGGAAATTGCCAGCAATACGGCAACAGCAGTCCTGTTGATGCCGATTCTTGCGGCGACCGCCAAAGCGATCAATGTCGAGCCGGCATTGCTGATGTACCCCGCTGTATTGGCCGCAAGCGTAGGCTTTATGTTGCCAGTGGCAACAGCCCCCAATGCCATCGCTTACGGCACCGGGTGTGTCAGCACGCGCCAGATGATCAAGGAAGGCGCCGTGCTGGATTTATTGTGCGTGATTATTTTATCGGCGGCCTGCTGGGTAGCATTTCATTGAGGCATGCATCATGCCCATGTCTTGAACAGCTCGAAGGCCAGCCAGGATAAGAACAACACAAACAGGATAAAACCTTCATTGCGGTTGATGCGCAAATCACCGCCCAGAATCGGATACAGGGCAAGCGTGAAAGCCATCGCCGCAGGCAGCTCGAATCCGATAAAGGAGGCCGGAATCATCACCGGTTTCACGATGGCCATGCCGCCAAGAATGAATAATAGATTGAACAGGCAGGCACCGAGAACAAGACCGGCAACAAGATTCGCCCGACCGCTGCGTGCCGCCAGAATGGCCATCACCACTTCGGGCAATGCGGTCCCGATAGCCACCACGGTAAGACCGGTCAGCAAGTGACCAAAGCCCAGTGACAAACCGATGGCTGGTGCTGCATCAATCACCAGCTTGGCACCAAAAAACAGAACGCCAGCACCAATCGCAATTCTCGCCAGGTTGATGGCAGTCGCCGTGCTTGTCTCGAAGACTTCGCCGACTTCCTTTTGGACCTCGGCACTTTCTTGACCAGATTTTTTCATGACCACGAAAACGACTGCGACAAATGCCAGCAGCAAGAGTCCACCTTCCCAGCGTTGCAAGCCGCCATCCAGACCCAGCAGCAGAACAATACCGGTCGCCACAAGCAGAAAAACGATTTGAACGGCAAGCGAACGCATGGCCAGCAGCATCGGGGCTGATACCGCCGCCAAAGCCAGCGTCAGGCCGATATTGACGATATTGCTGCCGACGGCATTGCCAAGAGCAATGTCGGCATGGCCCGTATAAACAGCATAGGCATTGACGAATAATTCGGGAACTGAAGTCGCGAACAACATCATCAGCACGCCAGTCTTGAAACCCGACAGACCCAGACGCTGGCAAAAGCCTGCGATCCCCTTGACCGCGGAATCACTACCCAACAACAGCAACAGCAATCCGCAGAAAAATAATCCGGTACTCATCAGCATGGTATTGCCCCTTGTGGATATTCGTTTTTTGCGATCCGCTTATTTCTTTTTGGGAATATACAAATCGGTAATCGTGCCTTCATAAACTTCTGCCGCCATGCCGATTGACTCACCCAGTGTCGGGTGTGGATGGATGCTGTGGCCAATATCGCCTGCCTCGCAGCCCATTTCAATCGCCAGCACCACTTCCGAAATCAGGTCACCGGCATTCACTCCGACAATGCCGCCGCCGATAATGCGGTGCGTTGCTTCGTCGAAAATCAACTTGGTGAAGCCTTCGGTACGGCCAATGCCAATCGCGCGACCACTGGCAGCCCAAGGGAATTTTCCGACGCCGATTTGCAGGTTCTTTTCTTTCGCTTCGGTTTCTGTGACGCCGACCCAGGCAATTTCAGGATCTGTATAAGCCACCGATGGAATGACGCGTGCGACCCATTCGCGTTTTTCGCCCGACGCCACTTCGGCGGCAAGTTTTCCTTCGTGCGTGGACTTGTGCGCCAGCATCGGATTACCGACCAGATC
>Ga0116176_10001634_pt1 | contig 17465 bp, 17 predicted proteins | sample AD_STIC08_MetaG_FD_89803 | JGI IMG/M metagenome (GOLD analysis project Ga0116176, IMG submission 89803) | Active sludge microbial communities of municipal wastewater-treating anaerobic digesters from USA - AD_STIC08_MetaG | ecosystem: Engineered > Bioreactor > Anaerobic > Digestate | place: USA...
CAAAGCTAGAGCGGCACCGATACTATCAACCGAAAGAGTAGGTACAGCAATAAGAGCGCTTTTGGCGCTATCTACCATGCTTTTGATATCTGTGACATTATAGTTTTTCATATTTAGCCTGCTTTTTACTAAATTTTTATTTTGGGCAGTAGATTCAAATAAACTGGTATTAAACCTGCTCATTTTGAATTCTTATAGGCTATTATAACATCTCCCACCTTAAAGTCAACATAGGGTCGGAAAGTCATACCACATTCGATACCGGCCTTGGCTTTGTCAATAATATTCTTGGCTTGATGGATACCTTCAACCTGAGTATTTTTTATAATTTTGCCATCACGAAGCAAGTGAATAGAGTCACCTTTTGAGATTTCACCCTTGGTAACTTTTATGCCTGATATACGGACTTTTTCAATCTTGAATTCAGCAATAATATTCCCCTCACCTAAAGTGGTTTCTTCAATTGTTGGATCAAGCATCTTTAATACTTGGGACTGAATATCTTCAATGATTTCGTAAATTATTTTTGATTCAAATATTTTTACTTTTTCATTATCGGCCAGGTTTTTAATGGTCTTGCTAACAGGAACGTTAAAAGCAAAAAGCTCAGCATGGCTGGTTTTGGCGGCAACAATATCATTGTCGTTAACCGGACCTACCCCAGCAGACACTAAACAAATATCATCACTAAAACTGGCCTTGAGAGCCTCAAGGGTCCCTTCAACATCGGCTTTGAGAACAATATTAAGATGAGGTTGGTCGGGATCGGGATCAAGGGGAACATTTTTGACTTCTGTAATTTTATCTTGACTGATAGTGGTGGGGTGATCGGTGACAATTGACCCAATTGCAGGTACTTTTTCAAAACCAAGTATTTCTACCGGAGTACTTGGAAGGGCCTCTGAAATATTTTTTCCATTTGAATCAATCAATGCCTTAACCTTGCCAGTTATATTTTCAGCATAAATAGTATCTCCCAACTTTAGAGTTCCTTTTTTGACGATAACTGAGGCGAGAGGTCCCCTGGCACGGTCTAATTTTGATTCGATAACAATAGCCTCAAAAGGAGAAGTGGTGTCATTTTCAAGCTCCATTATTTCTGCGTTAAGAAGAATTGATTCCAATAAGTCATCAATCCCCTGCCCGGTTTTGGCGGAAACTGGAATAAGGGTCACTTGGCCACCATACTCCTCGGGAGTAAGGTCCATTTCTACCAATTGACCCTTGACCATCTCGGGTTGGCGAGTTTCTAAATCAAATTTGGTTAAGGCAACAATAACCGGAAGATTGGCTTTTTTGATCTGATTAATACATTCTTTGGTTTGAGCCATGACCCCGTCTGTGGCAGAAACAACCAAAACGACAATATCGGTAACCTCGGCGCCACGAGCACGCATGGCACAAAAAGCAGCGTGACCGGGAGTGTCAATAAAGGTGATGACTCCAGTTTTGTTGTTTCTAAGTTTTACCTCGGTTTGATAGGTAGAAATATGTTGAGTGATGCCGCCAGATTCTCTTTTGGCAATACTGGCATCGCGAATTTTATCCAAAAGAGTGGTTTTGCCGTGGTCAATATGACCCATAACGGCGACAATGGGCGGACGAAACTTATTCATTGAAAAAATTCATAATTTATAATTCAAAATTTATAATCGGTTTTTTAATTAAATAATGTTTTAATGTTTAATAAATATAAATTTGATATTTTAAATTAACTAAAAATTAGAAATTAAAAATTTATAATTAATTTTTAATTTACTTTTTTAGTTGCGCCAACTTTGATATCAGTATCAGTCAGCAGGCCAGCCAAACGAACATTTTCACCACCAGCACCAATGGCCAGGGCTAATTGATCCTCGGGAACTTCGACTTGAGCGAGACGATTCTTGATGGAAATGACCTTCACATTGTTGGCAGGTGAAAGGGCATTAACAACAAATTGGGAAAGATTTTTAGCATAGGCAACCACATCCACTTTTTCATCAGGAGGAAGTTCACTAAGGACCGATTGGATGCGAGAACCTTTTTGGCCAATACAGGAACCAACCGGATCAATTCCGCCTTGGGTACTACTGACCGCAATTTTTGTTCTTTCTCCCGCATTTCTGGCAATTTTTTCGATAACAACAGTACGACTACCAACCTCGGGGACTTCACGGGCGAAGAGTTCTTTGACAAAATCAGGATCACGTCGGGAAAGAATTATGTCTTTTCGACCGGTTTCGGGATCAGTTTGAATCTCTTTGATTAAAAAGAGTTTTTTGGAACTCATGGTAAGCATTTCATTTTTTATTTGCTCTTCTTTTGGAAGAATACCTTCGGTTTTTCCAATACCAACAGTCATTTTGTAGGGATCGATTCTTAGGATAACTCCAGGAAAAATGGAACCGACTCTTTTTTGATATTCGGCCACAATAGTGTCGCGTTCAACTTCGCGGATTTTTTGATCAATGACTTGTTTGGCGGTCATAGCCGCGATACGGCCAAAACCGGGAGGAGTGACATTTTTTTTCTTTTTACCGTCAACTTCAAAAATGGCGAAAGAGCCAGATTCTGGAGCCAGATCGACTTCAAAAAGAGTCTCTTCTGAAATTAAGACGCCATGCTCTTTTTGATCACGTTTATAGGCAGAAATTAAACCGGCTTCGATAGCATCAATAATTTCTTGAGGATTAATATTACGTTCGCCAGCAATTTGAGCGACAGCGGCGGCAAATTCAGTTTTTGGTAGTCTTTTAATATCCATATGTGATTCAATTTTTAATTTTTAATTTAAAATTTTTAATTAAAAAATAAAATAAGTGGATAAACGAAAATGGGGACACGACGGCCCCCATTCCGAATACCACAGATTAACTTGGATATTATAGCACTTTTAAACCCTTCTCGGCTACGCCGAATCTCCCCTTGAAAAGGGGAAAAATACTAAGATAATTAATTGGTGAGATATATTGCTCCGATTGAGGTTAGAACTCAAAGATCGAATATAAAATATTTGGATGAATTGAGAGAATTGGCACATAAAAACAGAAAAAATCCAACAGAATCAGAATATAAAATGTGGAAGATAATTTTGAATAATCGGAAATTACAACAAAAGTTTTTAAGACAAAAACCGATTGGTAAATTTATCTTAGACTTTTATTGTTCGAAATTATTGTTAGCTATCGAAATTGATGGTGATTCACATGATAAAAAATATTGGCAAGATAAAAATCGGGACTGGTATATGGAAATTAGAGGCATTAAAACAATTAGATTTACCAATGAACAGGTATTAAATGAAATAGATAATGTTTTTGATATATTATTAGAAATTATTAAAAATCGCGAGAAGGAGTTAGTATTTTCTCCCTTTTCAAGGGAGAATTCCCGAAGCCGCTTTAGCGGAAGAGGGAAAAGGGTTTAAAGTCCCAATTCTTTAATTAATTCTTTTTGTCGGGAGTTGAGACGGGAAGGAATGACGATATTGAGACGAATATAAAGATCACCGACACCGTAGCCGCTCACATCTTTTATCCCCTGGCCACGAAGACGAACTAAGGTGTTTGGTTGGGTTCCCGATTTAACTCGGATTTTTAGTTTGTCAGTTAAAGTGGGAACTTCGATTACATCTCCAAGAATTGCCTGTGATAAGGATATATTTTGACTAACATAGACGTCGTTGCCTTCTCGTTTAAAAGTTATATCGGGAAGAACATCAATGTAAAGATTAAATTCTGAAAATTTTATTCTTTGACCATCATCAACACCAGCAGGAATTTTTATATTTTTATGGTGGCCATCCAGATTGACTTCCTTTTCACAGCCAAGAGCAGCATCTAAAAAAGAAATTTGAATTTTATAAGTCGGAACTTGACGACGGCCTTGATTTCCAAATAAACCACCTCCGCCAAAGGCGGATCCGCCTCCGGCGGAAAAAAATTGTTCAAAAATGTCAAAGGGATTGCTAAAACCACCAAAATCAAAATCGGCGCCTTGACCACCATTTGAAGATTGCCAAGTAAAGTTAAAAGGACCGTTTTGTTGAGAATAAGTGTGACCACCAAAATTTCCAGCATTGGGATCAAAGGCGGCGTGACCAAATGGGTCATAAGCAGATTTTTTTTGATCGTTACTCAAAACCTCATAGGCCTCATTAATTTCCTTAAATTTTTCTTCAGCATCAGGAGATTTATTTTTATCAGGATGCCACTGCATAGCCTGCTTTCGATAAGCTGATTTTATTTCCTCCTTTGAGGCTGATTTGCTAACTCCCAGTGTTTCGTAAAAATCTTTTTTCATTTTTATTTAGGGACTCCGCCTTCGCGGAGTCCCTAGATTATAGCGCGAGTAATTTATTCTTTAACGACTTCGCCTTCTTCGGCGTCTTTTTTCTCATCAGATTTTTTGTCGTCAGTTTTTGGTGTTTCAGAATCTGTCTGAGCGCCATCTGCCGAAGGTCCGGCTTGGCCGGACTGACCATAAACAGCTTGACCAACAGCCTGGAGCATTTGATTTAATTCTTCGACGAATTTGTCGTATTCATCCTTTCTAGCATCAGCTTTAGCAATTAGTTCTTTCCCCTCCTTGATTTTTTCTTCAATTTTAGCTTTATCTTCGGCTTTTACCTTGTCAGCAAAATCTTTTAAGGTTTTCTCGCTAGTAAAGATAGTAGCATCGAGTTTGTTTTTGCTTTCAACTAAAGCATGTTTTTCTTCATCCTCACGAGCATGCATTTCAGCATCATTTTTCATTTTTTCAACTTCTTCATCAGAAAGGTTGGTGGCGTTTTGAATGGTAATCTTTTGCTCTTTATTGGTGCCTTTATCTTTGGCGGAGACACTAAGGATACCATTGCTATCAATATCGAAGGTTACTTCGATTTGAGGTACTCCACGAGGAGCTGGAGCTAAACCATCAAGAATAAAACGACCGAGGCTTTTGTTGTCGGCAGCCATGGGACGTTCACCCTGAAGAACATTAATTTCCACTTGAGGCTGAGAGTCAGCATAGGTAGTAAAAATCTGTGATTTCTTGGTAGGAACAGTGGTGTTTCTATCAATCAAGGGAGTGCGAACCCCACCAGCAGTTTCAATACCTAAAGTAAGAGGAGTAACGTCAAGAAGAACGATATCTTTGACCTCACCGGTAAGTACAGCTCCCTGGACAGCGGCACCGATGGCAACAACCTCGTCAGGATTGACGGTAGTATTTGGGTCACGACCAAAAAAGTTTTTGACAACTTCAACCACTTTTGGCATGCGAGTCATACCACCAACCATGACCACATCGGTAATATCACTCTTGGAAATACCAGCATCCTTGAGACATTTTTCAACTGGACCAATTGTTTTTTGAATAAGATCGTCAACCATTTTCTCCAATTCAGAGCGAGTTAATTTAGCGGTCAAATGCAAAGAATCTTTATCTTTTTGAGCGATGAAGGGCAAATTAATTTCTGTTTCACCAGTGGAAGATAATTCAATTTTGGCTTTTTCGGCGGCTTCACGAATACGCTGCAAAGCTTGAGGGTCTTTGGAAAGATCAACACCATGTTCTTTTTGAAAGTTTTCAAGTAACCACTCAGTAATGCGATGATCAAAATCATCACCACCTAAAAAGGTGTCGCCATTGGTAGCTTTGACTTCGAAAACTCCATCTCCAATTTCCAAAACAGAAATATCAAAAGTGCCACCTCCTAAATCGTAAACCGCAACCAAGCCCTTTTTCTTTTTATCTAGGCCATAGGCAAGAGCAGAGGCGGTAGGTTCATTAACAATTCTTTTGACGGTAAGACCGGCAATTTCACCAGCCTGTTTTGTGGCTTGACGTTGAGAATCGTCAAAATAGGCAGGAACGGTGATGACAGCATCAGTAATTTTTTCACCAAGATATCTTTCAGCATCGGCCTTGGCTTTTTGAAGAATCATGGCCGAAATTTCTTGTGGAGTATAAGTTTTTCCGTCTATTTCAACGGCAGCCATCTTGTCTTTGCCAGACACAATTTTGTAGGAAGCAATTTTCTTGGTTTTTTCAACCTCGGGATCATCAAAACGACGACCCATCAATCTCTTGATACTGAAAATGGTATTTTGAGAATTAAGAACCATTTGTCTTTTGGCTAAATCACCGACAAGTTTTTTGAGAGGTTCAACAATAGAGGGAATAGTGTTGCGACCTTCAGCGGTTAAAATTACTTTGGGGACACCGCCCTCCATAACAGCCACACAAGAGTTGGTGGTACCTAAATCTATTCCAATTATTTTGTTTGACATATGTTTATTTAATTTTTAATTTATAATTTCTAATTTATAATAAATTTTTAATTTTCAATTTTTTTACCAACGACCACTTTGGCGGGTCGAAGACAATGACCATTCAAGAGATAGCCACGCTGACGGACTTCGACAACTTTGTCAGTTGCCCCTTCAACAACCTGAATACAATCCATAATTTCTGGGTTGAAGATTTCACCCTCGGCTTTAATTTCGAGTAAGCCCTGACTTTTTAATACAGATTCGAAACGATCAACGGCCATTTTTAGACCCGGATCCGAAAGATGCTTATAAGCTAAATAAAGGTCGTCAAGAACGTCAAGAATTTGGGTGACGAAACCAGTGATAGCCAGAGTGGCGAATAATTCTCGCTGTTCTTCCTGTCTTTTTTGCATATTTGCATAATCAGCCAGAGAACGAGCTAATTTTTCTTCCAGATCCTTGATTTGGCCTTCCATTTTTAAAATTTCGGGCACTAAATTAGTTTTCTTTTTAGATTTTGAAACTGACATGTGTAGTTTAACGAGTAATAGTAGAAATTAATTCTGCAAAATAATCAACGACAGGAATAATGACCTGGTAGCGAATCCGGGCGGGACCGATAACACCGACAATACCTCGGTGAGGACCAGCTTGGTAGGTCTGATAAATAAAACCACAAGGTTCGAGATGTTCCATACCCAAATCCTCACCAACTAACAAATGAGTTAATTGAGAAGTAGGATTATCAATATTGACTCCGGCCTTACTAATTATTTCAAACCAAAAATTGGGGTTGTCCAGAAGCGAGAGGACAGTTTTGGTAACATCGATGTTGTAAAACTCGGGCTCTTCCAATAGATTTGAAGCGCCATAGCTATAAACAGAACCTTGATCAGTAGTGGAGATAGCCAGAGATCTGGTCTTTTGGGCTAATTCTCGGGTAGTTTCCTTGAGCAATTTTTCAAATTCGTTTCGATAATCCCAAACTTTTTCCTTGACTCCAATCTCATCGCTAACAGACATGTTTTTGGGGGTCATTAAATTGCGAACATAATATTTGAGACCCATAGAAGTCGGACAACGACCAGCAGAGAGATGACCCTTTTTAAGGAAACCCAGCTGAGTCAATGAGGACATTTCATTTCTAATGGTCGCCGAAGAAATTCCAAGATTATATTTTTTCTCTAAGGTTTCAGAACCGACCGGAGAAGCGGAATCAATAAATTCCTCGGTAATGCATTTTAAGATTTTTATTTGACGCTGGGTAAGATCAGCCATATTAGCAGTATAATATCGAGACTGCTAAGCGGTGTCAAGGGGTAAGTGATGGCGGCGAAGATCTATCTTCAATATTGATTTTGTCGACGACTTTTTGAAGTTTTTTACTGCGGGTGTTGTTGACTTCGTCATATTGCTTGTGTAGAGATTCAATGCGATCACCAATTTTGCTGAACTCTTCGTTGTATTTTTCAAACTCGGTGCCAAAAATTTTGATCTGAGCAATAATCCCCTGAACATTTTTTTGGAAACGGAAATTTTCGTAAGCCTGGCGAACCATTCGGAGGATGGCAGTGAAAGAAAAGGGTCCGGCAAAAATAATTTTATTGTTGAAAGCCTCTTCCAAAACATCTGGAAATTTTTCATAAATAAATGAAAAAATCATTTCGTTTGGAATGAATACGACCACAAAATCGACAGTATTTTCTTCGGGATCAATGTAGTTGCGATTGCTGACATCCGAGATTTTTTTCTTGACGTCTTGTTCAAAAAGTTTTAAATATTGGGTCTTTTGAGAAGGGTCGTCGGTCTCACTCATCTTGGTGATATTGCTGTAAGGAAATTTAGAATCAACATTAATTTTAGTTTTGTCGGGGAGATAAATAGTAAAGTCGGGACGATTTGAACCCTCACTCTCCTGCTTGGTATATTGCTCCCCGATAACAAAACCAATTTGTTTTAATAAATCTTCGGCTACTTTTTCGCCAAAGGCACCACGCATTTGATTGTTACTTAAGGTTTTTTTTAGACCTTCGGTGGTGACTGATAATTGCTCGGTAATTTTTCGACTATTCTCAATTGATTCTTTAAGACTATTAAAAGAACCGACACGCTCTTTTTCAACAGTGCTTAACTGATCGGAAACCCGCTTGATCATTTTCTCGATAGCATCTTTTTTGTTGGAAAGATCAGTTTGTATTTGAAGGTTTTTGTCATTTAACTTATCGTTGGATTGTTTGACCAAGGTATCGATGGCTTTGGATAAATCAATTTCATTAGGCTTACTGGTTTTTTGGAGGTAAATAAAATATAGGACGGCAACTAAAATTAGAACTAGGAGAATATAAACAAGAGTCATTGGTTTATTTTACCCCAGTAGTGCCGAAGCCACCACGAGATGGGTCGGGCATGGAGTCGACTTCGTCAAAATCAAAAGTTTCACATTTGATTAAAACCAACTGGCAAAGACGATCCCCCTTGTTGATGTGGACTGGAGAGTCGGTAAAATTGCGAACGGCAAAATGATATTCATCCTCGTTGCCACAATAATCGCGATCCATAATTCCTACCCCATTGATACCCTGGAGACCAAGCTTGTGGGTGGAAGAACGAGGAGCCAATAAAACAAAATAACCGTCAGGAATTTTGAGAGCAATATTCATGGGAATATAGGCGATTTCCTTTGGTTGAATATCCAAGTCTTTACGGGAACATATGTCAACGGCAACGGCGCCAGGAGTTTTGTGAACTGGAAGCGGAAGAGTTTTATCAAAACGTTTGATTAAAAGTTTCATTTAAAATATTTGTCGAATAAGTAATGAAGATGGTCTTTGTCTTCACACTTGGAAGAGGGGGTGAAATCAAGAGATTTTATTTTGTTAAAAACTTCAATGATTTGAGATTTTAATTTAGTGACATCGTCGTCGGTCAGAGAATAATTTTTGTGGACATATAAATTTTTATTATTTTTTTCAATAAAATCGATGGTGCCGGAAACTACCTCATGGGGGAATCCTTTGGCCTCGGAGCAAAGAAGTTTGTAGAAAACCAACTGACGAAAATAATCCCCCTCCGGACTTAATTCCTGATATTTGGAATCGGGCTTACCGGTTTTGTAATCAACCACATTGACCTTCGACCCAGATAAAAACTCTATCTTATCAATTTTCCCGGTGAGCGGGATGTCATCCATTCTAACGTTGTAAGACTTAAAATCATGCTCCGTAAAACAGTGACCATTAAATTCATCTTTATAATTTTCGTAATAATCGGTTAAAACTTGATGACCATGGGATAAGAGATCCTGAAAATCCTGAGATGAAAGACTTTCTTTTTTTAAGTTGAAATCAAAAATGGAAAGAAATTTTTCCAAAGGAATTAAACGGTTTTCTTTTTTATAAACTTCAGTAAGGTAAGCCAGGGCCCCGTGGACACTAGTACCAAAAGAAAGGGATTTGGTTTTTGGATAAGGTAAGCGAAGAATCGTTTTAAAGAAAAAACAAAGAGGGCACTTGAGATAAGAGTTGAGGTGGGTAATATTGAAACGATAGCTCGTAGATAAATAGTTTTGAAGATAAGAAGTAAGATTGGCTGATTGCATCTTTGGAATAGAGGGATGGAACAAAGCCAAAAGAGATTCTTTTTCAATGGCCGAGTCTGAAGGAATTTTTTCGACTAATTTGGGGTTTATTTCACTGATAAATTGAGAAGCTAATTGCTCCCGACGAGAATCGTTGAAACGGGAATAAGAAATATAAATTTGCTGTCTGGCCCGGGTTAGGGCGACATAAAAAAGACGTCGGTCTTCCTCGAGAGTATCGTTACTGGCAATGTCGTAACGCAAAATCCCCAAGGGCAATTTAATAAGGGTACGAGAGGTAGAAGAATCCCATTTCCCCGATAAAACTTTTATCAAAAAAACATAATCAAACTCCAAACCCTTGGCCTTGTGAACAGTCATTAGTCGAAGACTATTGTCAATTTCTGAAACCAAAGGTGATGAATTTAAAGATAAATTATTTTCAGAGAGTAATTCTATTTTTTTAACCCAAGAGAAAATATCCATTTTTTCTAATGATAGGCTTTGCTTGAGATGGGAATAGAGAGTATTTAGTTGTTTTAAAAGGGAAAGATTGCCGGTCTTTAAGACAAAAGAAAGATATTTGAATTTTCTGATAATTAGATTAAAAAGTTCATCAGCAGTTTGATTTTTGGATAATTTTTGAATTTTAGCTACTCGAAGAGCGAAAATGTGAAGATTTTTGGCAAAGACTTTGGAAAAATTTTTGTTGATGAATTTATGGTCAAAAATAATTTCAGAAAGAGGTCTTTTTTCTTTGGAGACTAAACGAAAAAGCTGATAAAGCTCAAGAGAATTTAAATGGATAAACTTGAAGGAGAGAACATGAAATAGCAGGGTGTCATTGGTGGAATCAGCCAAATATTTTAGTAGAGTTAGAAGTTGCTGAATTTCGGGAGTGTCCAAGATATTGATGGAATCAGAGCGGAGATAGTGAAGATTGTTTTGGGATAAATAAGGTAGCAAGTCGTTGATGTCGGCATTATTGCGATAGAGAATGGCAATATTTTTTGGAGAAACACCAGAATCGACAAGCTTTTTAATTTTTGAGGAAATCCAATAATTTTCCTCAGTAACTGAATTAGCGGCCAGGAGGTTGATGGGATTAGGGTCAAAAGTGGAAATGGATTTTAAAGATTTATCGAGATTACCAATATACTGAGTAATACGACTTTGATTGTGGCTAATCACAGCCTCCGAGGAATCAAGAATTAATTGGTGGGAACGATAATTATTTTTTAAGACAACTAGTTTTAAATTTTGTTGATATTTTTGATAAAAAGAATAAACATTTTCCACACTAGCACCCTGAAAACGATAGATGGACTGATCATCATCGCCGACAACAAAGAGGTTGGGATTGCTTTGATTTTTGGTTAATAAGTTGAGAATCTCCATTTGAGCCGAGTTGGTATCCTGGAATTCATCAACTAATAGATACTGATAAAGTTCTTGATATTGGGACAATAATTCGGGATGAATTTGAAAAGCGGAGATAACCCAAAGAATCATGTCTTCATAATCGTAAAGGCCTCTGTCTAAAAGAATTTTTTGATATGATTGATAAATTTGTGATAAGTCCCGAAGTTTAGGAAGATTATTATTTAAAGATTCTACAAAATCTTTGACATTTTTCTTTAAATCGGATAAAGATATCGCCTCGGACTGATAAAGATTGAGAAAATATTGGAGACGAACTTGGTAAAGAGGGTTGATTTTTGAATTTGAAATTAGGTCGGAGATTAGTGTAATAATTTCTCCGGCCGCCTTGGGAGTGGCGCGAATTTGTTGGAGTTTTTCGACAAAAGGGAAAGCCGTAGTAACAAATTCGGCGGCAAACTTTATGAGCTCATCAAAACGAGTCGGGGAAATATTTTCTTTTTTTAAAGTGGAAAGAGTAGAAATAATATCTTTTTGATAAAAATAGGTGAAGTTGATTTTTTAGAGGGCTCGAAATTGGTAATTTATCAATTAGGGAACGAATAATTTCAATCTCGGTAATATCATCAATGGCCTCAGACTCAACAGTAGATTTGAGAAAGTACTCAGGGTGATCCTTGATTACTGAATTACAAAAAGCATGGAAGGTGACAATGCGAACAGAATAGGACGAAGAAGCAATGAGATTTAGAAGACGCTCGCGCATATTGAGAGCGGCATTTTCAGTGAAGGTGAGACAGAGGATATTGCTGGGATTAACTTGGGTTTCACGAAGAATTTTACCAATTCTAAGGGCAATGGTTTGCGTCTTGCCAGTGCCAGCGCCTGCGATAACCATAACCGGACCTTCAATGGTGTCGACAGCAATTTTCTGTTCAGAATTTAATTTTTGATATTCAAGATCGAAGGTAGTCACTAAGAGTATTTTAGCTTACGAAGATTTTTGGGGGTAGGTTTAATTATACAGAAAAAAAATAAAGGATACTAATTGAAAATGAAGATAATTTTAGTTAACTTGGGGAAGTGGCAGAAAAAAAGACGATAACCCCAAGTGAGATTATTTATGTCTACAATAACGGACCTCCAGACAATATTGATCGAGATGCTATAAGGAGGGGTATGGAAGCTCATCGAAGAATTACTAATGAAATTGTTCAAGGAAAGATACCCTTGGCATTACAGAGGGCGGGAGTTATTTCGAATTTAATGGTTAGGGAAAAAAGAGTCTCAAAAGAAATTGGACCACATGGACTGTGTTTAAACGCTCAATGTGACCTGATTAATCCGAGGGTGGTAATTGAGTTAAAACCAGGGAGAGAAATTAGAGGGCGGTACTTATTACAAGCGGCGATTGGAGTAATTGCCTCAGGAAAAGAAACAGACGCGATTGTTTTTCTGTACGAAAGTGGCGAGGCGACACTGATCAGAAGAGAAAAAATAAGCGAGTGCCAACCGAAAATATTGGAAATCGCCAGAGCGGCCAGAGTGATTTTAGATAACCAAGCAAGGGTCGACGAACTAAGAAAAAATCCTCCACCAAGAAGAAAACTTACAGGCATTAGTGAGCTAGCTTTTGAGACCAGGTGGATTGGAGGAGATGTCACCGAGAAAAGCAGACTTGGCCAGGAAACGGTTGAGGCAAGAAAACAATTTGATACAAATATCCAAATAGTAACGAGGATTTTAAACCCACTAAGAAAATAGGTACTTATCAAGATCTCAAAGAATAGCGACTACTCCTCTTGCTCTTGCCATAAATGTGGCAATTGTGTCACTAATTATAAAACCAAAAAAACTAATTACTTCTTGGTAAAGCTAAGATTGTGTCCAGATGTGCCCTGATCTGATCTTTTGGTAAACCTGATTCATAGCTTAAGGCATCGACTTGTCGAGAAATTACTTCCTCAGTGGCAGTGGGTGATAACCTTATTCTTACAGGTACGGTCCAATGTGTATCTTCACTTGTTTCTTTTGATTGGACTTTGGCTTTTATTAATGAGGCACGCTTATTGGTATTAAATTCAAATACGATTTGAGTCAGGTCAGTTTCACTGCGTAAAAAGGAAACGACGTGACCAGTTTCCTCGTCATGATTTATTTTAACTCTATTATTTTCTACCATATTATAAGATTATTTTTTCTAACGAGGATATTGTAATCAAATTTAAGTAAATATGCAACTGTTATGTATAATTGCCTAGGCAATATAATTATATCGTGTAATTTTCAAGAATTATTTCTAACCTGGAGTCCAGATCATATCGCTATGCGAAATGTTGCAGGCTATTGCTTGAAGCGAACCCTTCAACTGAGTATTTTCTCAAAAATAGTTTTTGCGACTTGAGGGTTGGCGCTACCTTTTGAAACTTTCATCAGTTGGCCGACTAAAAAGCCAATAGCCAGAGGGTTTTTGCGATAATCCTCAACTGCCTTTGGATTGGCCTCAATCACCTCTTTGGCAAAATTTTCCAAAGCACTGGTATCAGAAACCTGAAAAAGATTTTGATCCTTCGCGAGATCAAGAGGATCACGGCCACTTTGATAAGAATCTAAAATTAATTGCTTGGTGGCTGTTGAGGAAAGATTTGATTTATTATCAAATAGTTTCTTAAAATAATCAGAACTGATTTTATTGATATCGATTTCAATTGTCCTTAAGGGGCCAATTAATAAATTGGCGGTAAATTTTGCAAATTCCGGGGAGTTATCAATAGAAATAATTTTATCAAAAATTTCTGAAAAATCTTTCGACTCAGCTAATAAACTGGCATCGTAATTAGAGAGACCAAGTTTTTTATATTCAGCGATTTTTTCATCTGGCAACTTTGGTAAAGTTTTTCTGATTTCTTCAACTTGTTCTTTGGAAAAAATTATTGGTGGAATATCCGGCTCGGGGAAATAACGGTAGTCGGCACTCCCCTCTTTTTCCCGCTGTAAGAAGGTTTGATTTTTGTCGGCATCCCAGCCTCGGGTCGTTTTATTAGTAGAGTTTTTGGCGATTTGATCAGATTGATACTGATCAATTTGACGTTTTATTTCGTAATTTATGGCATTCATGACGCCGGTTAAGGAAGCCACATTTTTGATTTCAGCGAGAGGAGTGTAATAAGTTCCGGACTCATCCTCGATTTTGACATTTACTGTGGGTTCGCAACGCATGGAACCTTTTTCGATGTCGGCATCAGAAATACCGAGATAGCGAATAATTTGTTGTAATTTGTTTAAATATTTTTTAGCTTCTTCGGCTGACTCGATATCCGGCTCAGAGACGATTTCAACCAGGGGAACACCAGAACGATTGAAATCCAATAGAGTTGAACCATCAATATGAACTGATTTGCCAGTATCTTCTTCCATATGAGCCCGATTGATTCGAATGTCATGTCCATCAATATTGAGATGACCATTAATGGCAAAAGGTTTTTGAAGTTGAGTAATCTGATAAGATTTGGCGAGGTCTGGATAAAAATAATTTTTACGTTCAAAAAAAGTTTCTTCGTTGATAGTACAGCCTAAAGCTAGGCCTAATTTAATGCACCACTCGCAGGCTTTTTTGTTTGGGACAGGAAGAGCGCCGGGTAAACCAAGACAGACAGGGCAAGTGTGAGTGTTGGCTTCAACATGAAAATGGTTGGCATCACAACCACAAAACATTTTAGAATTTGTTTTTAATTCAACATGGACTTCTAGACCGATGATAGGAGTGGTTAGCATTAATTTTTAATTTAAAATTTTAAATTTTTAATCAATTTATAATTTATTATTTTTATAAAATAGGTCTTTTGGTGTGAAAATCAGTATTATCTTCGAATGATTTGGCGATTTGGTAGACGAGATCTTCGCGACGCTGGGGAGTAATAATTTGAAGGCCAATCGGAAGACCGTTTTTATCAAAACCACAAGGGGTGGAAATGCCTGGTAATCCAGCAATACTTGATGGCTCAACGAGCATGTCCTGAAGCTCACCAAACATAGCCTGACCTTCAGAAGCACCACGTTTTAGGGCCGTGGTGGGAGAAACTGGACCGATAATGGCATCAACTTTTTGAAATTGTTTATCAAAATCCTGACAAATGAGAGTCCGAACTTTCTGAGCTTTAAGATAGTAGGCGTCATAGTAACCAGCCGAAAGAGAATAAGTCCCAAGCATAATGCGACGCTTGGCCTCAGCCCCAAAATAACTACGATCGTAACCATAACGAATACCATCAAAACGACCAAGATTACTTGACACTTCGGAACGCTGAAGAATAGTGTAAACGGCAATGGAATATTTGGGATCTAAAACATCGGGCAACTCAACAATCTCGGCTCCAAGCTTTTTCAATACTTCGATAGCACTTATAACTGAATCTTTAACCTCGGGTTGAATTTGAGACGGAAAATAGGAGAGAGGGAGGCCAATTTTGAGACCTTTTAGATTTTGCCTGACTTCAGGCTTTTTCCATGGTGCTTCATCGATAGAGGTGGCATCGCAGGGATCGGCACCGGACATAATTTCCAAAAGGTCAGCAGCATCATCGACGGTTTTAGCAATAGGACCAGGAGAGTCGGTTGACGATTTCATAGCAATAACACCATAGCGGGAAACCCGACCATGGCTCGGCTTGAAACCAACCACACCACACCAGGAGGCGGGCTGACGAATGGAACCAGCAGTTTCCGAACCAGTGGCAATAATCGTCTCGTCCGCGGCAATAGCGGCAGCGGAACCACCACTGGAACCACCAGGAAGATGATTGATGTTCCAAGGATTTAGGGTGGGGCCATAATCGGATGTTTCAGTACTAGAACCGTGGGCCCAAGCGTCCATATTGGTTTTACCAATAATAATGGCTCCGGCAGATTTTATCCTGGCAATAGTAGTAGCATCATACTGAGCAATATAGTTATCAAGTAATTTTGAAGAAGCGGTAGTGCGAATTCCTGAAGTTAAAAAATTGTCTTTGATGGCGATGGGAATACCGCCAAGAGGCAGGGAAAGGTCGGCATTTTTAGCTTCCATTAAAGCTTCTGTTTCACATTTTGTGACAAAACAATTGAGAGATGGGTCAACTTTTTTTATTTGATCAAAACAGGCCTTGACCAATTCAGTGGCAGAAAATTTTTTAGATTTTAAACCTTCCCGGGCTTCAGATAAAGTTAATTTATTTAAATCGGTCATTTATTTTTTGATTGTAGCGGCGGTTTTAAAATAACCGTTACTAGTATTTTGGGCTTGGGAAAGAGCGACAGATTGGGGTAAAGAAGGACCGATAACATCCTCCCGAAGAACATTACTTTTGTGGTTGACCTGATAGGTGGGGGCAACGTCAGTAGTATCCAATTCTTTTAATACCTCAACATAATCTGCGGCTTGAGAAAGCTGGTCTTTGATATAGCCCTCTTCGGGCTTGATTTCCAACCGAGAAAGTTTGGCCGTGTGCTGGAAAACAGCGTCGGTAATTAGATTATCAGACATAGTGTATTCTAATAAAATTTACTTAAAATAGGTAATCTTCTTTTTCTTTTTGCAAAAATAATTAACTAAAAATAAATTTTTACTGGGTTTTCTTTCAATCGGAACTCCTTGACCAATTAATCTCTCAAAAACGTTATCGCCAAAACCTTCTGGCATAGTTAATATTTGATAGTCTGGAAATTTTTCCAGAGATATTTCCATATGATTTTTTAAAACCTTTCGGAAGTGTCCTTGCCATTGTATTGGATTTCTGACTTGTCTATCTGTCCAATCTTGATTTATCGAGCGACGTAAGTCCCATAAAGCCGCCGCATCAACTCGTAAAACGCCAGCATAAACCTCAGGATCGAAAACTAGATCTAGAAGAGGGAAATGATCACACTTGAAAGTATTTGGACAGCCATGAGAATGGCGAGGATAGGGACAATGGCATAGGGCTTTTATGTTAGCACTCGCTTCAGTTTCGAGAGGACCTAAAATAAAAAATTCCCTAGAGATATTATTTAATTCTGTTGACATATTAAAATGGTTGCCTAATATACCTCTAAATTTATAAAAATACTATGTAGTAAAGACTAGTGACGAAAAAGAGAGGCTTTGAGGCGGAGTAATTTCCATCGAAACTTGTCGACAGAATTATAGAGTTGATAAAGCTGGGAATTGATAATTAAATCATAGGTACCAACAAACTGAACTAAATTCCCCCCATAACCCTGCTTGAAACGATGGAAACCATAACCATTTTCGC
>Ga0116176_10001636_pt1 | contig 17459 bp, 17 predicted proteins | sample AD_STIC08_MetaG_FD_89803 | JGI IMG/M metagenome (GOLD analysis project Ga0116176, IMG submission 89803) | Active sludge microbial communities of municipal wastewater-treating anaerobic digesters from USA - AD_STIC08_MetaG | ecosystem: Engineered > Bioreactor > Anaerobic > Digestate | place: USA...
AAAAAATTTAATCCAAAATTCGTTCTACCTAAAAAACGAAGCTGTTGCGGGAAATGATATAAAGGGATGCACGCGCATCCCTTTTTTAATATATAGAATGAACAAATAAATTCTTAAATATGGCAATAAATACTCTACGCGAGATTTTAGAAAAAAGAGGATCAGAATACGTAGAAAGATTTTTAAGCGAAGATCTAGTCATTACCGAAAAACTTGACACTTATCGCATCCTTTTTGAAAATGTAAAAGGGGAGATCAAATTCTATAAAAAGGATAACTCCGAATTAAATCTTATTGAAAGAGTTCTTACAAATGTCTGGGAAGATGCAATTGTAGAACTTTCTATTATCTTACATGAATCTCATGTTCCTGAGGGGATTAGATTCGGATTAGCTTATACCCCAGTCCCAAAACCTATTCGCATTCCTTATTCAAAACTTCCAAAATATATCGTTACAGATATAACAAAAAGGGAAAATAACAAGGTTGTTGAATCTTTTGATTATGACGAACTTTATACCTGGGCGGAATCATTAAGTCTAGGAAGACCTCCTGTAATTTTTTCAGGTAAATTATCCGAAGAACAGAAAAAAGCTATTTTAGAATATGCTAAGGGGAATTACGATGATATTGAAGATAACTTAAGTGAATTATTAAAGAATCGTTTTTCCGGAACCTATTCAAAGGAAAATATTATTGAAGGAATTATTATAAAAAGCGGTGATCGTTTAGTTCAAATTCCTTCTTATGAATTTGAAATATTAAATGAAGCTTATCAGAAGATCGAATCCTCTAGAGATTTTTATGATCTTACAATACTTAGTTTAAATAGCTTTCTAGAAAAATATCCATTCCCTATTCTTGAAGGGGAAAATCCAGATCAAATGTATTTGGAAATGGTTTGCGATATATTTAACCATTATTGTGAAAGTCCTTCAGTTACAGAAGGCATGAAACCAGAATATCTTACTCCCCCAAACTTTGGATATGTGGGAAACTTAAATCTCCTTTTAATTAAGAACAAGAAAACATTAGATCTTTTGGAGAAAGGCGGGAAAGTTTATGAATCCATATTTAGAGTTATCCTTAGTTCTTTAAGGAAATATAAAAAGGAATACGGTCTCCTTAACGAAACAGCTGTAAATAAATTTAATACTTATGTTTATTTAATCAGTGAAAGAATTAAGAATCCTCTTCAAGATAGTTTATTTGAAGATGCTCAATTAATAACTGAAAAATCTGAAAATATTGTTGTTGGAGCCGTTGCTAAGAAAATGATGACGGATATTGATAATATGAGAGTTATTGCTTCTATTCAGAAGACATTTGAGCCAAAGGGAAGAGAAGGAATTCAGGGAGAAGAAAAATGTGTTATCTATATCACAGATTTTAAACCATTTACTAAAAGCCAAGAAGATAATATTCGATCCATTCAAGGAATGTGGAAATGCCCGGTAATATTAGCAAGTGTGGGTAATTCTAGAAGAGTAAGAGGAGAAAAATTTTTCTTTTCGGATAGTCTTGTACGAGCTCAGATGAAAGCCTTTGCAGATTCAAATAAAGATCTAGTTCCTGCATTCTTTTTAATGAATGACTGGGATCTGTTTAGCATTTTTGGCACAGTAAGGCCAAAATATGAACCTATAGCAATTATTACAGATATGGGTAAGAAAAGTGATCTATCTATTCAGCTTTATTTTGAGGAAGAAGTAATGGATGAAAGAATTTCCGTTGAAAGAGATCTAAATATCGGGGAAATGGATAATAAGGATTCTTTACCTGCATTTAGAGCTATTGAAAATAGCGATTTTGTTAATTTTAAGAATGTAACCCCAGAATCTATTTGGGGATTGTGGGATACTATGATTTCTGAATGGAAAACATGGAATGGAAAAGTTCTTTTAAGATAAGAAATAAATAAAATAAAAGATTTATATCATGAGTGATTTTATTAAAGAAGGGACCTGGGCTCTTTCGAAATCTCCAGAAAAAAGACAAGAAGAAGGCGCCTTTTGGATTGCCCAGATACAAGAACTCAAAGACGGAATCTATAATGTCTTCGGAGATGATATTCTTTTTGATCACTTTGATCATGCAATAAAAAGGATAGAGGAAATGATGGCAATCCCCGAAGAAGAAATATCTGAAGGATTAAACGAAGATGTTACTATACCGGCTAATTTAACACAGCAATATCTTGTCGTCAAAAAACAAATAGCTGATAAACAAACACAGAAGGATCAATTAATGAAGCAAGTAAATCAAAAGGATAATGAAATAAATATTCTCACTAAAAATTTAATTGCTATTGAAGCTAAAGCTGCTCAGGAGCAAGGAAAAGAGGCTGCTATAAAAACCGGAGAAACTGCCCAGCCTGAAAATAAAGCAGAAGCAACATCTACATCTTCAAATGAATCATTAGTTTCTATTTCGGATCTTATGACTGAAATAAATGAGATGGAAGGGTGGCTTGCCGAAATGGGGGCCGAAGAATTTGAAGAAGAAGGCGGAGAAATTGCTGGAGAAGTCCTGGATGTCGAGGAACTTGAAGATGATGAGGAGGGACCTGCTGAACAAGATAAAGAAGATGTATTTGCTATCAGAATAAGTGACCCAGATGAAGACGAAGAAATAATTGCAAAAGTTTATAAAAACGAGGATAATGATTTCTGGAAGATAAGAGTAGTTCAGGGAAGCGAAGATCCACTTGAAACAATGCAATTTGATCCGGATATGGAATTTGTAGACATCATTGAAAAACTTGGAGAAATATATGATGAGGTCGAAGAAGTATCTATGGATGAATACCAGGATTTGTTAGACGATAAGGAAGAGATTGATGCTCAATACTTTTCAAAAGAGGAAGAGTAAAACTTTGATGTTAATATGCAACTCGCAAATCATTAAAAATAAACCTGGATATATAAAATATATTCCAAAATTAATGTTAATAAAACTATGAAACAGACTTATGTACCCGTAACTTTGGATCAATATCTTAATGAGTCAAAAACCATTACACTCAAAAGAGGGTATGGCGAAAGAAAACCCGTGGTTGTGGGTTCAACTGCTCCTATAAGAAATCAGATCCTATCTTATGTAGCCGAGAACCAGCGTGTTGCAAAAACAGATCTTAAAAGATTTATTGCTGGTTTGAATGAAGGAAGCAAAAATCCTAATGCTTCTGCTATTATGTGGTTAAAGAGAAATTCCCATTTCTTTGTAACCGAATCTAAAGAAGGCCAAACATTTTTCAAGCTTTCTCCTATAGGAAGAAGACTCGCTGATCGTTTTGTTCAAGCTCCTTCTACTACTTTATCAGAGCAGAAGAAAAACAAGGACGATTATGATTTTGTAGATACCAAAAAAGGGTATCCAAGAAAAGGTCTTTATGATGTATCTGAAGAGGAAGAAGAAAAGAAAGAGGAATGTTCTGAAAATGTAACTGAATCTAGAAAGGCTAAAATTGAAGCTATTATTGAAAGAATTAGAGCTAAAAGAGCCCAGGAGCTTAGAGAAGGTAAGGAAGAATCTCTTGAAGAAGAAGCTAAATTTATGGGTAAAGATCCCCTAGCTGGAATAGAAAAATCCAAGAAAAAACTTGGGGGGAAACTCGATAAAAATCTTCATAATCAACTAGAAGATAGTCAGGAAAAAGACGAAAATGAACTTTCTAAATTCCCTGAAGAAAAAGCTAAAAAGAAAATTAACGAAGCTGAAGAAGAAAAACCAGCTGAAGAGGACGAACTTTCGTTTGATGATCTCGATTTAGGAGATGAAGAAGAAAAGAAAGAGGAAAAATCAGCTGAAGGTGAAGAAAAACCCGAGGAAAAAGAAGAAGAAAAACCAGAGGAAAGCGAAGAAGATAAGGTAGAAATTACAGAGTTCATTATCACTGTAACGAATGCTGAAGAAGCAATCAAAGAACTTGATGAACTTGGAGTTCCTGCTGAAAAAGTAGAAGACGAAGAAGAGGGTGAAGAAGAGGGTGAAGAAGAGGGTGAAGAAGAGGGTGAAGAAGAAAAAGAAGAAGGCGAAGAAGAAAAAGAGGGAGAAGAAAAAGAGGGAGATAGCCTTAATTTAGGTGAAGCATCTGAAGGAGAAGAACCCGAAACAGAAGAAAAAATTAAAGTTTCTGTTGATTATTGGGAACCTCTTAAGAAATGGCTTGAAGAAAAAGGCGTAAATATCGAAGAACTTTTCGGCGGCGAAATAGAAATCGAAGAAGAACCAGAAGGCGAAGAAACTCCAGATGAAGGCGAAGAAGATGATTTCTCATTAGATCTCGGAGACGAAACTCCAGATGAAGGAGAAGGCGAAGGTGCTGATGATTTCTCATTGGATCTTGAAGAAACCACTGAAGCTCCAACTGTTGAAGAACAACCAGGATCTTTCATGGATAAAGTAGCTGATAAAGTTGCTGATAAAATCTTAAATAAGTAAAAATCCTTAATAACTTTAAACCCCCGTTATTCGGGGGTTTTTTGTTTCCTTTTATTTCAAAGGAAAATATATAAGATATGAGAGCTATAACTGTATTCGAATCGCAGAATTTTACTCGTACCGAAGATATAAAAACTAATATGGGTATCGGTATGTGGGGTCAAATTCACCAAATTTGTCAAAATAAAGGTAGAAATTTTGACAAAAAAATTTATTACAAATGTTTTTAACTTGTGCTTCTGAAGATCGAATAGATCTTATGGATTTTATTCTTTCAAAAGGATTAGATATAAATGTGAGTGATTCTGAAATACTTCGTGTTTTAGCATGGATGGAAAAAATAGAGTTAGGAGCTTTCTTAATAGCAAATAGGGGAGCAGATGTAGAAAAAGCTATAAAAGTTGCCCAAGATAAACATGAATGGAAAACAGAAAGAGCACTTGAAGAAATGAAAGAGGAAATAAAAGGGCAAGATCCTAAGGTTTAGATGATCAAAAAATTTACATTAAATGAGGGCTAAGAAAAAATATTATTTTATCTATATGACCAAAAATCTCATTAATGGTAAATCCTATGTTGGAGCTCATTCAACAGATAATTTGGATGATAATTATTTAGGATCTGGCGTATATTTAAAAAATGCTTTGAAAAAATATAAAAGAAAAAACTTTGTTCGGGGAATATTAGAATTTTGTTCTCAAAATGATTGGGAGGAAAAAGAACAGTTTTGGATTAAAAAGATGAATACTGAATATCCTCTAGGATATAATTTAACACTTGGGGGGGAAGGGGGAATTGGAAAAATATTCTTCGAGCATTCAAGAGTTTTAATGAGTAAAACCCGGAGAGAAAGAAATCTAGCAAAGGGAAAAAATAATGGAATGTATGGAAATAATCATTCTTTATCATCCAAACAAAGTATGAGCAAAACCCGAAAGGAAAGAGAGGTTGCAAAAGGAAAAAATAATGTCCGTTTTGACCATAATATTTATACATTTTGTAATACATTTACGGGTGAAAAATTCACGGGGCATAAATATGATCTTGCACAAAAAATTAATTCAAATTCTTCCGCTCTAAATTCTCTAATTAAAGGATATAGACATCAACATAAAAATTGGATTTATGAGAGCCAAAACAGTTAATCAAATAAAAAAAGCCTACTGCTTCGACTTTGACGACACTTTAGTAAAAACTGATGCAAAGGTTTATGTTTATAAACAAGGAAAAATGATTAAATCATTAACTCCTGAACAATTTAACCATTACGTAAAAGCCCCTGATGAAGAAATAGATATTTCTGAGTTTAAAGATCCTAGATTAATTCTTTCAGCTAGAAAATATAAGATGTGGCCAGCATTACAAAATATGAATAATGCTATTCGCCAAGGAAGAAGTTCCTCTGAAATATTCATACTTACAGCTAGATCTGCCATAGCTCAAAACCCTATTTATAATTTTCTTAAGGCAAATGATATTTTTATCCCAGAGGATCATATTATTACAATAGGTGATGATATAGGAGAAATAAGTATACCAGAAGAAAAGAAGAAAGTACTTAAACAACTTCGATCCCAGTTTGATGAATTAACATTTTTTGACGATAATCCTAAAAATATCGAATTAGCAAGAGAAGTCGGCGGAATTCGTACTCGCTTAGTAGATAGCGTGAATATATAAAATAAATTAAATAAAATCAATATGGCTAAAGTAAAAATGGTAGCAGAATCTCTTAATGAGAGTATGTATGCAAGATTAAATGAAGAAATGAATGCAGTTTCTGAATCCATTCTTAATGACTTCATGTCTGGTCTCAAAAAGGCTTTTGCTGGTTTAAATAAGCAATATGAAGCTCTTGATAAAACGAATGATAAAGCTGTCAGAGAATTTGCATGGGATGTTGCCCTAAAAACTTATGTTGCTGATGCACCAGAAGCTGGAAGAAAATCCCTTAAAATGTGGGCTCAGAAGGCTCCTCTAGAAATGCTTGTTAAGTTCCTTGAAAAGGCTTCAGGAGATAAATTCTATGGAAGAACTTCTCCTACTTATGTTCAAGGTAAACTTCAGGTTGGTTGGAGACCTATGAAAGAGCTTAAACTTGAAAATCCCTTTGCTTCAGGCGGAACTAGCGGACATACTGCTTCAGGTGGAGTTTAAAAAATCCTGACTTTATGGCTGGAACTCGAGGAAAATTTGTAAGAGGTCGTAATCCTATGAGAACTCTGGATCTGGGTATCTCTAATAGGATCTTTCAATCTTGTGGCAAACCCTATCAAGAAGGGGGAGGATATTCTTTCAATTATTACGGTGCAGAAAATTGGATGGATATTATAAAATGGCTTTTGGATCATGGCTATAATGCTGAAGAAACTGAAGAAGTTATGAGAAGTAAACTCATGAGATGGGCTTCAGATGATGCAGGCCATTCAGATGAAGATTGTACTCTAGAAGATTTTCTCAAATTTAACAATCAACCTACTGGAGGAGGAAAAACTCAAGTGGATGTTTTTTTAGATGAATATTTTCCAGATCCTTCAAGAAAAGATAGAATCATAAATGAAAATGTTGCTGCTCCTATGGCAACATTAGCAAATACCCCAGGAATGGGTAATGCTGTACCAGCCCAGCAAGCTGCTACTACTGGGAATCAATTTTATCAGCCAGCTACCAAAGGATCCGGGGATTTATGGGGTGGGAAAGGTCAGAAGAAAAAAAGAAAGGGGAGAAAAGTTAAATTAGTAAAAGAATCTCTTAATGAGGAGAATATAAACCCTTATGACAAATTAGGAATGTCAATGGCTAAGAAAATGGGCATCAAACCTCCTTTTAAAAAGAAAAAGGATAAGAAAAACCAAAATTCGATGTCTCAGAAAGTATGAAAACTAAATTAGTAAAAGAATCCTTATCCCCAAGTGAAGCAGTATATGGGTATGCTTCCTGGTTAACATCTCGAGAAAATCCAATTACCATGTCTAGTCATCATGAAGCATCTATTGTAGCTGATACTGTAGATGAATTTATAAAAAAACAAAATTTAGAATCCCCCAGAGAAAACTGGACGGATGAATTAATCCCGATGAGGGAATCCGGAATTAACGAAACCATAAAAATGAAGGGTCATGATTATGATGTTTTTAAGATAGGGAATTTATCTAAGATATTTGCCGGCAGAGAAGGAATTCTTGGAAAAGATGGAGAACTTATTTCTTGGGATATAGTTAAACAATTAATGCAAAAATTTAACGTTAGATAAAACTTTTTTGCCTCCACTGATTATAATATCTAAAAGTATATTATGATCGAAACAATTAAATTTCTTAAAACTCGTTCTGTTAAATCCCCGTCCAGAGCAAATAAATATGATGCTGGAATAGATTTTTATGTTCCCGAATTTACCGAGGATTTTTTGAAAGATCTTCGGGAAAAAAATCCAGATATTTTAATACAGCCCGTTTCTATTGTACTGATGCCTGGACAAAGGGTATTGATCCCCTCAGGTATTCATTGCCAGATGGCTTCTCCGCATAGAGCTCTTATTGCAGCAAATAAATCAGGTGTTGCAACAAAGCATGGATTAATTTTTGGAGCTCAAGTTGTTGATTATGAATATCAGGGGGAAATTCACATAAGTCTTATAAATACTAATAAAGATATAAACCCGCCTTCAGGAAAAGGCATAATTGAAATAACTCCAGGGATGAAAGCAATTCAATTCCTTGAAATGCCTATTTATAATTCAGAAATTGATGTTGAAGAAAACAAAACCCCCGAACAATTTTATAAAGATATTGTTACTACAAGAGGGGCTGACGGATTTGGATCAACCGATAAAAAATAATTGATAAAAAGATGAAAATTAATCTAGAAAAACTCAAAGAGGTCGAAGAACAATATAAGGAACAAGGCCTCCCTAATTATACCTTACATTTGATGTTATCAAGGGTATTAGGATTTGAAGAATCCCCTTATTCTTTAGCTCCAAATAATGTGGTTCTTGCAATAAACACATTAAAAGATCTTGGAATTCTCGAAATGGAAGATAATACCAAAAAAACAAAGAAAGTAGAACAAATAAATTCATAAAAATGGCAAAGCCAATCATGATTATCAATTATTGTATAAGCGGGATGTCTCGTACATCAGCTATCAATAATTTGAGGGAGCTTCAAGAAGTATTGGAGGATTCTAATGCAAACGATGAATACTTTACTTTTATTCTTCCTGTCAATGCAGATTCTCATATTCAGGTTTTTTATGAAAAGGATTTCGATGAGATCAAATATAATGATTTGAAAAAAATGGTTGAAGAAAAGATTTCTGCTTTGAAAGATCAGCCAGATTGCGATGAAATCGAAGAATTTGATGAAAGTTTATTTGAAGAAGAGCCTTCGGGATTTAAGAAATTTTTAAGAAAAATAGGATTAAAATGAAAAAAGTTTATATTGCTTCTCCTTATACAAATGGGGATAAACTAGAAATGGTTAGGTTACAAATTGATGCATGGCATATACTTAGAGACCGTGGTCTTATTCCTATTGCTCCTCTTTTGACTCACTATATAAATGAAGTGAGAGAAAGGGATCATAAGGATTGGCTTGAATATGATTTTGAATTGTTAAGAATATGCGATTATGTTATTCGTCTTTATCCCGTTAATGATCTTGGAGAAAGAATACCTTCTACAGGAGCAGATATAGAGGAAAGGGAAGCTAAAAGATTAGGAATTCCTTTTTATTCTTTTGATACACTACAAGAACTCCAAGCATTTGTTGAAAATACAAATTTTTAATTTTTACCTATGCAACTGGGGCCTCGAAAGGGGCCTTTTTTATTTAACGAATTTTTATATAAACTTTTCCCTCCCCCCGCATATAAATTGTAAATAATCTTGTAATTATGATTGTAAATATTGAGCAGCGTAAAGGTAAGTTAATTGTTTCCTATATTAATAAAGAAGGAAATATTTCCTTTATGCAATTAAATATTCCAGCAGCTCACCAATATGTTTATGTTTATGCAAAGGGAGGGGGTGCAGATCCTCGAGTTAGATCCTGGGATAATCGTCCTGTTAGAAAAGTTCCAAGTGAATTTCTTTCAAGATATAGAATTCAGGAATTTTTTGTAGATGCTGGTGAAGAAATCGTTGGACCTTTATTTGAACGTAATAAACCAAATGCTTATTCATGTGATATTGAGGTTGATGTAGATGAAGAAATTGGTTTTGCAGAACCTAGGGATGCTCTTAGTAGAATTAATACTATTTCATGGAGTAACAAGGATCAGGTTATTGTATTTGGATTAAAAGATCTTTCAGCTTCTCAGATCGATTCTATAGAAAAAAATATTAATCACCACTTAGAGAAATTAGGATTAACCTATAGATTTATCTATAAGAAATATGAAAATGAAGCAGATATGCTTTATGATTTCTTGTGGAACTATGCTCGCCATGCTCCTCTTATAATTGGATGGCACTTCTGGAATTATGACTGGAGATATATTTATAATCGTTGTCAAAGATTGCATTTGGATATATCATGGATGAGCCCTACGAAACAATGGTACAAACACAGAATTATGGATAAAAATGAGAGAGCTGAAGTTATGCTTCCTCAACATAAACTGATTGTTGACTATATGGAACTCTATAAAAAATGGGATAGAGTTATAGATCCAAAAGAAAATATGTCTTTGGATTTCGCAGCTGAAGCAGCTTTAGGGGTTACCAAAGTTAAATATCCTGGTTCATTTACAGAACTTTATAGAAAGGATTTTGATCAATATGTATTTTATAATGCTATTGATGCTATTCTTGTAGAACAAATTCATTACAAATTAAAAACTTTAGGCATATTCTTAGGCTTAGGAAACCTTACAAGAGTAGAAGCGATGAATGCTTTTTCGCCGATTTATATGCTTGAAGCTACAGCAACCAGATATGCTTATAAAAGAAATTTGGTATTTCTCCAAGAAAAGAAGGAAAGGAGAAGAGAAAGTTATGAAGGAGCTTTTGTATTTAATCCGACTCCGGATCTTTATGAGTGGGTAGGATCTTTTGACTTTAACTCTCTTTATCCTACTATTATGAGACAATTCAAGATCTCAATAGAAAATTTTATTACAAAGGATAAAAATTTTAAGCCTAATCCCCAACAAGTTAAATGTGCATCCGGAGCAGTTTTTGATGCTTCCTATGAGCCTCTTCTTCCAGAAATTTTAACGGATTATTATTCTCAGAGAAAGCAAGCACAGAAGACAATGAAAGGTGCAGAAAGCGATTTAGCAGATCTTCAGAAGATACTAAAAGAACGAGAATTATCTGCATCGGATTCCCTAAAATCTTGACATCAAGGTTTGTTAAAGGGGGGTATATAATTTACCTAAAAATAAATTAAAATAACTAAAATAAAATATGGTGGAACGATACACAGAAGACCAGTTGCGACAATCTGGTCTTCAGTATTTTAAAGGAGATATTCTCGCAACAAATGTATGGATTAAGAAATACGCACTCAAATCAAAAACAGAAAATTACTACTTAGAACTCTCGCCAGATGAAACAATCAAAAGATTAGCAAAAGAAATTCACAGGATTGAACAGAAATATCCAAACCCCCTATCTTACGAAGAAATTTACGAATCATTTAAAAGCTTTAAATCCTTTATTTTTGGAGGATCTATCCAATTTGGTTTAGGTAATGCAGACCAAATATCCTCTTTGGGTAATTGCTTCTTCATTGATAATGGCTCGGATTCTTATGGTGGTATCTTTAATACAGATGAATCCCTTGTTCAATTAATGAAAAGAAGAGGCGGAGTTGGGATTACTCTTGAACATCTTCGTCCAGCTACAGCTACTGTAAATAATGCAGCCCAATCTTCAACAGGGGCTACTTCTTTTATGGATCGTTTTTCTAATTCCACAAGGGAGGTTGCTCAGGATGGAAGAAGGGGTGCTTTAATGATTACAATGCACATAAATCATCCAGACATCTTGGATTTTATTATGAAAAAAGATGATCTGACAAAAGTAACTGGCGCTAATGTATCTGTTAAGGTTACTGATGAATTTATGAATGCTGTGGAAAAAGATGAAGATTATCTCTTAAGATGGCCTGTTGAATCTTCCCAACCTAGAATGCTTGAAAAATTTACTTATAATAAGCTTCATCGGACAGAAGATGGTTCTTATGTTAGACGAGTAAAAGCTCGAGAAATTTGGAATACCATTGTTAAACAGGCTCATAAAAATGCTGAACCCGGAGTTCTATTCTGGGATAATGTTATTAAAGAATCCCCAGCAGATATGTATAGCAATTTAGGGTTCAAGACATTAGGGACCAACCCTTGTATTGCAGGGGATACATTAATTGCTGTTGCCGACGGAAGAAATGCGGTTTCTATAAGTGAATTATCAGAAATAGGAAAAGATGTTCCTGTATATTGTACTAACCCCATGACAGGAAGAACAGAAATTAAATGGGGGAGAAATCCTAGAAAAACAGGCATAAAAAAAGAAGTATGGAAATTAAAATTAGATGATAACTCTGAATTAATTGCAACTCCGGATCACCAGATATTTACAACTAAGTTAATTTATAAATCCCTTAAAGACTTAGTGCCCGGTGAATCTATCATGCCTTTTTACTCTTATAATTCTAATAATTATCGTCAAATTTCTCGAACAGGCTCATTAATGTCCGGGGGGAACTATAGAAGCCGACGACAATATCATTTAATTCACGAATTTTTCAATGGAAATATAGATCATAAATTATATTCCGTTCATCACGAGGATTTTAATTCCAAAAATGATCGAATTGAAAATTTGAAAAAAATGTTAAGATCGGAGCATAAAAACCTTCATTCAGATTTAATCAGGGGGGAAAAAAATCCTTATCATAAAATGGATCCTGATTGGAAATTTAGATTTGCTTCTCACCCAGGAAAAACTAATCCTCGATATATCGATGTTTCAAATGACGAACTAATTAAATTCGGCAAAGAATTATTCAGGGAAAAAGGAAGAATAACTCGAAAAGAATGGATAAATTTTGCAAAAGAAAAAGGATTGCCAGTTAAATTGGCAAACAATTTTAGGTTTCAATCTTTTACAAATTTTAAAAATCAAGTATCAGAAAATCATAAAGTAAAATCTGTAGAATTTTATGGATATGAGGATGTTTATAATTTAACTGTCGATGATTATCATAATTACCATATAATCACCTCTTTTTCCGACGAGAAGTTTATTAAATCCTCCGGAATATGTATAAAAAATTGCGGAGAAGTCCCCCTAAGTCCTTATGATTCATGTCGTTTGGGAAGTATAAATGTGTATACTCTTGTTGAAGAACCATTTACAAAGGATGCTCGAATTGATTGGGCAGAATTAGCTAAAAGGTCTAAGATGGCACAGAGATTCATGGACGATATTGTCGAAGCAGAAGAAGAAAAAATTCTTCTAATTATAGATAAAATTGACAAGGATCCGGAGCCAGAAGAACTTAAAAGAACTGAAAGAGAAGTTTGGACAAAAGTTCTTAAAGTATTAAGAAACGGAAGAAGGACCGGAGTAGGAATTCTTGGTCTTGGAGATATGTTTGCAGCTTTAGGAATGAGGTTTGGAACCCCAGAAGCTACTGAATTAGCTGAAAAAATTCATAAAGTTATTGCTATTAATTCTTATAGAGAAAGTGTTAATCTTGCAAAAGAAAGAGGATGTTTTCCTATATGGGATGCTGATAAAGAAGCTATAAATCCTTTTATTAGAAGAGTCATTAGTGAGAATTTTGATAATAAGGAATACGAGAAATATTTGCAATATGGTCGTAGAAATATCGCCAATTTGTCTATCGCTCCAACAGGATCATTAGCCATTTTGGCACAAACTACTTCTGGCATAGAACCCGTATTCAAAATATTCTATCATAGGAGGAGAAAAGTTAATCCCGGAGAAGAAGGTGTTAAGGTTTCTCATGTGGATGAAAATGGCGATTCTTGGGAAGAATATAATGTAATCCATTATCCATTTATTGAGTGGTTTAGTGCTCAAACAAGTGGAAAAATGACTTTTAGCGGAGCCAAAGCATTTTTGGAAGGTCAGGGTGAAGAAGAATTAAATAATCTAGTTGCCCAATCTCCTTGGGCTAAATCGGAATCTCATGATATTGACTATCTCGAGAAAGTCAGAATGCAGGGTCGAATCCAGAAATGGATCGACCACAGCATCTCTGTAACTCATAATCTTCCTGAAAAAATTTCTATAAAAGAAGTTAACGACATTTATTTTCAAGGTTGGAAAGCTGGATGTAAAGGATTAACCATTTATAGGGAGGGATCAAGATCCGGTGTTCTTATTTCCAAAAAGGAAAAAGATACTAATGAATTTAAGGAAACTCATGCACCAAAAAGGCCTAGAGTTTTAGAAGCAGATTACTATGTAGCAACTGTCAAGGGAGCTAAATTTGCAGTTATTGTTGGCTTATGGCCAGGAACAAATCGTCCCTATGAGGTTTTTGCATTTGAAAACCCTCCTATGATGAAAAATACAAGAGGAAAAACCGTTAAAGTTAAGAAGGGGGAATATAAATTTATAAATGGTGAATTTGAAATCCCTAATCTCCAGCTGGCCTCTACAAGAATTGAAGAAAGAACTTTAACACTCTCTGCTTCAATGCTTTTAAGACATGGGGCTCCAATAAATCATGTAAATCATGTAATTTCTAAGATCGATAGTAATATTGCTTCTTTCTCTGCTGCTATTAGAAGGTATCTTTCCAGATATGTAGAAGACGAGATAAATGGTGAAGGATGTCCAAATTGCGGAGATAAACTTATTATGCAGGATGGATGTGTTAAATGTGTCAATCCGTCTTGTGGTTTTTCCAGATGTGGTTAAAAATTAACAAATTTTAACAAAAACTTACATTTATCCCATCCATATAATAGATAAATACTTAAATTAATCTATTATATGGATTTTTCTTGTGACCCGGTTAAATGCTTGGAATGCGGAAAAGAGTTTCCTTATTCTAATGGATATTTTGTTTCCCATTTATCTAAAGAACATAATTTAACTCTCAGACAATATGTTGTAAAATGGGAATATAATAATGATGAAGACAAAGTTCCGAAATGTCAATGCGGATACTGTGATGAACCCGTTCCTTTTTATAGAGGGCAATTTCTTATAGGACAAAAATTAAGAGCTCATCAAAATCACAATTGGTTAAAAGAACAATATATTAAAAAACATGGTGTTCCAAGATGTAAATCATGTGGAAAAGAAAATGATAATTTTTATCGGGGTAAACCGAGAGAAAATTGTCATAAGTGTGTAAAAAATGGAAAGATTAATCAGGATAATAAGTCCCGGTTTGGATCCTCTGAAAAAACTATATCTACCCTTAAAAAAAGATACGGAGTTATAAATACTAGTCAATTTCCTAAAAATAGAGAAAATGCTTCCAAAAGAATGATCGAATATAATTCTAATTGGAAGAAAAATCATACGATAAAAAAATATAAAAATACAGAACTTTACTATCAATCTTCATTTGAATATGATTTTTTGCAATTATGCGAAAATAAAGGTATCCTCTCTCAATTGAGTAACGGCCATTCTTATAATTATTTGCCAGAGGATAGGAAATATGGAATTCGACTAATGACAGATTTTTCAATCGATAATTATGAGATAGAAATAAAATCCTCCTATATTATGAAAAAACAAGGAGGAATAGATGCTGTATTTGCAAAGAAGAAAGCAGTCGAAACATCCGGAAAAAAATATATCTTTATTTTAGATAAAGATTATTCGGGTTTGGAAAACATAGGTTTTTTGTGGAATATATAAAGAAAATACTTAATAGTATGGAAAAGTTTGTATACGAAAATTTAGACGAATTTCTAAACGAAAGATTTGTCGAAGACCCTGAGGTGGATGGATCTTATGAAGAAAACTTCCCAGAGGATGAAGAGGAATCTGAAGAAATAGAAGATGAAATAGAAGATGAAGAAATAGAGGAATCCCCCAAAGAAGAAACAGAAGAAGAATCAGAAGAAGCCACTTCAAATAAAAAAGGATTCCATGAAAATATAGAAGATAGTACTCTTGAAAATGAGGATTTTAGAAGAGTTCTATATACAGGAGAAAATCTTCAATTAGTTGTAATGACCCTACAAGAAGGAGAAGAAGTTGGAGAAGAAATCCATGAAAATGATCAATTCTTTAGATTCGAAGAGGGGGAAGGAATTTGCATCATTAATGATAATGAATATGAAGTAGAAGATGGATCGGGGGTTATTGTTCCAGCAGGATCTAAACATAATATCATTAATATCGGAGAAGGCCCCCTAAAATTATATACTCTTTATTCTCCTCCCCATCACAAAGATGGTGTAAAATATGCCTCTAAAGAAGAAGCTGAAGAATCTTCAGAAGAATTTGATGGCGAAACAACAGAATAATTTAAAATGCTTGTAAGAGAAAGCGTTAATTTCATTAGAGGAGACAGAGATGAAGAATCTATTAAAACTAGTCTCTTTGGGATTAGAGTGGGGCATATTGTTATTCCTTCGAAGCTTCCTCCATTTCCTAATTCTAGAAGCGGAGTTACTATGCCAGCTTATTTAGTGGAATCTATCCATGATGAAGGAAGGAAAAGATCCTTAAGACTTTTAGGTATTGGATATTTTTATAATTTAAATTTTCGTAATCCGGGGGATACACCTTCCCAGTGGTTTAGTTTTTCTTCGGGATTTTCCACATCTTTAGGAAATGAAGAAGATTATAAACCAATTGATTCATCTTTAAAAGAAATGATACTCGATTCTTTAAAAAAAGAGCCGGAAAGAAGAACCTGGGAAGTCCATAAAATGAATTTTTATGATAGATCTGGCGGAAAACCCATTCTATTAAAAGAGGAACTTTTTCATCGATCTTCAACTAAATCCCAAATAAAAGATAAATTAATTGGATTTCGTCCTGGAAGTATTATAACTTCAACAGAACCCTGGCCAGTAAATAAACCTTATAAAGAGGTTTATATGTATATTAAAAAAGGAGAAAAATTTAATGACCAGGGAAATCCAATAATAGTTACTTATATCGGGGCTCTTTCTAAAAGAGATGGAAAATTAAGCCAATTCTTAATAAGACATAAGAAAATGTTGGGCGAAACAGTTATATGGGAAGAAAATAAAAGATCTCTAACTCCCGAAGAATTACAAAAAGTACAAAAAACTTTTGCAGAAATTCCAAATTACCGCAAAAAAATATACGACGAAACTGGAATAAAACCATCCCTAAACGAATCCATAAATTTTGAAAGAGGATTAGATCCCAAACATTCTATGAAGATAGGAAAGAAAGCCCTTATCATTAAGTGGTTTTCTGATTTAGGTATAGACGAAAGTAGATATGAGATTCTTCCAGACTTTTCTATTAAAATAGGGAGATATTTAAATTTAAGTAACACCCAAATAACTTCTCTTCCAGATAACCTTTCTGTAGGAGGGGATTTAAATTTAAGCAACACCCCAATCACTACTCTCCCAGATAACCTTACTGTAGGGGGATGGTTAGATTTAAGTAACACCCCAATAACTTCTCTCCCAGATAATCTTACTGTAGGGAGATGGTTAGATTTAAGAAACACTCAAATAATTTCTCTCCCTGATAATCTTACTGTAGGAGGGAATTTATATTTAAGTAACACCCCTATAACTTCTCTTCCGGATAATCTTTCTGTAGGAGGGAGTTTAGATTTAGAAAACACCCCAATAACTTCTCTTCCAGATAATATTTCTGTAGGAGGGAGCTTATATTTAAGTAACACCTCTATAACTTCTCTCCCAGATAACCTTACTGTAGGAGGGAATTTAAATTTAAGTAACACCCCTATAACTTCTCTTCCAGATAACCTTACTGTAGGAGGGAATTTAAATTTAAGTAACACCCCTATAACTTCTCTTCCAGATAATATTTCTGTAGGAGGGGATTTAAATTTAAT
>Ga0116176_10001639_pt1 | contig 17430 bp, 12 predicted proteins | sample AD_STIC08_MetaG_FD_89803 | JGI IMG/M metagenome (GOLD analysis project Ga0116176, IMG submission 89803) | Active sludge microbial communities of municipal wastewater-treating anaerobic digesters from USA - AD_STIC08_MetaG | ecosystem: Engineered > Bioreactor > Anaerobic > Digestate | place: USA...
CTCCATCACCGTCAGTATCTATCTCTTTTCCGGAAGCATCAACTTTTGCATTCTTGGCAGAGAATGGTTCTGCATCATTAATATCAGGAATACCATCAAGATCGGTATCCACTGCCGTACCATCACCATAAACCTTTACACCTTCAGGAGTATCAGGTTCTTTGTCGAAAAGATCTGCTACTCCATCTTTATCTGTATCCATTGACATCAGATCAACTTTATCTTTCATATCATAAAGATCTGTGTAAACACTTTGCAGTGGATTGAACCATTCTGCCATGTGATCTTTGCCACCGATATGAAAAGTAAGTCCTGCACTCAGATAAGAATAATCATCATCTTCAGATAATAATTTATCCCATCCATCCATGCGGTCACTGTTTGTTGTTCTTAAGCTATATTCTAAATTCAAGGAAAAATGTTTTGCAATTCTGTATTTAGCACCAACAGAAAATGGGATGATCAACTCTGTTGTTGGAGCAAAATCCCTGATCTCAAATGCTTGTTGATATTGGGAGTAAATTCCGGTCAATTCAGTTCTTCCGCTATCTATTGAAACATAAGGAGTGTAATTAATAGCACCGATACCAATTGCACCGTAGATAGCAAGATTCGGAGTTCTCTTTAAGAAAGCAACATTACCAAGTTGAAAATAAGCATTGATGGTAAGGTCATAATGTACGTCAGTATGATATTGATACTGCGGTTTATTAGAATCAACTCCACTCATTTTGCCGGTAATGAATCTACCCTGGAAGGCAAAAGAATGCGTCAGGAATTTTGTAACATCCAGTCCGAATGCAAGCTCACGCTTAACATTGTCAGCTGTAAATGTAGAAGCAGCAATATCCGTATTTGGATATGTGATTCCGATATGTCCCCCGATATCCCAGGTATTGAAATTTTTAATGTACGGCATCCTGTCACGCTTAATGCGTACCTGTGTACTATCATTTGTTGCTCCGGATTGAGCTGAAAGACTTTCAGCGCTGCCGATTACAAGCAGTGACATGAGAATGGTAAATAGTTTCATTTTGCAGTAGGTTGTGTTCATGTACGAAAGCCGCTATTCACAAGGGCTCCACGTTATGCAAATTTAAGAAAGCATTAGCTAAAAGCAAGTCAATTTGGTAAACGGATTCAAGAAACCGGCTCTAATAATACCCTGTGAATACCGGGTGTATAGTCCATTTCCAGCAGATCAAGGATCTTTTGATAGTCTTTGTCATTTTTTACAAAGTCTACATTATTCGTATCGATCACTAAAATTGGAAAACCATCCTGCTGTTTGAAAAATTCCCAGTAGCCTTTTTCCAGGTTCTCCAGATAATCGCTACTGATATTTTGCTCGTAATCACGACCTCTGCTTTTGATGTTACTTCTTAACTTTTCTATGTCTTTATGCAGATAAACCAGCAGGTCCGGCTTTGGCAAATGAGGATTTATAATATGGAAAAGTCGCTGATAAAGTTGATTTTCATCGTTTTTAAGAGTAATATTTGCAAAGATGAGCGATTTGCTTAACAGATAATCTGAAATCGTTTGCTGTCTGAAAAGTTCAGGCGAAGCCAATTCATCTTTCAATTGCTGATACCGGTCCGCTAAAAAAGAAAGTTCAAGTGGAAAGGCATATCGCTGCGGTTGCTCATAAAATAAAGGCAGAAAAGGATTGTCCGCAAAACGCTCCAGGATTAACCGGGTATTAAAATCGGCAGATAACCGTCCGGCAAGAGAAGTTTTTCCGGTTCCGATATTGCCTTCGACTACGATATAATCATATTTTAACTTTTTGGCCATAGTAGCATTTTGCTCCGCGAAAATCGCTTTTAAATCCGATCATTCTCCATTTTCATGAAGAAAAACTTCTGAATTATCGGTCGTTTTGGCAAGTAATTCAGCATTAGTCTGATGAAATATAGGGTGCTCGAAATCCGGTAGAACCTCAGTTAGCGGTATCAATGTAAACCGACGATCCTGAATAAATGGATGCGGAATGATAAGTCCTGGCTCATTGACAATGCTGTTTCCAAAGTACAGGATATCAAGATCGATCAGTCGTGGCGCCCATTTTATCGTTCTCACCCGCCCCATTTCCTTTTCAATATCCAGTAGCTCGCTAAGCAATTTGTACGGTGACAATGTAGTCCGGACAACAACAACTTTATTCAGAAAATCATTTTGTTCTGTGTTTCCCCATGGTGCAGTACGGTAGGTACCGGATTCGGCCTCTATCATACCTATCCGTTCAATGATGTTTTTCCGTGCAAGGCTCAAATTCTGCATTCTGTCATTCAGATTCGTCCCTAAAAGTAATATCGCCTGCATCATTAATTTTTTTCAAACCTACTTCAAATCTTATGAAAGACAAAGCAATTAATTTAACTTTGCGCCTCTCTAACTAAAGTATATGAAACAGTTCTTCAAATTCATGCTGGCCTCTGTTGCCGGCTTCTTTATTGCTGGATTTTTAATCATCATTTTCATCATCACAATTGTAAGTAGTATGATTGGTGGATTGAAAGAAAACGATAAAGTTAAAATCAGTGAACATTCCGTTCTTCAGATAAATCTGGAAGGTCCGATCAAGGAAAGAACTCCTAAAAATCCGATCGAAGATATCGGTCTGACAGGCATTTCAATCAACAAAGGTTTAGGACTTGATGATATTCTCAAAAGTATTGAAGCAGCAAAAACTGATTCAAAGATCGATGGACTTTTTATCAATTTAAATTCTTTACAGACAGGAATTGCGACTGTTGAAGAAATCAGAAATGCATTGCTTGATTTTAAAACATCAAAGAAATTTATTTACGCTTACAGCGAAAGTTATTCGCAAGGGGAATATTATCTCGCATCTCTTGCAGATAAGATCTATTTATATCCTGAAGGCGATATTGATTTCAGAGGATTCAGAGCTGAATTAATGTTTCTGAAAGGAACTCTGGAAAAACTGGAATTGCAACCGGAAGTTATCCGTCACGGGAAATTTAAAAGTGCTATTGAGCCTTTTATCCTTGACAAAATGAGTCCGGAGAATCGTGAACAAACCCAAAAATTTATTTCCAGTCTGTGGAATCAGTTTGTAAAAGATATTGCAGAGTCACGAAAACTAAGTAGTGAAGAAGTTCAAAAAGTTGCTGATAATCTGGGTGCCCGCAGCGGACAGGATGCACTTGATGCAAAATTCGTAGATCAGTTAGCATACTATGATGAAGTACTTGATGATCTGAAAAAGAAAACCAATTTAGACAGTGACGACAAGGTAAAATTTGTTGACTTGAAAAAATATTCTCACTCACTTCCTGCTATTAAAGAATTCTCTGCGAAAAAAATTGCAGTAGTTTATGCAAATGGTGAGATCGTAAGTGGTAAAGGAAGTGATGATCAGATGGGATCAGAGAAAATTGCAGAAGCGATCCGTAAGGCAAGACTTGACACAACGATCAAAGCAATTGTACTGAGAGTAAATTCTCCGGGAGGAAGTGCATTGGCATCGGATGTGATCTGGAGAGAAACTATACTTGCAAAAAAAGCGAAACCATTAGTAGTTTCAATGGGTGACTATGCAGCATCAGGCGGATATTACATTGCATGTGCTGCAGATAAGATCGTAGCTCAACCGACAACTATTACAGGCTCGATCGGAGTATTCGGACTTTTATTCAATGCACAAAAAATGTTCAACAACAAACTCGGAATCACTTTTGATTCTGTGCGTACAGGAAAATATGCAAACATTGGAAGTACATTCTATCCTATGACAACAGAAGAGCGTGCAATTATTCAGGAAAGTGTTGAAAAGATCTACGACACATTTATTACGCATGTTTCCGAAGGAAGGAAGATGGACAAATCAGCTGTTGACAGTGTCGGACAAGGGCGGGTATGGAGTGGTACTGATGCAAAAGCTTTGGGATTAGTAGACGAGATCGGCGGTCTGGATGCAGCAATTGAGATTGCTGCAAAGCTTGCAAAACTGGATAAACACAGAACGATTTCCTTACCGGAACAAAAAGATTTCATGAAGCAAATAATGGAAGATTTTGGTGAAGAAGCGAAGATCTCTGCTGTAAAAAATGAACTTGGAGCAGCTTATACTTATTATAATGAAGTCGAATCACTTGTCAATATGGAAGGTGTTCAGGCTCGGCTACCATTTTCAATAACGATACGTTGATTGCCGGATGAATATTTCCAATCGTCAGATTGCAAAAGCTTTTCGGCTGGCTTCTCAGTTGATGGAATTGCATTCGGAGAATCCTTTTAAGATTCGTTCATTACAAAATGCTGCATTCAAGATCGACAAACTGAATGCGCCCTTATCATCAATGGATGCTGTTGAAATGGCATCGATTGAAGGGATTGGAAAAGGTTTGCAAAGTAAAATCAGCGATTACCTTAACAGACAAAGTTTTTCTGATCTCGACGAACTGGTTTCCAGAACTCCACATGGTGTAATTGACATGCTCGGCATTAAAGGCATCGGGCCAAAGAAGGTCCTACAACTCTGGAAGGAAATGGAGATCGAATCAGTTGGAGAATTGCTTTATGCATGCAATGAAAACAGACTGGTAACTCTGAAAGGTTTTGGAGAAAAGACACAAAAGCTGATCCGGGACTCAATTGAATTCAGAATTTCAAATTCAAAAAATTGTTTATATCCGATAGCAGAATTTGTTTCCGAAGAAATCACTAAAGAATACAAAACAGTTTTTCCGAATGCAGAAATTCTGATTTCCGGACAAACACGAAGGAAATGCGAGATCATTACATCGATTGAATTCGTAACTGATTCCAGTGAAAATGAATTTCAAAAATATATTTCAGGCTCTGAACTTTTCAAAGAACAACAACCTGCGTTCAGCGATGAAAATAAAAATAGGATCTCCATTCGGAAGGCAACATTAATTTTTCAGGAAACTATTCCCGTCGTATTCTATTTGTGTTCTGAAGAACTTATTCAGAACATACTATTCATCACGACTGCTTCCGGATCTCACTTAGAAAAACTTGAGACCGGTTATCAGATCGATCTGACCACAACATTTTATTCTGAAGAAGAAATTTATGAATCCGCAGGTCTCCCCTATTTCATTCCTGAACTGCGTGAAGGATTGATCGAATTCGACCTGTTGAATAAAAATGATTTTGATGATCTCATTGAAGAAACGGATCTGAAAGGGATACTCCATAATCATTCAACATACAGTGACGGGAACGACACTTTGAAAGACATGGCAGTTTATTGCAAGGAACTTGGTTATGAATATCTGGGGATTTGTGATCATAGCAAGAGTGCCTTTTATGCAAATGGACTTAGTGAAGAAAAAATTATTTTACAACATGCAGAAATTGACAAGCTGAATAAAACTCTTGCTCCTTTCCGGATCTTAAAAGGAATCGAGTCCGATATTTTATCGAGCGGAGAACTCGATTATTCAGAAGATGTATTGAAGTCGTTTGATTTTATTGTTGCTTCCATTCATTCCAATTTAAGAATGGAAGAACCAAAAGCTACAGCAAGACTTATCAAAGCAATTGAAAATCCATACACAACTATTCTTGGGCATCCGACAGGAAGATTACTTCTATCGCGCCCCGGGTATCCGATCGATCATAAGAAAATCATTGATGCATGTGCTGCGAATAATGTCGTCATTGAATTGAATGCAAATCCATATCGGTTAGATATCGACTGGAGATGGATTCAATATGCATTAGAAAAAAATGTAATGATCTCAATCAATCCCGATGCACACAGAAAAGAAGGTTATCATGATATGCATTTTGGTGTTGGTGTTGCACGCAAAGGTGGATTGACCCGGGCAATGACATTTAATGCGCTTTCTCTGGAGGAGGTTTTGGAGAAATTTTAATACGGAATTACAAATTCTTTGCCGCCGGATTCTCAGTCTTAGATTGAGTCAACGGTGGACCATCAGCCGGTGGAGTTTGTTGATTGTATTCATTTTGTGCAGGCGATTCCGTATCCGTTTTAGAAATAATATTCTCCGGTTTTTTTGCAGGGGAAGGTGTATCACTTGCAGCATTCCGGACTTCGTTTTCGATCCCTGACATAGCGTCTTTGAATTCACGCATTCCTTTACCCAGGCCTTTTGCAAGTTCCGGAATTCTCTTTGAACCAAAGAAAAGAAGTACGACTAGCAGGATTACAAATATTTCGCCTCCGCCAAGATTCAGGAAAAGCAATTTTGAAAGTATCATTGTTCTATTTTTCTGTAAATGTAAGGTCTTTTTTTGCTGTAATCATGAAATACCCATTATGATTTGTTCTACTTTTGTTTTTCACTAAAAAAACATGGAAACAGTCCTGATTATAATTGCCATTCTACTTTGTATTGTAGGATTTATAGGAAGTATTGTTCCCGGTTTACCGGGTCATCCTTTGAATTATCTTGCTATGTGGTGTATGGTATGGGCAAATCGTCCATTTGCCACAAGTACCTTGATCGTTTTTGGAATATTGACCGTAATCGTTTTAGCACTTGATTATTTAATTCCTCTGTGGACAGGAAAAAAATTCGGCGCTACTCGTCAGGGAATAATTGGCAGTATGATCGGCATGGTAGTCGGAATTGTATTCACTCCGATCGGCATGTTGCTGGGAACGTTTCTTGGAGCAATGATTGGCGATATGATGGCCGGGAAAACAACATCACAAGCGACACGTTCGGGTATTGCAACTTTTATGGGAACCATCATCAGCATAGGTTTTAAAGTTGCATTAAGCGGGATCATGACATTTATGATCATCTACAAACTTGTAGTTCATGCCTGATTTTTCAGAACATCAATCCAAATGAAAAAGCCATATCAAAGGAGAGTTTACTGAATTTTATTGTTTCACCTTTGTCTCTGAAAACCGGATTCTTAAGTATGGGATCAGAATTGCCGGTAAGGTATTGCACACCAAAAGCAAAATCATAAGTAATATCATTCTTAGCACCGGTCTCCACATAAGCTCTTGCGCCTAAGTGCAGTCCAATGGGAATAAGTATATCAACTTGTTTCAGTTCACCCAGTACAGACATATCTGCTGACTGTGGTCCGTAACCATAGTAAAAACTTTTAACATCGATAATACTTTTCATGTGATAATATCCAATCGATTCTTCAAAGAAAAATCCATCATCTCTGATGCTTTTAAAAAAAAATCTTGTTGAATAATAAAATCCATACCAGCTGAGATCTCTGAAATAATCAACTCTTGCTGATTCTGTTATTCCATTTTGATCAACTACATCGATGTCGAAACTTGATGTATTATCAAAATCCGGATCATGCGGAGGTACGAAACCATAATAAGACCGATAGTTGAGACCGATTGTAATTTTTTCACCTAATTCATGATGGTAGCCCAAACCCCATGTCATAAATCGTTTATACTTTACACCTATTCCATCAAAGCCCAGATATTCAACTTTTACGTCCTGCGCAAAGGACTCATTGCAAAAAAATAATGTACAAATAAGAAGAAGAAATTTTTTCATTTATTTCAGTTAATAAAAAAGCCCGGACTAAGCCGGGCTTCTTTGTGTTGAAATTTTATTCCTTATTTACCGGCAAGATCTTTTTTTGCAAGATCAACTACAACCGGAGTAGCGATACAAATTGAAGAGTAAGTACCGATGACGATACCGATCAACAATGCAAATGTAAATCCTCTGATAACCTCTCCACCAAAAATAAATATGGCAAGGAGAACAAAGAAGATCGTTAATGAAGTATTGATCGTACGACTTAAAGTTGAGTTAAGGGCATCATTGATTACTTTCTTCTGATCATGAGCGTGGTGATGTACGCCAACGAATTCACGGATACGGTCAAATACAACGACTGTATCAGTCATTGAATAACCCATTACCGTTAAGATCGCCGCAATGAAAGCCTGATCGATCTCAAGTGAGAAAGGCAGGATTCCGTTGAAGATAGCATAGAATGAAAGTACAACGAGAACGTCATGCAATAAGGCAATAACGGCACCGAGACCAAACTGCCAGCGACGGAAACGAATGAAGATGTAAAGGAACATCATTCCGCAGGAAATTAAGATTGCCCATACTGCAGATGACTTGATATCATCGGCGATCGTTGGTCCTACTTTTTGCGAGCTTAATATTTTATAACCTCCATCACCTTGAACTGTTTTCAAACCTGAATTTAAAAGTTCACTTACTTTTACTTCAGCTTCAGGCGACTGGTCTTCGATCATATAACTTGTCGTGATCTTAACCTGATTATTTCCACCGAAAGTTTTTACCTCAGGAGATTTTGTAAGCGGACCTTTTAATGCATCAATTACCTGAATCGTTTCAACGTTCTTTTCGAAACGAACAACATAAGTACGACCACCTTCAAAGTCAACGCCAAAGTTCAGACCTTTCATAAAGAAAGCTGCTAAACCAATTGCGATGATCGTTCCGGAGATCATATAGTATGTTTTACGTTTTTCAACGAAGTTGATATGAATATTCTTGAACATTCCTTTTGTAGTCTTGTTCCAGAATCTGATCTCTTTGTTTTTAGCAAACATCCAGTCGAATATCAGACGAGTGATAAAGATGGCACAGAACAATGAAGTTAAGATACCAATGATCAACGTTGTTGCAAAACCTTGAATTGGTCCTGAACCGAAGATGTAAAGAATGATACCAAGGATCAACGTTGTAACGTTGGAGTCAATGATAGATGAATAGGCATGCTTGAAACCATCGCTTACTGCAAGTCGCATTCCTTTACCGAGTGTTAACTCTTCACGGACACGTTCGAAGATCAGGATGTTTGCATCCACAGACATACCAATAGTAAGTACGATACCGGCAATGCCCGGCAAGGTCAGTACTGCACCGAGTGATGCAAGAATTCCCATTACAAAGAATACGTTTGCAAAAAGTGCAATGTCAGCTACAAGTCCGGCGTTGTTATAATACGCCACCATAAATACAAGTACGAGTAAAAGTGCGATCACAAAAGATAATAAACCTGAACTGATCGCTTCATTACCTAATGTTGGTCCGACAACTGTATCTTCAACGATACGTGCAGGCGCCGGAAGTTTACCTACTTTAAGAATATTTGCAAGATCTTCTGCTTCATCAAGAGTAAACTGCCCTGTGATACTTGAGTTACCACCTGCGATCTCCTGAATTACATTCGGATAAGAGTAAACATAATCATCAAGAACAACTGCAATTGATTTCTCAACGTTGTCATGCGTAAGGCGTTTCCATACACGGGCACCTTCAGCATTCATGCTCATTGAAATTTCCCAGTTGTCAGTGAACTGACCTTTTTGTTTACGTGCATCAACGATAGCAGCACCATCTAATGGAGCAAGGTGATCACGGACCGGCATGCGGATAGCGACAAGTTGAACAACTTTACCTTCTTTATCAATTGGCTTTACTGACCATAACGCTTTAAATTCACGTGGGAATTTAGAACGCACAGCATCCATTTTCATGATCTCATTTACACGGGCAGTATCTTTTGTAAGAGAAGAACCGATAACCGGACCTTTACGAAGTTCAGTTTGATTCGCTTCATTCTGCTGAATAGCCGGAGCTAATACAGCGAACAAAGGATTTTCTCTTGCGAAATCCTGGAAAGATTTATCTGCTGCTGCAGAAGAATCAGTAGTTGTAGTATCTCCTTCTTTTTTACCAAGCTGACTCATCAATGATGTTGTTGAGTCTTTTGCAGTATCAACTGTTGCAACAGGAGCTACAGCATTTGTATCAGGATTAATAGTTGTTGTATCACCTGAAAGTGCAGTAGTAGCAGAATCTGTTTTTACAGAACCTTTCAATAGATTATTTACCTGTTCAAGAACCGGATAAATATCTTTATTATCATACGTCTCCCAGAATTCAAGTTTTGCAGTTCCCTGAAGAAGTTTACGTACACGTTCCGGTTCTTTGATACCCGGCAATTCGACAAGGATACGGTTGTTACCTAATTTCTGAACGTTAGGTTGAGTCACACCGAATTTATCGATACGGGTTTTAAGGATCTGGTAAGTACGGTCAAAAGCAGCATCTGCTTCTTTTTGAATTACCGCTTCTACTTCAGCATTCGTCGAATTGAAATTGATTCGATCAGAAAGTTCTTTGGTACCGAAGATGGCAGCAAGTTTAGCGTTCTGGTCTAGTTTATTAAATTCTTTAACGAATAATTTTACGAAATTCTCTGAGCTGTTTGTCTGTGCTACCTGAGCATTCTCAATCGCCTTGTTAAACGTTGCATCAGTACTGAAGTTTGACATTGCGCGGATAAGATCGACAAGGGAAACTTCCATTGTCACGTTCATCCCGCCTTTTAAGTCAAGTCCAAGATTGATTTCATTGTCTTTACACTTCTTGTAAGTAAATCCTAAAAGAGGATACACCGGTTGTGTGTTGATAGAGTCGATATAACTCTTTTCTTTTGCCGGGTCGCCAGCTGCGAATTCTTTCGCATCCTTTTCGACATTTCTTGTAACAAGTGTAAAACTAAGTTGATAGAGGCAGACAAGTGCCAGCAGGATCGCAAATAGCTTTACTGCACCTTTACTTTGCATGGGTAATGAGTAAGTTTAGAATGAACTAATTGATTGTTAATTTTTAAGAGCGTGCAAAGATAGAATATCACGCTTAATTTCCAATTTTGGAGCATTTTAATATGAATAAGTTTGAAGATTAAAGTTGGCCTCGCAACTCTCTAGTAATCAAGACTTCAAAAGCAACCGATTTGCTCCGATCTGGGAAATCCAATGAATGCGAATGAAAACTGTGAATTAAACCTCAGAGATTCAAAGTGAAAAAGCGCTTATGACAAAAAGCAAAAAGGCATAAAAAAGTATGACGCCTATTTTAGAATAGCCGTTACTGACTGATTCATCCAGATAAATCGATTCTGAAACTTTGAAAGGAATTGAATTTGTTTTGTAGTTATTTCTCATAAAAATTGTGCGTTTTCCCTTTGAATCTTTGTGCGTGAGAGTGTTTTTTATTTTATTTTAAGACAACATTTAGTATTTCCAGTCCTGTTTCTGATTTTCTCAAAACATAAAACAAGAGTAGTCCGCTAAAGAATAATTGAAATAGCAAAAAAGTAATTCCGAAGAATTTACTGCTGCGCCCTGGAGAATTGGTAGATTTGTAAAGTTCTGACATTCAAATGGTTTTGATGCAATATAGTGTTGGTTTCACCTGGCATGTTTGTAAATTGGTCTAGAACCTTACAACCTTTAAAATAGAATCAGGTCAAAGATCAAGGGTCAAAGATCAATAGCTGTGATTGACCTTTGACCCTTGACCTTTGACCCGGTACAATTTCCGAAATCAGAGGCAAAACTTTAACCTTTATCCGAAAATCCGTACCTTGCGACCGCAAAATCTACGAAAAATGGCATTTGATTTAGAAATGATTAAAGCGGTTTATTCCGGAATGGCGGGAAGAATCAGCACGGCACGGAGAGTTGTCGGACGTCCACTAACTTTAACTGAGAAGATCCTTTATTCTCACCTTACAGAAGGTGAAGTAAGGCAAGCTTATGAGCGAGGGCGTTCGTATGTGGAATTTAATCCTGACCGTGTTGCCATGCAAGATGCAACTGCTCAGATGGCGCTTCTGCAGTTTATGCAAGCAGGTCGGCCGTCAGTTGCAGTTCCGTCGACTGTGCATTGTGATCACCTGATCCAGGCAAAGACCGGAGCTGTTGAAGATTTAAATACAGCCTTAGATAAAAACAAAGAAGTATACGATTTCCTTGCATCCGTTTCGAATAAATATGGAATTGGTTTCTGGAAGCCAGGAGCAGGAATTATTCACCAGGTGATAATTGAGAATTACGCATTCCCCGGTGGAATGATGATCGGTACTGATTCACATACTGTAAATGCCGGCGGATTAGGAATGATTGCAATTGGAGTTGGTGGTGCTGATGCATGTGATGTAATGGCAGGATTGCCATGGGAATTAAAATTTCCTAAACTGATCGGTGTGAAACTGACAGGAAAGATGAATGGCTGGACTTCTGCGAAAGACATCATTCTGAAAGTTGCAGGCATTCTTACTGTTAAAGGTGGTACAGATAAAATTTTAGAATACTTCGGTCCGGGAGCAGAGAGTTTAAGTTGTACAGGAAAAGGCACAATCTGTAATATGGGTGCTGAGATCGGTGCTACGACTTCTGTATTCTGCTATGATAAAAAAATGGCTGAGTATCTACAGGGAACTGAAAGAGCTGACATCGCTGCTGCTGCTGATAAAGTTTCAGAACATTTGCGTGGAGATAAAGAAGTTTATGACAGTCCTGAGAAATATTTTGATGAAGTGATCGAGATCAATCTATCCGAACTTGAACCGCATGTAAACGGGCCATTCACTCCGGATCTTGCATGGCCGATCTCAAAATTCGCTGCTGCTGTTAAAGAAAATAACTGGCCATCTGAATTAGAAGTAGGTTTGATAGGCTCTTGTACAAATTCATCATACGAAGATATTTCGCGTGCTGCTTCCTTAGCACAACAAGCTGTCGATGCAAACTTAAAAACGAAATCAGAATTTACGATCACACCGGGATCAGAACTTGTCCGCTACACTGTAGAACGCGATGGTTTTCTGGGAACGTTTGAAAAAATGGGTGGTGTTGTTTTAGCAAATGCATGTGGTCCATGTATCGGACAATGGGCACGTCATACGAATGATCCGAATAAAAAGAATTCGATCATAACTTCTTTCAACAGAAATTTTGCCAAGCGTAATGACGGCAATCCGAATACACATGCATTCGTAGCTTCGCCGGAGATCGTAACTGCAATGGCAATTGCCGGCGACCTTTGTTTCAATCCGTTAACAGATACACTTACTACTCCAACCGGAGAAAAATTTAAATTCAAAGAACCTCAGGGCGACGAACTACCTTCAAAAGGTTTTGCTGTCGAAGATGCGGGTTATCAAAAACCTGCTGCCGATGGCAGTAATGTAAAAGTGATCGTCTCCCCTACTTCGGAACGTTTGCAATTGCTGGATCCTTTTTCTGCATGGGAAGGAACAGATCTTACAGGACTGAAATTACTTATTAAAGTAAAAGGAAAATGTACCACTGATCACATCTCTATGGCTGGTCCATGGTTAAAATTCCGTGGTCATCTTGATAACATTTCAAACAATATGCTTATTGGTGCTATCAATTCTTTCAACGACAAATCTGATTCCGTTAAAAATCAGCTTACCGGTGATTACAATGGCGTACCACAAGTACAAAGAGCTTATAAAGCTGCAAAAGTCGGCTCTATCGTAGTCGGAGATGAAAATTACGGTGAAGGATCATCACGTGAACATGCTGCAATGGAACCACGTCATCTTGGAGTCCGAGCTATTCTTGTAAAATCATTTGCAAGGATCCATGAAACTAATCTGAAAAAACAAGGAATGCTTGCATTGACCTTTGCTGACAAATCGGATTACGACAAGATCAAGGAAGATGACACTTTTGACATCAAAGGTTTAACATCATTCGCACCCGGCAAACAACTCACTATCGTTCTGAATCACTGTGATGGAACAAGTGAGGAATTCAAAGTGAATCAATCTTATAATGAAAATCAGATCGAATGGTTCAAGGCCGGCGGGGCATTGAATATTATTCGCTCTCAGATAGCATAATTTTAAAGACCGGTAATTACAACACCGGTCTTTTTTTTAAATACCAACTCAGAATTTACTTTCATGGAGAAAGCAGTTTTAATTGAAGCAATAAAGGAAAATGCAAAATACTTTCTGGAAGAAGCAGGAGAATTTTTTCCATTTGCTGTATGTGTAAATGACGAAGACCAGTTTGTTCCGATCTATCTCGACGATGAAGAAGAATTTGAAGACGATGAAAGTATGATCGAGGAACTGAAATTCTGCGTTTCAAAAGCGATCGAAGAGGAATCATTTACTATTGGAGCAATTGCATTCGATACAATAGTTACTCTAAGTGATACGGAACAAAATGCAATCAGAGTTCTATTCTTAAAGGAAAACAATGAAATAACTGCTGCTGATTTTATATACTCAATTAAAAACAAGAAATTGAATTTTTCGTAGTGTTTTTCGCAGTAATCCGGCTTTAATTTCTCTTCTAATATTCGGAAAAATAATATAACTTCGCCTAAACCCCTCCGATTTGAAATGACTTTTTCTTCCGGTAAACATATTGTTATTATAGGCGGCGGCTTTTGCGGTATTATGACCGCTGTAAATCTTTTGATAAAAGCAGAAAGTCCTTTAAACATAACTTTGTTTAACTATGAATATCCTGAAGGACGAGGAATCGCCTATAAAACTTACACAGATAATCATGTACTGAATGTTCCCTGTCAGAACATGAGTGCTTTCTCTGATCAACCGGATCATTTTCTGAATTGGTGTAAATTGAATTCAGGAAATGCAGTTGATATAGAAGAATTGCCGGGCAAATTTCTTCCGAGAAATTTATATGGAAATTATCTTGACTCCGTTTTTCAGGAATCTCTGAAAAACAAATCTGATCATGTCAATTTCCGGATGATAAAAGAAGAAGTAACTGATATTGATAAAATCGGAGAATCGTATTTTATAACGAGCAGTTCCGGATTAAAGATCGAGTCTGACAAGATCGTTCTGGCAACCGGAAATCATGCGCCATCGCATCCACCCCTAGCCGGAACAGAATTCCATTCCAACAAAAGATATTTTGCAAATCCGTGGAAGGAGGACTCTATCAGCAATATCGATTCTACAGAACCAATTCTAATCGTTGGGACAGGATTAACAATGGTCGATGTTGTATTAGGATTGGAAGAAAAACAATTTAGTGGAAAAATTGTAGCGCTTTCACCCAACGGTTTCAATATACTTGCTCACAAGAAGCATCATCCGCAAAGATATATACTCGATGAGCTAGCGCCTCCATTTGATTTGAACAAACTTTTCAAATTATTTTACAAGCATGTACGTGAAGCGCATCTGCGGGGCGAATCCGGAGAGACCGTTGTAGATGCTGTACGTTCTCAGACCCAAGTGATCTGGCAACAACTTTCTCTCGACGACAAGAAACGATTCATGGCGCATCTTAGACACCTTTGGGGTGTTGCCAGGCACAGACTTCCGGGAGAAATACATGCAAAGATACAGTCAATGATTTCGAACAAAACTTTACAGGTAATGGCGGGAAGGATTTCAGGGATCGATGAATCAAGCGAATGTCTGGAAGTAAAAATTGCTTTAAGAGGAAGTGAGAATTCGGAAACTATTAAAGTGCAAAGAATAATTAATTGTACAGGGCCTTTGACCGATATAACAAAATTTCAAAGCAAACTTTATTCAAACTTACTTCGAAAAAAAATTATTCGACCAGACGATATGAAACTTGGAGTCGATGCAACAGCAGAAGGCCGGATCATTGATGAAAAAGGAAATGAAAGCAATTCTATATTTACGCTTGGTTCACTTCTGAAGGGCAAACTTTGGGAAAGCACTGCTGTTCCTGAGTTAAGAAAACAGGCAGAAATACTTGCTAAACTTTTGCTTACCAAATAAAGTTTTGATTCGTTCGTTTTTATAAATCCGAAATCGGTTTCCTTTCGTTTATTATAAAAAATAAATTACATGAAAAATTCAATTCTGATATTATTGTGTTTATGCGCACAACTATTTTCACTTGAGGCACAAGACCGAACAATTGAAATCAAAAAAGTTGTTAAGTCAAAAGAAGAATGGAAAAAACAACTTACTGCGGAACAATTTAATGTTACACGGGAAGCAGGAACAGAAAGAGCTTATTCCGGAACTTACTGGGACAACCACAAAACCGGAACTTACTACTGCATCTGTTGCAATCTTCCTCTATTCAGTTCAGCAACTAAATTTGAATCAGGCACAGGATGGCCAAGTTTTTATCAGCCATTGAAAAAAGCGTATGTGATTGAACATGTCGATAATTCACTGGGAATTGCACGTACAGAAGTTGTATGTGCGCAATGCAATGCTCACCTGGGTCATGTTTTCAACGACGGACCTGAGCCCACAGGATTAAGATATTGCATGAATTCAGTTGCTTTGAAATTCGTCGCCGGCAAATAATAAATTTAGTGTGAAACAATAAATTTTCTACTTACAGAATTCTCACCGGAAATTAATTGCATCATGTAAATTCCATCGTGCAGACTGGAAATATCAATTTGCGATTCGATTGACCTCACTGTGCTTTTAAAAACGATCTTTCCTGCAATATCATAGATTTTGATCGCTGAATTTTGCAATGAAACGAGATTGAAAAAACGCAGATTTAATTTTTCATTTGCCGGATTTGGCGATAATGTAAACGATGGTTTTATTTTCACCGGTTCAGAAATACCGATTCCTGAATTCGATTGATACCGGACTTCTACACCGCCGGTCGACTGACCAATAAGAAGATCTGTTAATCCATCTCCATTCAGATCTCCACCACTAACTGTAATATTAAATTTTAGTCTGTCACTTTCAGAATTATCAAAGGCAAAACCCTTCAAATGAAAACATCCGCTGATATTTGCATCTATACTATCATAACTATATATCAGACCATTTTCATTTGCAACGAGGAGTCTTTTACTTCCCAGACTATCATAAAAGAACGGAACGGTATATCCATCGACAAATGACGGTCTATGAATTTCGATGCAGCCAAGTGTATCGTTAGTCGGTGCTGCATCAAAAAATGCTGAAGAAGTTGATCCGATATTTTTATACAAATTAATATATCCGTTTTGTTCACCAATGATCAGATCATTTAATCCATCGTTATTGATATCGTAGATCTGAGGAGTAGAATATTTTCCTACATCAATAGACATATAGTAAAAAGCTACGAAAGAAAAATCAGATACATTTCCGGCTCCACCGTTATTAATGAAATACGCTAATCTTCCATCTTCGTTTCCAACGATCATATCCTTATCGCCATCACCATCCAGGTCGCCGAATGCCGGATATACAGGTGAAACAAAATTGTACTGACTGATTGTAGCAACATCAGAGTCGATCAATTCAAAGGCCGGTAACGATACTGTTCCGGTATTCCTGTAATATCTGATTCCGGTTTTATTAGACAGGGTAGCATTTACAAATTCATCAAATCCCAACATCAGATCAAGCAGTCCATCATTATCATAATCATATAAAACGGGAGCAGCATTTTCACCAGCCTCTATCATACCCTTCTGCAAAAACGATTTTGTAGTAAATTCAAAAACAGGATGCGCAGTAGTCCCATCGTTACGGTAGAACCACATCCCTTCATGATTCTCATTGAAATTCGGAACAACTAGTAAGTCTTTGATACCATCATTGTCAATATCCATATAGGAATGATAATGAAATCCATCAAAGATAGCAGACACATCATACGAAGGAAAG
>Ga0116176_10001653_pt1 | contig 17341 bp, 14 predicted proteins | sample AD_STIC08_MetaG_FD_89803 | JGI IMG/M metagenome (GOLD analysis project Ga0116176, IMG submission 89803) | Active sludge microbial communities of municipal wastewater-treating anaerobic digesters from USA - AD_STIC08_MetaG | ecosystem: Engineered > Bioreactor > Anaerobic > Digestate | place: USA...
ATACTGCAGGTCGATTGCATACGAAAGTGAACCTGATGGCCGAGCTGACAAAAATCAAACGTGTGATTCAAAAAGTAATCCCAGAAGCTCCACACGATGTGATGCTGGTACTGGATGGAAGTACAGGACAAAATGCTGTTATACAGGCCCGGGAGTTTACCAAAGCCACTGAAGTAAGCTGCCTCACAATTACAAAACTAGATGGCACGGCCAAGGGAGGTGTGGTGATAGGGATCTCCGATGAATTTAAAATACCCGTGCGCTATATTGGTGTTGGCGAAAAAGTAGATGACCTTCAGGTGTTCAACAAAACAGAGTTTGTTGATTCTCTTTTTCAACAGAGAAAATCCTAATCCGTTTTACGGATCGGTATTCGCCAGAAAACCTGGTAGTTAAATCCCCAATAGGAACTTTTGTAAGTCAGTCCATACCCTGGTATTTCATAGGATTCAAATCCTGAGTTATTAGTTACTATGGGCAAAAACTTCAATCGGGCTGTATACCCCATCCAAAACTGCTTCCAGATTTTGACCCGCAAGCCCGTGGTGAGTTCTATCCAACCGGCTCTGGCTCCGTTATTAGTTGCTTCCTTTTGAAAGTTCCCAAAATCCACAGCGCTATAATCGTAAATGACTTTCTCGTCAAAAATCGCCCGGGCATATCGAAAGCCTAAAAAGAACATATTCTTGTCGGGATCTTTTAGTAAGAAATTAATATCTGCACCCAACCGGATATAACGCCCATCATTGGTGTAGTTTCCATTGGTAATAGGAAGATCCCGTGTCCATCTTCCATATTCGAACGTGGGGTAATATCTTCCAAGATCTACATCGGCATCTAGTTCCCAACCGCTTCGTGAGCTTTTACCAAAAGTCTGTCCAAGAATGATTAAGTCTGTACCTAAACGAATGCCGGTAGGTTTTTGAATTCCACGTGTAGAGTCGGGTGGATTGTCCTGTGCCTGAATCTGACTGAATAGACCAGTCATCACTAAGCTAATCAACAGATAGTTGAATATTGACTGTTGCATTGGTGGATAATTGATTAGCGACTACCTGAGTATCTGTAAATGAACTTTCGATTATTTCAAGATCACTATAGTTTGTAAAGGCTCCGCATTTGTCCGAAATAATCTGCACAGTTGTAGTGTACCTGAGATGGAGCGTTTCAACCCGACCCTCAAAAGTAAATGTAAATGTGATTTCAGTCATCTCAGGATTTAAAGGGAGTTGCACAGAACTCACCTTTGCATCCTCATAGTAAATCTTATCAAGGCCGGAAACCCGAATCTCATCGAATTTAATCTCGCGAACGTTCTTACCGTTTACAAAGGATATCTTTGTCAGATTGGTACTGGTAATAAGGCAATCCGGTTCGTTGAGGCAACCCACAGTAATTAAAAATAAGCTAACGAATCGAACGAATTTCAAGGGCTTGCAGTTGATCGTGCAAATATAGTCCATGCCCATGGGGGGCAGAATTTACCGGGAGGTATTTTTCGTAAATTCGCACCGAAATTCAAGTTCGTGAAAACAAAAGGCACCAAAAAGACCAAAGTGAACATTGTTACATTGGGTTGTTCCAAAAACCTGGTGGACTCCGAGGTGTTATTAACCCAACTCAGGGGTAATGGCATTGACACAACTCATGAGTCTAAAAAGGATGATGCCAATGTAGTTGTAATCAATACGTGTGGTTTTATTGATAATGCCAAGCAGGAGTCCATTGATACTATTTTGCGCTATGTGGATGCCAAAGAAGAAGGTATTGTTGAAAAGGTATATGTAACGGGCTGTTTGTCCGAACGCTATAAAGATGATCTTGAAAAAGAGATTCCGGATGTAGATGCGTGGTTTGGTACACGCGATCTATCACGCTTGTTGAAACAACTGAATGCCAACTACAAACATGAATTGGTCGGGGAACGCATTCTTACCAACCCAAGTCATTTTGCTTATTTAAAAATTTCAGAAGGTTGCGATCGGCCTTGCTCATTCTGTGCAATTCCTATAATGAGAGGAAAGCATGTTTCAAAACCCATTGAAGAATTGGTTTTAGAAGCAAAGAACCTGGCAAAAAAAGGAACCAAAGAACTATTGCTGATCGCACAAGATTCAACCTATTACGGTCTGGATCTTTATAAGAAAAGAAACCTGGCTGAATTGATGCAGCGACTATCGGATGTTGAGGGTATTGAGTGGATTCGCCTGCACTATGCCTTTCCGGCTGGCTTTCCATTAGATGTTTTGGATGTGATGGCTGAGCGACCCAACATTTGCAACTACCTGGACATTCCGCTGCAACATGGCTCAACAGAATTGCTTAAGGTAATGAGACGTGGCATCACGCGTGAAAAAACGGAAGAACTACTCGCAACTATCCGCACGAAAGTACCCGGTATTGCTATTCGCACGACACTGATTGCCGGGCACCCGGGCGAAACGGAAGCCGAGTTTGAGGAGATGATGAAATTTGTAGAGACTTCCCGTTTCGATCGGCTGGGTGTATTTCCATATTCCCATGAGGATAATACGCATTCATTTACACTAAGCGATAGCGTGCCAGAAGAAGTTAAGCAGGAACGTGTGGATCGCTTAATGGAATTACAACAAAGGATTTCGTTAGAACTTAATCAACAAAAGATCGGAAAGACTTTCAAAGTGCTGATCGATCGTAAAGAAGGCGGTAGCTTTTATGGTCGTACAGAATTCGATTCTCCTGAAGTAGATAATGAAGTAATTCTGGATGCCACAAAGAATTACCTGCGCGTAGGTGACTTTGTTATGACTAAAGTAACTGCAGCGAGTGAGTTTGATTTAATAGCGGAACCTATTAAGTAAAAGATTTTAACAAAATTTTAACAGGATTATCCATTTGTATAAATCCTCAAACTTTATCATAAATTAGTCGTTATTCGGTTATGCTTTTTCTAAATCCCACCTGTTGTTAGTATGCGTCTACAGAAACTTGCGTTTTCCGAAACCCGTTCCTTTTCATCATTCTTCATTGATTACATTCACCAAAAAGATTCATTAAAACCATTTTATTCCAGATTTCCGGAAGTCAAAAATTTTGAAGCTCAGATTCAGGAAAAATCCAGTACCTACGCACTTTCAAACAGAAAGATTTTAGTTGATGTGCTAGATAAACAATATGCGGGATTAGATACCACAGATCTTGTTAAAAAAAATATTGTTGCCCTTCGCGAGGAAAATACATTCACCATTACGACCGGTCATCAACTTAATATATTTACTGGGCCCCTGTATTTCATCTACAAGATAGTAACGGTAATCAATGCGTGTAAAGAACTAAAGAAGCAGTATCCGCACTATCATTTTGTTCCAGTTTACTGGATGGCATCTGAAGATCACGACTATGATGAAATAAAATATTTTCGGCTATACGGGAAAAAATATACCTGGGAAACAGATCAAACCGGAGCGGTAGGAAGATTCGATACTAAGTCAATAGAGAACCTTTTTGAGACAATCCCAGGAGACATTAGTCTCTTCAAAAATGCCTACCAAAAAAATCGCACCCTAAGTGAAGCCGTCAGGTACTATGTTAATGAATTATTTGCCAAAGAAGGATTAGTTGTAATTGACGCTGATGATCATAAGCTGAAAACTCTTTTTCAAGAAGTCATTCGTACAGATATTTTTGATCATACTCCAAAAAAACTGGTAGAAGAACAAAACAATAAACTGGAATCACTCGGCTATCATCCGCAAGTGTTTGCCCGTGACATCAATTTCTTTTACCTGGATAAAAATCTGCGCAGCCGGCTTGAAGGGAAGGAAGACACGTTTCAAGTGGTAGATACATCGCTTCGATTTTCGAAAAACGAAATTGAAAAAATGATTCAGGAGGAGCCTGAGAAATTTAGCCCCAATGTAATTTTACGTCCGTTGTATCAGGAGGTGATTTTACCTAATCTGGCTTATGCTGGTGGTCCTGCTGAAATAGTATATTGGCTACAACTAAAAACCGTCTTTGATCGTTTCAAGGTCCCCTTTCCAATCTTGATGCCTAGAAACTTTGCGATGATAATTGATCAACCTGTCTCTCGTAAATTTGAAAAAACAGGACTGGAATATCAGCACTTATTCGAAGAAAAGAACTTTCTGTTTAATCAATGGATAGTGAAAAACTCGGTACATAATCTATCCTTAGGTAAGGAAATGCAATCCGTAGCAGAAAAATTTACTGATATTCGCAATCAGGCTGGCAAGATAGATAGCACGCTCGTTAAGTTTATTGAGGCACAAGCGAAACGCACCCTTAATGGGCTTGAGAAAATTGAACAAAAAATGTTGCGCGCAGAAAAGCGTTTACACTCCGATAAAATTCAACAACTGGAATCCGTCAAGGATGAACTCTTTCCAAAAGGGAGCCCACAAGAACGCGTAGATAATTTTTTGAACTTCTATCAGAAAGATCCTCAGTTTATTCAAAGCTTGCTAGACTCCTTTGATCCCTTCGATTTTAGGTTTAATCTTTTGTTTTATTAAAGCAGGCATGAAGAAGGACGAGTTACGAAGGATTTACCTTGCTAAACGCAAAGCGTTAAGCCCCATTGAACACAGTCAATTATCACAACAACTCTGTGATCAATTTTTTAATACAGTGGATTTAACTCAGGTCAGTGTTTTGCATATCTATTTACCGATCGAAGCTAAACGCGAACCGGACACCTGGCTAATCATCAAACGGATTCAAAAAGAATTTTCACGCATCCGAATTGCAATTCCGCGTGTTAATCATGAGGAATTGGATTCAATTGAGTACCAAAGCCATGCGCAGCTAAAAAAAAATGAATGGCAAATCTGGGAGCCACACTATGGTTCGCATGTAAATTCAAAAGAAATTGACCTACTGATTATTCCTTTACTTGTTTTCGATGTACAAGGTCATCGTATTGGTTATGGAAGAGGATATTACGATCGTTTTTCTAAATCCTGTCGGGCAGACTGCATAAAAGTCGGGCTGTCTTTTTTTGAGCCTGAGAAAACAATCACTGAAAGACTTGAGGTTGACTTAAGGATGAACGAATGCATAACACCCAATAAAAAATACTTATTCAATACTTATTGAATACTACCGATAGTGAATCGGTCCTTTCAAATGGACGTCCGTCAGAGGTTAACCCCTGGACCTGAATCAAAAAAGTGCCCACATCATCAGAGGCTGGAAACCTTATTTGTGCCTCACCCTTGGCATCCAAGCTTACAAATGGGTTCCAATAAAGTGTTGTACGAAAGTCCGGAATTCTTGGGGACTTTGGGTGGTTCGTTAGATGAAATGGAGCTGGCTTATTAAGTCCTTTCACCGGCAACGTTGTGTTGTCACGAAGTAAATTTTCATGCCTCAGTCCTTTTGTATGCACTAACACGATTCCGTTTTTCGCTATTGAGCCCATCTGGATTAACTTCTTTGGCCCTTTCACTACCTTGATTGAAATAATCTCACTTGGCTTTAGAGTCAAAAAATACTTCGTGTTTCGCGTCATAATGCCATCTATTATGTATAAAGGGTCATCTGCTGCAAAGCCCACATCGGGCAGCATCACTCTCACTATTTCACGGCTTTTTATTTTACGATACTGCAGATTGGGTATAATTTCTCTTATCAATTCTTCCATTGATGGAAATACTACATACTGATCAATCTTCACTGTAAAATCTGCCCCCGACAATTCATCTTCAAATCCTAAATTTGGATCTTCTTTAATAGTTGATTCGGAAACACCAGAGGATTGACCATAAAACCCATAGGATTGATTAATCAACTTGCTTCGGGCTTGAAATGCCGCATAATTGCTTTCCCACTCAACCTCCTCCACCAGAATAGCCGAACTAATCAAGTCTGTTGAATCCATATGCCACTCAGCTATCGCATCCAGTGTACGCCCTGTCTTGTCCTCAATCATATAAAACATGTCATCATCGTTCCAGAAATCAAACAGAAAAGGAAGTTCAAAATTTCCTTCTTGCTCTATGGTTGCCTCATATCCCATCATTGCTTTTTGTAAATACACCAATACGCGTGAAGAGTCTTGCAAAGGAGTGCCACTTAGTCTATCCAATATTCTGCCTGAATACTGAACCCTGTTACCAAAGTAATGATCGTACCGATAAACCTCACTCCAGACCTGCTGCCAATTGATTCGAATATTCTTTTGAGTAATTAAAAACAAATCAATATCTGAATCGCCAAGATTGCCGGGTAATTGTTTTCGTCCCATTTCTGAATCAATATTCAAATACTGTTTGATTGATGAAGGCAATATCAACTTCGTGAGAAATTTTTTATTAACTACTGATATTGACAGGTTCCCTTGAAGAGGTTTGCCGGACTCATCTTTAAGACTCACCTGCATGTCTACCATGGATCGTGTATCATACTTTGCCTTATCCAGGCTAATAGTTGTTTGCACTTTCGTAGCGGAGTTACCCAAAAACACCCGCTCTGCAAGCACCTTACCCTGATCGTTAAAAACTGTTGCGTAACAAATACCTTCAGGTAAGTCATTAATGGGAAATTTCATTAACAGTGTCTTACTATTTCCAAAATACAATGGAGCTGTAAAATAGACCCGGGAATGGGCTGAAATCACCATCCATAAATTCTCGGATCGCAGCTTAGAGTCCGTTGGTGTATGCAACTCCAGTTTCCCTTCGCCATTGTCTCTGGATAACCGCATTGCAATCCCATCATCAGAAGAATTTGGCAGAGCAACGCGAATCTCATTACCGCCAAACTTGGCTTTTGCATAATAGGTTCTCCCTGCTTCCGGTGCGATATTCAATTCACCTAATCCGTTCTTGTCTACAAAGCATTGAGCCACTTTAGTTCCATCATCATCAACAACCGCTACGCTGTCAATCAATTTATTGCTTGTGATCACAACACGGTTACTCACTGAAGAAATCAGTTGTCCACCTTCAGGGAAAAAATTCAACCTGAGGTCCTCTGCTTCAGTTTTTCGTTTCAAATCGTTCTTCTCTATTACAATTAAATTCTGTCGAAAGTATAACTCAGGCGAAAAATTTCTCATCCATTCATTGTAGGCCACCCATTGATACATACCCGCCTTTAATCCAGCAGGAATAGTTGCCTGATTAAACCCAACCCCATCTTTTACACCAATGTTTTCAAAAAATAAAAGTCTGCCCGAAGCATCCTGCAACTCCAGGCGAATGATTTGCCTTCCTGGTACAGGAGTTAAGTCTTCGGTCAGGAATCGGGCAGACAGGTAAGCCGTGTCGCCAGGCATGTATACACTTTGATTAAAAAAAATGTAAACCTTTACATGCGGAGATTCCTGTTTGAACTTCATCAATTTCTGAATGATAATTTTGCTAAAGTCATCAGCAGAGATAAATGCTGTTAATACGAACACTGACACTAAGCCGATTACAAATCTTCCTCTCATTGCCAGAATGAAGGTTGTTGATTAGTACTATTTTGGCCATACTGGCAGGGTACTGATACTGTATCAATACGTTGCATTATATAGGGTACGTCATTAGGATAAATAAAGATTGACTTCCTATTAATTCCAGCGGCCCAAAAAATTCCCAGCACTTCTTCATCAGAACCAATTGCCTTGAGATTTCCTTTGAGTTTTCCTGAAGGTGGTTGAAAGATATTGCTCATACCATCCTTTTGTGCCTTAACTAATTTCCAAAATTGAAAAGTGGAAGGTGTTAGGCTTAGTTCCTGAATTTCAACATTTACTTTATCGTAAAACGTTCTACGATTGGCTGAAATAAATCCGACTTCCTGATCGCGGAAGATATCATTGGTGGTGAATTTCTCATCTGTTATGGACGGTTTCTCATCAAACAGATTTACCCAGCAATAACAGCAGGTACATTCATCTACTTTTACAAGCCTATTGTCCTGGTTAATATAACCGCTGCAAGGAAATGGATCGGGCACCACGTTTTCTCCTATACGTTTTGTTCTACGTTCAGGAAAAGTTTCAATTTTATAAGTAGCCACCATCCTTAACCGGACAAGATCTTCAACATCTGGAACGCCAATGGCATCAGCAAAAATTCTAAATCCATCGCCTCCATTTATGCCTGTACCATCACCTGGCACAAATTCATAATTAATTGCAGTAACTTCACCCACTGGCTTAATCAGGTCAGGCTCTGATTCAAACCGCTTCCCTTTGTTTGTGGTTATTTCCACATGATAACTACGCCCCGTTACTCCCTGAATTCCATCAGGTGATGTTTGATACACCCCATTATCAACCTCTGTCAATAGTTCCTCATTACCAGCATCATCCTTAATCCACACCTTGGCAAATTTCTCAGGAACAAGTCGATCCAGGTCCGCACTCCCCAATGGCCGGGATCGATAGATCTTCACTGTATACGGCCCAGGCTCTGTAGTAATAAAACCATCTACCACTAACTGATACTCAAATGGAGGCACATCAATATTGGCCGGATCAACACATGCCCCCAACATCGCAATTATTATTAAAAAATGCTTTATCCCTCTTTTCATCACCTAAAATTTAAACGAATAACTTATGGATGGAAGCACAGTTCCGATAATGGAAAGCTGATAGGGTCTTAAAAATCCCGTCCCATCGTCTTCAAAAAAAACGGTGTATGGATTTCTTCTAGCGTAAACATTATACAACGACAAAGCCCATGTGCCATCCCAGAATTTCTTGCGTTTATGACTTCCTTCAAGAATAAGCGCAATGTCGAGTCTATGATAATCCGGTATTCGATATTGATTGCGTTCTGAGAAACTTGCGACAGTCATATAATCAACCAGGTACCCAGATAATGGAGTGGTAACCGGGCGGCCTGTATGATACGTCCAATTACCTGTGAAATAGTATCGTCTTGTAATGTTATACTTCCATGTTAAATTTACTATGTGAGGTTGATCGAAATTGGAAGAATATACGCTTCCATTGTTGATCTGTTCCTCCGGAAACTCGCTATTAATAATTCGCTGCGAGCGCGAGTATGTGTAATTGATAGAACCTGTAAGACGACCCAGATTTTTTGAAAGCGATGTTTCAATACCATACGCCTTACCAAGCCCCTGTAGCAAGTCCGTCTCGATATGGTCGTTCAAGATCAAATCTGCTCCGTCCTTAAAATCAAGAACGTTATCGATTTTTTTGAAGTAGACCTCTACAAAGGCTTCATACATTTTGTCCTTAAGATTTTTAAAGTACCCTATTGAAACCTGATTAGCTACTTGAGGTTTAAAGTAGGTATTACTGGGCTGCCACACATCTACAGGAGTAATTGCAGTTGTGTTTGATACCAGATGCAGGTACTGATAGATTCGGTTATAACCTGCCTTAACAGAAGAATTGGAATTTAAATTGTATCGGAGAGATAAGCGCGGCTCGAGGCCTGAATAGCTCTTTACTTTTTCGTTTGATTTAAACTCTTGTACTCCAACCTGGCTTCCTGTTGTCTTTGGCACCCCGGGTTCATAAACATTCACTGTTGCTGGACCTTTTACTGTGAATACTGAAAATCTCAAACCTGCTTCTACATAATACTTTTTACCTAATGAAATACCATCACCTACATACATGGCACTTTCATACGATTTTTGCTTATCCATTTGATACGGTATTACATTCGACTGCTCTGAGCTTGGCTCCAGTGTACCTGGATTAAAATCATAATAAGTGGACTGCAATCCGAATGAAGCCGTATGTATCCCGTATTGATAATTGAAATCAGCTTTTACTGTTGGGTATAAAATTTTATAATACAAGCTAAAGCCAGTCCTGCTATTACGATCATTCACTTCATACGTATAGGAACCCGTACCTACCGTAAATGCTGATGATAGTCGAGATGAAAATACATGATCAAGACGCACAGACCCAAGCAGGTTGCGCCATTGATACGTTGAATCTCCCTGAAGTCGAAACCAATCACTGCTGGCGTATCCTGACACTGTGAGTTTAGTTCGGTCTGTAAATTTATGAGCTAACTTAAGCGCACCATCATAAAAACTTACTGAACTGTTTGTAAGATCAATATAATTGGTTTGGATAGTATTTATTAGCCAATCAGAATAGGTGGTTCGTACAGACGCGGCAATTGAAGTCTTTCCTTTTTTTATCGGGCCACCAATGAAAAGATTTGTACTGATGATACCAATGCCACCACTGCCGGTCCACTTTTCATAATTTCCTTCCCGCGAAGTAATGTCTAATACAGAGGAAACACGACCTCCATACTCTGCCGGAATTCCACCCCGATAGAAATTCACATCCCGAATCGCTTCTGCATTGAATGCCGAAAAGAACCCAAATGCATGCGAACTATTGAATACAGGTAACCCGTCATACAAGATAAGGTTTTGATCTACTCCACCTCCCCGCACATTAAACCCAGAGGCTGCTTCACCTGCCGTAGTAACACCCGGCTGGACCTGAATCTGTTTAATTAAATCCACTTCACCTAACATCGCAGGTTGACGTTTGATATCCTTTATTGAAAATTGAGTTTGTCCTATTCGACTCGTAGTAACCTCACGTGCCGATTTGTCCATGATTACAATCTCCTCAAGTATTCTAGGCGTTTCATCCATCAACAGTTTAATCTCTCCATCTCTATAAATTTCAAGATCAACTAACAGCTCTTCATAGTTAATATAGTTGAGAATGATAAGATGTTTGCCGTTCGGTATTGTCAATTCAAATTCTCCATTTGCACCAGTAGACATACTTACTTGCAAATCCGAAGTGAATACAGAGACACCAACGAGTGGTTCGCTATTTTTTGAATCCAGAATCTGTCCTTTAAGCTTTACTGAAGCATTTCGATTTGATATCTCCGCGGTCCCAATTTCAATTTTGGAAATTTTTTTGCGCTCTTGTAATGCAGAGTTAATTGAATTAATTCTTTGAATGGCAAGGGTTGGATCTTTTACCAGTACAATAGAATGAGCATTCATTTGAATGTAGTTCAGGTCCGTACCCAGAAACTTGTTGCTTAATACCGACCCGAGCGGCTGTCCTATGTTGTCTTTATCAATAAAGATTCCATCCAGCCATTCATTTAGGAAATAAAACCGAACATCATGGTTCTTTTCAACAACTTCAATCAATGATATGAGTGATTTACCCTCCTGATCGGGTGTGACAGTAATATCTAATATTGACTGTGGTAATGCTGAAAAGCCAGAGAGTACGAAAAGGAAGACCAGAAGTCTCTTCACACAAGGATTAAGTTAGCTAAACCGGAATTCAGTTCAGACTTACGAAAAATTCGCGCAAAAGGTTTTTAGATGCCGGGCTTCTACTGGCTCCCTCTAAAATGAACCCGGCCAAGAGTCTCTATTTTTTAACTTCCTGAGTAACAGTAAATCTTCTATGAGATAAAAATGGCGTTCCATCAACTAGCCCGGCTAGTTGAACTATGTAATAACCAATATCATCACTGGTATAGAATTCAAATTCGTTCATTCTATTTATATCTACTTTTGGGTTCCAATGTAAATAGGATCGCAAATCTGGCTCTGAGCAACACATGATAAACTAAGAATAAACACAATAAGTAAGTATCTTATCAAAGTAGATGGATGCTGTAAATAAAGATAGCGTAACGCGCCAACTTTTCTTTTAATTTCATACTGCCGGCTCCTGCTGACTCAAGCAATGAAATGAGCCCAGGCCCCAGATAATATCCGTTGAATCGAGACCTACTACTTTTCTATCCGAAAAGCATTGCTGCAGAATATCAAGAGCCCGGTCATCGTTTTTATCGCGAAATGTGGGGACAACGACATACTTGTTACTAATATAGAAATTTGCGTACGATGCAGGCAAGCGCATGTCTTCATAAACAACCGCTGAAGGCATCGGTAACTCCACAATATTCATCTGTTTTCCATTCTCAAGTCTCAATGTTTTTAGTTCCTTAAGATTTTCCCGGAGGAGTTCATAGTTCTCATCTTGCTTGTTTGATTCAACAATGGTTACTACTGTATCCTCATTTACAAATCGGGTGAGGTCATCGATATGCCCATCCGTATCATCGCCTACTATGCCATCTCCCAACCAGAGAATATGATTGACTCCATAATAGTTATATAAATACTCTTCGATCTGGGCTTGATTGAGTTGCGGATTTCGGTTCGGATTTAACAGACACGCCTTCGTTGTTAGTAAAGTCCCTCTTCCATTAAATTCGACCGAACCACCTTCCATTACAATGCCTGGATGTACAACAGGAATATTATAATGCTTGGCTATTAGTGTTGGAATAACATCATCCAAATCGAAAGGGGGATATTTATTGCCCCAGGCATTGTATCCCCAATCCACAATCATTTTCTTCTTCTCTTTCGGATTAACTAAAAAAGCCGGACCATGATCGCGACACCAGGCATCGTTGGTAGGATGAAAGAAGAATTCTACCTGAGTAAGATCTGCATCTGCTTTTCGCAAAAAGCCTAACGCCTTTTGTTTCATTGATTCATCCAGTACATTAATCTTTACTTTCTCACCTTCACCTACCCGCTTGATAAATTCAGCATACACCGGATAAATAGTTTCGATTTTGCCGGGCCATGAGGCTTCTTTGTGTGGCCAGCTAAGCCAGGTGGCTGTATGTTTGGCAAACTCTGCGGGGAAGTGATAACCGAGTTGTTTTGGAGTGTTCATAACAGTTGGCAGTATGCAGTTGGCGGACTCATTTGTTGCTGCTGTCTGCCCACTTTTAAAATTAATCTTCGTCAATAAATCTTTTAGTGATCGGTTGGTAGGAATCAATTCTGCGGTCGCGAAGGAAAGGCCAATGCGTGCGATACTGATCTGTCTTACGAAGATCAATTTCCAATACATTTACTTCTTCGGCATCATGGGAGCCTTTATAGAGAATGCTTCCAAAAGGATTCGAAATAAATGATCCACCCCAGAATTTCATGGCCCCATTTTGCTCAAAGCCTACCCGATTTACACTCACAACATGAACTCCATTAGCAACCGCATGACTACGTTGGATGGTTTGCCAAGCATTATATTGTTCGGTGTTGGTAGCTTCATCCTGTGATGTGGCCCAGCCAATGGCCGTTGGATAAAATAATATTTCAGCACCCATTAAAGAAGTAATGCGCGCTGCTTCCGGATACCATTGATCCCAGCAGATAAGCACACCTAACGTAGCGAACCTTGTTTTGAAAACCTTATAGCCCAGATCGCCTGGAGTAAAATAAAATTTCTCGTAATAAGCTGGATCATCCGGAATGTGCATTTTTCTATACTTGCCAAGGTAAGAACCATCGGCATCAATCACCGCGGTCGTGTTGTGATATAGTCCTTCGGTGCGTTTTTCAAAAAGCGAAGCAATGATAACAACTCCTAACTCCTTCGCTATTTTAGAAAGGGCATCGGTAGAAGGGCCTGGAATAGATTCAGCAAGCTTAAAATTCTCATAATCTTCAACATCGCAAAAGTAAAGTGACGTAAAGAGCTCCTGTAGGCACACAATTTGGGCGCCCCCGCTGGCGGCTTCCCTTACCTTTTGAATGGCCTTGCTGAGATTCTCTTTTGGCTCTTTTGTGCAACTCATTTGCACGGTGCCAATTTTTACTTTTTGTGCAGACACTTTACTTAAAATTTAAGATTCAAAAATAGGGATTTTGTAGTTCTCAGGTTCAGATTTTTATAGCCCGCACCATCTCCCGCTTTCCCGGAGGTCCGGGTAACGACTCAACCTTCAGACCAAGCGATTTAAGATCTCGTTTGAGCTGACCCTTTGCACAATAGGTAACAAAAACAGAACTGATTTTCATGGCCGTAACCACTTTTTCCAATACGGGCATTTCCCACATCTCAGGTTGCTTATTTGGGGCAAAGGCATCAAAATAAATGAGATCGAAGTTTGATGGAATTAACGAAACTGATTGCAGTGATTTATTTTCTTTATAAACCATGAAGGAAGAATTTATCTCGCTCCATACCTGCCAGGGTGCCGCATGAAGTTTTCGAAACTGCTCTGCTCCTTCCGGATCTGAATAATAATTTAATGACTTCCAGATTTCTTCCTGCAACGGGAATGTTTCAAGTGTGTTGTACCGAATTTGAATTTTACGCTCAACAGCCCATTGTAAACTCAACCACGCGTTTAGTCCTGTACCAAAACCCACCTCCAGAATTGATATCAAATCCGGGTTATCCCTGGCCTTTAAAAAATTCAATCCTTTATCAATAAACACATACTCGGACTCCTGGACTGCGCCATGTCGGGAATGATATGTCTCATCCATTTCCTCATTCAGCAGAGAATAAGATCCGTCCTCAGTCAGTATAATTTTAATCGTGCTCAAAACTGATATAAGTCATCTCAAATAATGATGTAATATACTCGTCAAATACTACCTTTAAAATGTTATGCAAGTCAAAGTTCAATCGCACCAATTTTTAGTAATTCTTCTATACATTATTTTAATTTCTGTCATTCTTTATTTCGGAAAGTCGCTCTTCATTCCGTTGTCATTTGCCGTACTCATCAGTTGTGTGCTTTATCCATTCTGCGCATGGCTGGAAAAGCACAAGATGGGCAGAATGGGGGCTATCATCATTAGTCTATTGGTGCTTACCCTGCTATTGAGCTTAATCGTTTTTCTCCTTATTCAGCAATTAATGGGATTTTATGAGGAGTGGCCCAATCTGCAATCCAAACTGGTTGGCTCATTTGATGAAATCAGTAAATGGCTTACCTGGAAATTTGACATTGACAAAGAAAAGCAGATGATCTGGCTCAACAAAATGGTCAATGATTCGGGCGGAAATGCCATGACGCTTGTACGAAGTCTGATTTCCACATCGGCATTTTGGGCAGTACTTATAATTCTTATTCCCATTTATTCCGTTTTGATATTGTACTATCGCCACAAATGGCTGGAAGTGTTGTATCGATTATTTCCTGCCGAAGGGCGTGAGCGAATTCGGGATATCATGAAACTTAGTATTGAATCTTATTACAATTTCATCAAAGGAATGTTGCTGGTTTACCTGATCGTAGGGATTCTCAACAGCCTTGGGCTCTACTTACTCGGTATTCCACACGCTTTTCTATTTGGATTTATCGCCTCCATTCTCACGTTCATTCCTTATGTAGGTATCCTGGTTGCCTCTCTCCTCCCCATTTCAATGGCGTGGATTACTTATAACTCTATTTGGTATCCATTAGGGGTAGTAGGCATTTTCATGCTTGTTCAATACCTGGAGGCGAATTTGATTTTTCCGCTGGCTGTTAGCAGTCGATTAAAAATAAATGCCCTTGTAACAATTGTGGTAATAATTGCCGGGGGAATTGTCTGGGGCGTGGCCGGAATGATTTTGTTTATTCCCTTTCTCGGGATTTTGAAATTAGTTGCCGACCGAACCCCAAGTCTTAAAACGCTTGCTTTAATTCTTGGCGGAGATTCTGATTAATCTTTCTTAATCAAAGCAACCGCATAGGCATTCACACCTTCTTCGCGGCCAACGTATCCGAGTCGTTCGGCAGTTGTTGCTTTAATAGAAATATCCTCTTCCGCAATATTCATGAGTGGCGCCAATACCTTTTTCATTTCCGGAATGTGAGGATTCACCTTGGGTAATTCAAGGCATAGTGTGCAGTCTACGTTTTCTACTTTCCAGCCATGCTCAGACAGCATTCGGGTAACATCCTTCAAAAAGAATTTACTGTCTATCCCACTCCACCGTGGATCCTTATTCGAATAATGAAATCCAATGTCACGCAGATTAGCAGCTCCCAAGAGTGCATCGCAGATAGCATGAATAAGAACATCAGCATCCGAATGACCTACGGCTCCTTTCGTAGCCGGAAGTTTTATTCCGCCTAGGTAAAAATCGCGCCCTTCTTCCAATTGATGAACATCAAAACCTAGCCCTACACGGATTTTCATACATTTACTTTTATCCAAAAATAATCGGATTGACTGGCATACAATAGTTATTGCCCTATATTTAAAGTCATAATTTTATAATGAGTCATTTTCGGAATTTTTTAGTCGGTAAGGAAAGTATCACTTCGCGCAAAGAATTTAAATATGCCATGCTACGCGGGCAGTTTGCCTGTATCATATGCTCGGTGGCTTTGTTTTATACCATTCTGGATAGCATCAACGGTGTAAAAGTTTTCATACCCTGGTACGGACTTCTTGCCGGGTTAGCGCTCGTTTCGCTATTCCTAAATAGAAAAAAATATTACACCGCTGCTACCATCCTGCAATTAATACTAATTAACAGCCTGATCTTCCTGTTCGCAGATGTCGATCATCCTTATGGTGGTGTGTTTTTCTTTTTTATGACCTGCTCCAGTGCAGGTCTCATCTTGCTAAACTACTATCATCGAACTCTTAGCATTGTGTTTGCCTTACTCCCAATCTTATTGGGGTACCTGGCATTTACCCAAGACCTGAGTATTATACCTCCACCGATATATGAGGAAAATATGGTTCGGATTAACTTCCTGGCTAACCTGACTATTGGAATTGTGTCAAACGTCTTTGTTGTCTTTTTCCTGATCAATCGAAACACGGAAACAGAAAGGACGCTACGCGATAGTGAAAAGCATCTGATAAAAATTTCTGCTGACTTGAAAGTAAGTGAAGAGCGTTTTGCTATGGCCCTTACTGGCACACGGGCCGGGATTTACGAATGGAAGGTTAAGAATAATTCTATCTCAGTAAGTACTCATTGGAAAAGTCTTTTAGGATATGACGAGGATGAATTGAAAGATCTTACTGTTCAATTATTTCTATCCTTTATTCATCCCGAAGACATATCCCGAACGTCTCAATCCATTGAAAGTCATTTGCATGACCATAAACCCTATCAAAACGAATTGCGTATCCGAACCAAAACCGGAGAGTATAAGTGGTTTCAGGATAGTGGAGTTTCAAAACTGGATGAGCAGGGAAATACATCTGTGGTAATTGGTTCAATCATCGATATCAATGAAAGAAAAAGAGCCGAGGAAGAACTTGCTTTAAAAAATGTACAGTTAGCAAAAACCAATGAAGAACTGGATCGGTTTGTCTATAGTGCTTCGCACGATATGCGGGCTCCGCTCAGTTCATTGCTCGGCCTGATCCATCTCTCCGAAAAAACAGATAGACCGGAGGAAGTAAGCATCTATCTGCAAATGATGAAGGACCGTATCAAAACCATGGAGGGTTTTATAAAGGAAGTTACAGACTATTCGCGCAATACACGCCTGGATATTGCACCTGTTGAGGTGTCCCTCCTCGATCTCGTTGAAGAAGTGGTTCAGAATCTTGCCTATTCAATTGTAAATAAAAAAGTGCGGATTGC
>Ga0116176_10001669_pt1 | contig 17214 bp, 18 predicted proteins | sample AD_STIC08_MetaG_FD_89803 | JGI IMG/M metagenome (GOLD analysis project Ga0116176, IMG submission 89803) | Active sludge microbial communities of municipal wastewater-treating anaerobic digesters from USA - AD_STIC08_MetaG | ecosystem: Engineered > Bioreactor > Anaerobic > Digestate | place: USA...
ATGAGCGACCTCCATAAATGCTGGTCGAAATTGTCGATTTTTCTTCAAGTATAAGAATCGATCAGGGAAGCGTCAATGTACCGACGCCGAATTTTTTTATTTGACGGGCTAAAAATAAACGCTGACCTTTTGGTCAGCGTTTATTGCGAAAGAGCTCCGCTATTCTGTCACATCAGACTTTACTTTTCATTTTTGAGAAGGTTGAGAATGCGGGTTACGGCGAGGTTGAACTCATCGCTCGCAGTTGTTTTAAGGCTGTTGTTGGCGGTGCAGGAAACAGTATAGATCGGGCTTGTCGGAGTTTTTTGAAGAACCCAGGTGTAATTGATAACGCCCGGTTCACTGCCGCCTTTGAAACCGGCAATATGCCAGTCGGCACGGTTTATCAGCCCGGAAGCTGCATTGATTCTGATGCGGGTGCTGTCGCGCAGGGTCCAGATAGTTTCACAAAGCTTGCGGGTACTGACAAACCATTCGAGTTCGTCGATCAGAACCGGCTTATCCAGCGTGTAAATCGAAGAATACGACGCGATGGATGCCGGAATAATGCTGTCCATTTCGCGCAGGATTGCGTCTTTGCCTTTCTGGTCGGCTTTGATGAATTCAGCCGCTTTCTCGGGGTAGAAGAACTTCATTTTCAACAGTTGGCCGGTGTTGAAGGTGTCTTTGCAGGTTTCGGGCAGGTATTTTCTCACCGTTTCGGCGCCAAGCAGGTTGAAAATGTGATCGGTGGCGGTATTGTCGCTGATCGAAATCATCAGCCCGGCAAGGGTCTCGAGACTGTGGCGGCTGCCCGGATTCCAGTCCTGAAGAATACCGCTCGGAAAAGATTTCCAGTCTTCGCGCAGCTCGATTATGTCGGTCCAGCTGCGGCGGCCGGCAGCCACATCGTCTTCAAGGGCCTTGAGCAGATACAGTTTGAAAGTTGAACCAATACCCATTGGTTGCGAAGCATTGAGTTCGGCCACCACTTCGGGCTGCAGGCTGTTTTCGCTCTGACTTGCGGCAGTCTGGCCGGCTTCAGCAGTGGCCGGCACCTTGTAGCGCAATACGCAGACAGAAGTACGGTCAGGGCTTTTTTTGAAAGCTTCGAGGATTGCGGCGAAGCTGTCTTCCGATTTTTCCGGCACGCCGAACCAGAGTCCGCTGATAAGATTTTTTTCGTTGATGCTGAGACTGGCTGGCACGGTTCCTTTGACAAAATGCAGTTTATAACCATCTTTCAGAGTTTCGACGCGGGTAAAGCTGCCCACTTCATTCTGGTAGAAACTGATGATTTCGTGCAGGCGTTTTTCGGTTACAGTTTTCAGAAAATCTTCGGTGAACATGGCATTCACTGCGGCTTTTTCCTGCGAAAACATCCGCCCGAAGGCTTCGTCTGGGGTAAGGTCGGCGTTATCGCCGGCAAAAACTGCCGAAAACAGGCTTAAAAGCAAGAATACCACTACTGTTAAAGTGATTTTTTTCATGGCAACCTCCAGAACATTGATTAAATCGCAGCTTATAACATTCAGAGGGTAAATGCAAAATTTTGCGCTTGCCCCGGGATTGGGTTATAATCGCACGAAATCATACCACAATTCAGGAGACAGATATATGGCAAAGAAACTGGTAATCGTTGGTTCCGGCCCCTCCGGGCTTACTGCGGCAATTTATGCCGCCCGTGCCGACCTGCAGCCACTGGTGATCGAGGGCTTCATGAAGGGTGGGCAGCCCGGTGGTCAGTTGATGACCACTACTGAAGTAGAGAATTTTCCGGGGTTTCCTGAGGGCGTCGATGGTCCTGAACTTATCAGCCGCATGAAAAAACAGGCTGAGCGCTTCGGTACTGAATTCATCATGGAAGACATTGAATCGGTCGACTTTTCTTCACGGCCATTCACTCTTAAAACCGGCAGTCGCACGGTTACCGCCCATTCTGTAATTGTTTCTACCGGTGCCAGCGCCCAGATACTCGATCTGCCGAGTGTTAAAAAGTTCTGGGGAAAAGGTGTCTCGGCCTGTGCCACCTGCGACGGCGCCCTGCCGATCTTTCGCAACCAGATTATCGCTGTCATCGGTGGCGGCGATTCGGCGATTGAAGAAGCCATTTTCCTGACCAGATTTGCTGCAAAAGTGCTTTTGATACATCGCCGGAACGAATTCAGAGCCAGCAAGGCCATGCAGAAAAGAGCTTTTGATAATCAGAAGATTCAGATCATCTTCGATTCGGTTCTCGAAGAGGTTTATGGCGGCCAATTTACCGAAGGTGTGAAACTCAAGAATGTTAAATCCGGTGAAGTCAGCGATTATCCGTGTAAGGGCCTGTTCATGGCCATCGGTCACACTCCCAATACGGGCTTTCTTGGCGGGGTGCTCGATCTCGACCAGAAGGGCTATATCAAAGTTAAATCACCGTCTTCGGCTACCAATATCGCTGGCGTTTTCGCCTGCGGCGACGTCACCGACCCGCATTACCGCCAGGCGATCAGCGCTGCCGGTACCGGCTGTGTCGCAGCTCTCGATGCCGAACGCTGGCTGCACGCCAACGATCTTGGCTGAGGCTGTCTTTTTGATCGCAGACTGAACAAAAAAGCTGCTCAATCTTGACTGATTGAGCAGCTTTTTTGCCTGGCTGATTTTATGGTTGAGCAGGAATCAAGCCTGTCAGACCTTTGCCACGCTGATTCAAATTTGAGCTTGGAGTCAGAGACCGGCCCGGGTGGCGAGCCAGCCGCAGAGACTCAAAATGGCGGTGCCGCCAAGCATCTGCAGAAACGGCATTCTGGTCATGCGGCGCAGTGCCAGGAACAGGGCGAAAATTGCGATTCCGACGGTTGTAAAAGCAAAAAACCACAACATCTGCTTTTCTCCTGCTGATTATTTTCTGACTCGTTTCAGGCTGGTCTCGACCAGCGGCCAGGCTGGTATCTCGCTGATGGCTTTTTCATACCACAGCTTTGCCGGCCCTGACTTTTTCTGGCTTTCATAGAGGCTGGCGAGATTGAACATGAGAAATGGCCTGGTATAGCCGGGCTGCATGGCGTTGATTTTCTTTTCGAGCATTTCGGGGCTTTTTTCGATGATTGCCTGAAGAGTCGCGAGGTTGGCATTGATCAGGTCGATGGCGACCGGTGCCGGAATCGCAAAGGTTTCATTGTTGGCACGGCTGAGCATCAGGGGCTCTTTGCCGCTTTCGAGCTTTTTTATCAGCATGTTGCCGGCGGCTTCGGCACTTTTAAGATTGCTGTTGCCTATGGCGGCAGTGAAAGCTTTCAGCCCCTCACTGGTAAGGCCTTTGCCAAAACCGGATTCGGGGTACCAGAAGTAAAACTGCTGCCCGCCGACTTTAAAGTCAGGTTTGAGAGCGGTTTCTGCCGCGGTGCACAGGGCGATGTCTTCGCGCACGAGCAGGGGCATCGATCTGCCAAAGTCGATGGGTTTGTCGATCGTCTGTGCTTCGGCTTCAAGAATGGCCGCAGTGGCAGGCTCATTGGCATGGGCGCTTTTTATCAGAGCAATGATTCCGTCTTTTTCCGGTTGTGCCGCCAGTTCGACTTCGGCCCAGCCAGCAAAATCAGGCTTGACGCTGAACTTATGCAGAAAAACCACCTTGTCGCCTTTTTTGAGAAGCGGCCGTTCGTGCTGACCGGCGTTTACGCCGAGCTCTTCGGGCAGATGCAGCTTTGAGGTGATTTTCTCGAGCTGAACGCTCGGAGCTTCAATGTCGACCCTGATTGTAAGAAGCTTTTGTTCTGGCTTCCATTCAGAGATGTCGATTTTTGAACGCTGCCATTCCGGCAGTCTGATCTCAGGGGTCATGGCGTTAAGAGTTGAGGCGGCAAAAGCAAGAATTCCGGCGAGGGCAGACCTTGCAAAAAAGTTTACTGGCATTGATTGGCTCCTGTTTTAATTCACTTTGCATTTTACTCTCAGGTTTCAGATTCGGCAACCGCCGTCGCATCACTCTTGCTGGCTGCGCGTTGTGGCAGCAGAACCAGGGTCAGGGCGACAAAAATCAGAGCGGTTCCGGCGAAACCACCGGTGGTCAGCTTCTCTCCGAACAGCAGATAAGACAGCATGGCTCCCGAAACAGGCTGCAGGTAGATGAGAAAGCTTGCCAGCGATACCGGAATCATTTTCAGGGCGCTGTTCCAGAGAGAGTAGGTGACGACCGAGTTCATTACCGCAAGATACAGAAGAATGAAAACGGTCTGCCACGACCAGTTGCCGGTGCCTTTGAAGCAGGCTTCGATGATTGCCGGAGGCAGCAGCATCAATGCCCCCAGCGAAAAGGTATCGCGGCAGATGAGCCGCCAGTGGTAGCGTTCGATCAGTTTTTTGCCGGCAATGCCATACATCGCCCATGAAAATTGCGGAACCAGTGTCATCAGACAACCAGCCCATATCTGCCATGGCTCAAGTTTTGTGCTTGTGGAAAAGTCGCTGCCGAGCATGGCGAGCCCGCCAAGCGCGAGGGCGATCGATAGAAACTGCACCGGTCGCATTTTTTCCCTCAGGATGAGAGCGGCGAGAACCACGGTGAAGAGGGGGGGAGTGCCTGAAAGAATCGAGGCAGCCATGCCCGGTGCCCAGATCAGCCCGTAATTCATGCCGACAATTAAAAGAAACACACCCCAGAAAGCGAGCCAGATAAAGCTTTTTCGGTCTTCAGGTGCGACCTTCTGCAATGGCAGGCTCTTTTCGCTGGCCATGAAAAAGCAACCGGCCAGCAAAAATCTGAAGAAACCAAGCAGCAGCGGCGGAACATCGGCCAGTGCAACCTTGGTCAGAGGGTAGGCTGCGCCCCAGATGAGGGCCGCCAGGGCAACTCGCAGAGTTCCATTAACGATTGGTGACAAGATTTTTTCCTTAGCATGAGATCAATGTTTCTTAGATACCCGCCTGCGCGGGTATGACGCGTGAGCCGCCGACCGGGCGATTTTAACAGAAACCGGGCCTAAAAGCGATACCTGAAAGTATGACTGCCGGGTCGTTAAGAGTTTTTCGCGGCGTCTTTACAAAAAAAGTGGTTTGCGGCGAGAAAAAAATGCTGAGGCTGTCTGGACGTACCCCGTTTTCATTCATATAATTAACCTATAATTCATCAACAGCAGGTAAAAATGATGCGATCAACACATCTGAGCAGTATGATGCGAACCTGGCTGGCAGTAGTAATATTGCTGGTTTTCACGGTTATGCCGGCTTTTTCCGGTGGTCTTAATCTGGTTTATGAACAGGTGGTCAAAGACTCCTGGGGTAACGAAATCGGTTATCGCAAGGTCAGTTTCAGCAAGCCTTCCGATCTGCCTGCCGGTTCAGCCTGGCAGAAGTATCTCAACCTGAAACTTCCCGATGGCAAGACGATCTATGAGTATGCTCTGACGACCTCACAAGCTCTGTCTAAGCCGATGACGCTCACGCTCAGCGATCGTAACAGTAACTCGTTTACCTCGAAGTCTTCGAATTCTTACAACCTGAACCTGTATAACTACATCAACAGTTTTTCTTCTGATTCGAGCAAGACTTTTCTGTTTCTGCACGAATTCGGCCACGTGGCGATGTTGAATGCCTACCCGTCAAACTATGATTTTTCAGGCCTTGACTACGGCACTGACGGCAAACATTACCTCGATGAAATTCTGCCCAATGACAACACCGCCTGGATCGAAGGCTGGGGCAATGCTTTTGCCGCCAGCAAAAACAACGGCATGGTCTTTTCGTTCAACCTGAATAACCTTAGTTCACTTGCCTTTCTTAAGAGCAACAGCTTCAACGAGATGTCGCGCAATGAACTGTTTATCGCCAAGACCCTTTATGACAGCTTCAACAAAATAACCAGCGGCAAAGAAAAGACATTTAACGTCATTTCACGCACCGGCCCGCATTATTCACTGCGAGATTTCTGCCGCAGATACGTGTCGATGTATCCTGACGAAAAAGACGCGCTGGCAAAGATTCTTCTCGATAACAGTCAGGGCAAAATGTCACTTAACGAAGTTCTCGACTATGTAAACGGTGGTTCTCGCACCGTCAGCCGCGACCTCTACGATGTTCTCGCTTCGTCAGGCCTTGTAGGCTCGGCTACCGGCGGTACTGCCCAACCGACCAACCAGAGTGCCGGCTCAACCTCGACCGCATCGACTTCGACCGGCAGCACTTCATTCTGGGGCCGCATCTCAAGCTGGTTTGGCAGAATCTTTAACTTTGGTGCCCAGAGCCCGATTGCCCCTCTCCCGAGCGCTTCTGTCGAAAATGTCGGCGTTGCGACCGGTGGCGCCGTATCGCCTCTGCCCGGCAACGCCGCCACTGCGCCTGAGCTTCCTTCAACCGGCGGCAGCAATCAGTTCGACAGCATCAACGATCTTGGCAAAGCCGAAGATCTCTATTACCAGTATTTTGCCGAATACAACCGCCTGATGGCTGCCTCTGGCAGCAGGCAGCAGATCCTAGAAGCCCAGACAAAGATGCTGCAGGCCAAAGAGCGCGTCAAAATCCTGCGCCGCAGCCTGAAATAAAGCAAGCTGCCAAGGCTTAGACGACAGGGCGGTCGTCATGCCACGCCAGAGCTTATCTGGCCCGGCCAGCGGAAAAGCCCCAGTTCCTGAAAATAGTTGAAATAATAAAATCCCCGGAGCACCGGCTCCGGGGATTTTCGCGTCAAAACCGGGATTTTGCTCTTATTTCTGTTCTTCTTTTTCGCCGGCAGCTTCTTCGGCGGTACCGGCTACACGCTTGCGCATGGTCGGAAACAGAATGACGTCGCGAATTGAGGCAGAGTTGGTAAGCAGCATGACGATGCGGTCGATGCCGAGGCCAAGGCCACCGGCGGGCGGCATGCCATATCTGAGGGCATTGACGTAATCAGTGTCCATCTGATGGGCTTCGTCGTCACCAGCTTCACGCTGCGAAATCTGATTTTCGAAACGGGCGAGCTGATCTTCAGAATCGTTGAGTTCAGAGAAGGCATTGCCGATTTCGCGTCCGTAGATGAACAGTTCGAAACGGTCGACCTTTGCCGGATCATCCTTGCTGCCTTTGGCGAGCGGCGAGGTTTCTTTCGGGTAGCCGAAGACGAAGGTCGGGTCCATCAGTGTGGCTTCGATCTTCTCTTCGAAAATCTTGACGATGATCTTGGCGGCGCTGTCGTTCTTTTCGATCGGAACATGCAGCTTTTTTGCCTGTTCAGCGGCCAGTTCGCGGCTGCAGCTGTAGGTGAGTTCATTGCAGCCGGTGACTTCGCGCACCAGGTCGAGCATGCTGACGCGGCGCCAGGGGCGGGTGAAATTGAGTTCTTTTTCCTGGTGCACGACTTTCAGATCGGGGAAAAACTTTTTAGCGGCGTGGCAGATGACCTCTTCTGAGAGATCCATCATGGTTTCCATGTCGCCATAGGCCTGGTAAACTTCCATCATCGTGAATTCCGGGTTGTGCTTGATCGAAATGCCTTCGTTTCTGAAGTTGCGGTTAATTTCGTAGACGCGCTCAAAACCGCCGACAAGCAGGCGCTTGAGATAAAGTTCTGGTGCGATGCGCAGATAGAGTTCCATGTCGAGGGCGTTGTGATGTGTGATGAAGGGGCGGGCGGCGGCGCCACCGGCTACCGTGTGCATCATCGGGGTTTCGACTTCGAGATAGCCCTGGCTGGCCATGTATTCACGAATGCTCTGCATGATCTGGCTGCGCTTCAGGAAGGTTTCGCGCACTTCCGGGTTCGACATGAGGTCGACGTAGCGCTGGCGGTAGCGCATTTCGACGTCGGTCAGGCCATGAAACTTTTCTGGTGGCGGATTGATCGATTTCGACAGAATGATGATTTTTTCGGCGCGGATCGAGACTTCACCGGTTTTGGTTCTGAAGGCCGGACCTTCGACGCCGATGATATCCCCGGCATAGAGGCGCTTGAGCATGGAGAAATTTTCTTCGCCGACGACATCTTTGCGGATATAGACCTGAATTTTTCCGGCCTGGTCGGTGATATGAACGAAAGCTGTTTTGCCCTGGTCGCGTTTGGCGGCAATGCGGCCGGCGAGCTTCATCGGAGCGGTGGTGAAGTGTTCTTTTTCAACTGCCTGAGCTTCGGCCTTTTCGAATTCGACTTTGGCCTGTTCCGATGAGTGAGTGCGGTCATAGCGCTGACCATAGGGGTCAATGCCTTCTTTCCTGAGGTCTTCGATGACCTGCAGGCGCTGTTCCTGGGTTGAATTCAGCTTCAGTTCGTCTATCATGCGATTTTTAACATCCCTTCGAAAAAACTTTGAACCGGATTAAATAAGTAAAGGGGCGAAACGGGTTTCCGTCATCGCCCCCATAACATTCGTTCGTTGCTTAAGCGAGCAGTCTGACGTTGGTTGCCAGCGGCCCTTTAGCGCCCTGAGAGAGTTCGAATTCGACCTGCTGACCTTCACGCAGAGTCTTGTAGCCATCGCCTTCGATCTGCTTGTAGTGCACAAAGATATCCTGGCCGTCGGCGCTTTCGATAAAACCATAGCCCTTAACGTTGTCAAACCATTTTACGCGACTTTGCATCTGCAATTCTCCTGATAAATAATGCGTTGATTTTGCGGTAACTCCTGCAAAAGTTCGTTTGCTATATTTATCACAAACTGAGCAATACTGCAACTTCAGATTTAATTTCCCATTAAACCCCTCGTTTCAGCAGTATCCGCGACATGGATAAAATAAAACATCCGGGCTGTGAATTAGGAATCCTGTTAACAGTAACGTCAGAAGAATCGAAAACAGTTTCCCTGCTCTGGCTGACCACGAACCATGCAGAATGCCACGCGGGTCGAGCCATCGATAGTTTTTAGTCAAGAAGCAGTCCCTCGGCAAGCGGCGTGGCCAGAACCATCTGTCGAAGACGCTTCAGATTGTTGGGCACGTCTTTGTATACGGGTGCATTTGATGTAACCGGGTATTCAGGCGAGGTGACGAGGTTAAGAATGACCTGGTGGCTGTCTGAAGCGACATTGCGCGGATACCAGAAAGTGTCGGCCCCAAGCCTGAGATCGTTGGTGGCAATCAGGCCTGGGCTGCTGATGCCGTTATGCTTGACGAGATACTCGAAGATTATCTGATGGCTGCCACCGGGAAGGTTGTCGAGGTGCAGATAGGGTTTGATATAAACCCAGGTCAGGTTCTGCTTTGACGGTGAAGAAACCTTCATGTGGTGCAGCTCGCCTTCCATTTTTAACAGCACCGGGTCGCTGCCATTGCAGCTCAGCCACAGGTTGCAGATAATTTCGGCCGTGTTTTTTGCCGGGAAAAGCTCAGCGTAAATATCTGCCAGATCGATGTTGAACTGAGCGTTTTCGGGTATCGGCGGCATGCCTTCGATTTTGGGCGGCAGCTGTGCAAAGACTGTAATGGCAGGCGTTGCCAGAAACAATATCAGCAGTAAAAGTAAAGGTTGTTTAATTCTCACAAATCGATCCTTTGAGTCGCGATTGCAATGCACCATTAATGCCCAGAAAGGTATTCAGATGCTTCTTTTTTTCAAGCGGCTCTGAAATGATTTTGCAGCCACCAGAAAAAAATGCCCGGCGTTTATTGATGTTGCCGGTGCAGAATGCAAAAGAGAAATTTTCATTTGTTCGGGTAGAAACTTGGGTTATATTCTTTTTATAGTTATTAGAAATGTGTCTGGTGAGAGTTTTGTCATTGCTGTCGCAGGTGGTCTATTCGAGGACTCAGGAGCAACTTATGGAACAAAATAGCTGGTTTTGTTCGAAAAATGGCATGATCATTCTTTACTGGTTTGGTTTCTATCTGCTGCTGGCGTTTTTTACCAGGTTTTTCGCCCCGATGGTGGCCCAACCTGATATGCATACAAATTACATCAAAGTCTGGTTTCCGCTTTTTAACTTTCTTGGCACCGAGGGAGTAATAGAATTTATCCGCAATTTTCTCATCGGTGTTTGCATTTTTGACCTGATAATCATGACAAGATTGTTCGAAGAATTCGATCAGATATGGTTCAAATTGCGGTTTGCCCTGATGCTTATCGTTGCATTGCCATATTTCTGCATATTCCTGGTTGTGTCTCACAGATTCATCGAAGGACTGGTTCTGAAATATCTTCCGAGAGCAGTTGACTAGAGTCAGCCCTGGGTCTGACACATCGAAAAACGCCGTTCAAGAATGTGGGTCCAGGCGATGCTGATCGCATCAGCCTCGTTGTGATCCTTTACCTTGACCCTGAACTCGCTCTCGATCCAGTGTACCACGTCTTCTTTGCTGGCATTGCCGAAACCGGTGACTGCCATTTTTACTTTCCGGGGCGGGTAAAAAAATACCGGAATATCCCTCTCCGCAGCGCAGAGTCTCGCCACTCCGCGAAGTTCACCAAGAGCGATCGGGGTGCGCGGCGAGGTTTTAGCCGGCAGAAACACATCCTCGATCGCGACTTCGACCGGACTAAACCGCGTGAATACCTCGATGAGGCATTCACGCAGTCGCAGAAGGCGCTTCTGGGTGTCACCGCGCGCCAGCGAGATGCTGGCGCTGAAAAGCAGTTTTTCTGTTTTGCGGTCGATGACGCTGATGCCGAGTTTGTCGGCCAGATCGAGGCCGACTACCGGTTCACTGGTCATTATCTTTGTCTTTCAGGCTTCTAAGGTGCGCCGGGTCGGGGAAAAGCACAACTGAAACCCCGCTGGCGACGCCACCGGTGACTGCTGCGACGATAACTGAGTTGCGGCCGGTATACTCAGCATACAGCAGCACCGGAAACATGACGCAGAACATGAAAATCATGCGTTTGATCATGTGAGGCGGCAGTTTGCTCATCTATTTACTCCGGGGTTGCCTGGGTTGCCAGGCCTTCTCGGCCGGTTGCGATTTTGCCCATTGCGCGTGAACCGGCGTTTGCGGTCGAGACGGTTGCTGCTGGGCGGCTGACCGTCAGGTGTTTGTGGGCGCGGTTGTCTGCGCGGCGGTGGGTTGACGTTCGTCGGGGCCCGGCCGGGCATTGACTTCAACGGCGGACGATACGTGTCTTCGTTTTCGCCGAATTCATCGATTTCTTCGCTAAAAGCGGGTTTGGCGATTTTCGCCGCCTTCTCTTCGGCTTTTTCCTGTTCATGGCGAACCATGGCCAGAGCCAGTCTGATGGCATCGCTGTCTTCTTCGAGGTGCCCGCCAAAATTTTCAAAGTAGCGGTGCTTTGCCTCATCGCAGTCGAGGGGGTGCAGGCGTGATTCTCTCTGCGCCTGGTCACCCACTGGTTCCGGGGCGGCCTGGTTTTCAATCATCGATTTGACACTTATTGGTCGTGAAACAGAATCCTGCCCGCCCGTTTCGGCACTGCGGCCGGTTACAGGCTGCATATCAGTTTCAACAGAGTTTTGTCGGGCCTGCTGTCTGGCAAGTTTCTCGGCTTTGCGGCGTTCGAAAAACTCAGCTTTTCGATCGCGGCGGCCGGGGCGCTGTTCGGCTGGCCGTGCTTCATCTGTTGGCTCATTGCGCTCAACTGTCGCTTTTTCTGATTCAGGGGCAGCAACGGTATTGACCGGTGCAGCCGGCCTCTGGGATGGCTGTGACGGGAGCCTGATCGCTTCTTTTCTGGTTTCGGCCATCACCCTGGCATCCTGAAAGAAAGCCTGGGGCAGGAAGGCGTTGAGATTGAATTCCTGGGTTGGCAGGTTCAGGGCCTTTGCCAGCTGATTTCGCAGTGAATAAATATCTTCATTGCTCCATTCGACCTGAGGCACCAGATGTTTCAGTTTTTTGGCGGCGTTGTCAGTGCGTAGAGCGGCATAATTGCCGGTCATGATGCCCTGGAAAATCTTCAGTTCGTCAAGAATTTCGAGAGGGTATTTGGTTTCTTTTTCGCCTTCGAAGCCACAGCGCTCAAGGAGTTGCTCAAGAGTCGAATAGACCGACATTCTGGCTCTGAGGCCGTCGTTGAAGCTGCGGAAATCTTTGAGAAATACCGATTTAAGATACTCGAAGGGCGGCGTCTGGCTGAAACAGACAAGAAACTTGGTCAGGGCGCGGCGGTGTCTTTCTGAATCTTTTTTGATTTCATCAGCGAGATTGTTGTCGCGCGAAAAAATGGCCGAAATTACTTCTTCGGGTTTTGCCGAATAGTCTTCAATGTTCTTGAAGCGCCGGCTTAAGATTTCGCCGGTTTTTCCCTGATAGATGCTCGAAAGAATGATCAGATAAAAGTGCACGTTCGGGTCCATTATTTCGCGTTCGATCCAGCGCCACAGACCCTTTCTGATGTATTTGTTACAGCGTTTGTGCATGGTAGAAAGGCATTCATGCACTATCGCCTCTTTTAAGGCAAACAGCAGATCTTGTGAAACGCCGGCAATGCCGGTGCCAGGCCTTTGTTCCGGGGCTGCGGAAGCTTCATGCTGCGCGCCAGTCGATTGAGCTCTGCCTTCGTTTCTCGGCTCACGACGACTACGGCTGCTGTCGCCGGTTCGTTCTGTGCGTTCAGTCCGGTCAGTTCGCTCGGCCTGACCAGCCGCCACTGGTTTCTTTTCGACCGGTGGCTCGGGCTTAACGATGCTTTCAAGCTGAATTTCGATAATCGGGCAGCGAATGCGGCCGGGCTGTGTGCTGACACTTTCGGTGCCTTTGCGGATAAGAAAGATGGCTTTCTTGATGCGCAGTGCCGAGACTTCACGCTCTTTCTGAAAAAGCTTGGCCTTGCCGGGCAGGCCGTATTTCTGGCCGACACCGAGGTGAGGTACGGAAATATCGACAATGATGTGCTTTTCTTTTTTTCCGTCGGGGGCACTGAAAACCAGATCGAGCTTTTCTTTGCCGCCGTCGAGCTGACAATCTACTTCAGACAGCTTCCAGTCGCCGCTGCCAACCCTCTGACGAAGGCTTTCGGCAATTTTCGTCTGATGCTCTTTGATGCCTTCTTTGATGCGGGCGAATTCTTTTTCGGGCTGCTGCCTGTCTTCAGGCTTTGCGCCCCTTTTTGAGTCTGTTTTCACATTAAGCTCCATTGTGTTTTGTGGCTTTGCCACTTTAGTTTCAGACGCAGTATGAAAAGACTGCGCTTATCCGGTTTTTACGAAGACCGGGCTTCGTGATTCCTGCTGAGTCTTGAAATTCAGGCTCCTGAAAACTGGCCAACTTTGCTGCTTTTGACAGCTTCAGTTTGTTCTGAGAAATCGTGGCTGCAGTTTTGCAGGGCTTGTTCAGGCAGGAACATTGAACGAAATAATATGGTGCGTCTTCAGAAAAGAGGTGGGTTCTATTCTTAACTTTTCTGCCCCATATTTTTTCAGGAGACCCGGCAGGTTGTGATCGAGTGTAAACAGCCCCAGTCTTGAAAAAAGCGGGTGCAGTATGTCTTCAATCAGGCCAATCAGCTTGTTGCCACTGCGCAGATAGTTGACCAGAACAACTCTTGCTCCTGGTTTGGCTACTCTGAACAGCTCTCTGATGGCTTTGTCCGGGTCGGGAACAACGGTTAACACGTAAGCTGCCATGACGAAGTCGAAGGCGCTGTCTGAAAAGGCCAGATTCTGCGCATCCATCTGCATCAGGTCAACTCGACAATGGCTTTCTTCGCGAGCCTTCTGCTTCGCTTCACGGAGCATGCCGAAACTGAAATCAAACCCGACAACTTCAACATTATCGGGATAATATTCAAGACTTAAGCCCGTCCCGACACCGATTTCAAGCACTCTTGAGCCGCGTGTCGGGGCAAGAATTTCGATCGCCCGGTCACGGCCCCAAGAGAGATACGGCCTGAAAATCAGGTCATACAGCGAACTGAAACGGTCGTAAGTCTGTTGAATGTTTTGCGGATCGGTCAAAGCACTCTCCGGTTTGACGTGCATTTATATCTGGCTCGCCAGTAAACCACCTGATTGACTTATAGCACAAGGGCACAACCTTGGCAAGCAGAATAAATTCTAGACAGTGTACAGCCGCTCTGCTATACTTCTGTAACTGAGGTTGCGGGCAGCCGGTCTGTTTCTGTCTGCGACCCGCAAATGGTATCGTGAAAAGGAATCCTATGGTTCGACCCCTGTATCCGCTGAGAAACCCGCCAGGTAAAAAAAACCAGGCTCCGCCGGCCCCTCTGTGGAAAAATCCTTATCTGCTTGGTGCCGCTGCGATAATTATCGGACTGGCAACGGTTTTTGTTCTTCACCTTTCCCGCTCCGGGACAATCAACCCCGAAGCCGGTCCGGGTGGCGAGTCAGAGGGAGCTTTCGCTTTTCTCCGACCGTCGAAGTATTTTGGCGGCAAAGCCCGCGATCTTAAGGCTCACCAGGAACAGCTGGTAAAAATGGGTATCGCCTCTCAGTCAGAAGCTCTTAACAAAAAATTCGAAGCCAAAAATCTGCGCGAAGAACGACGTATTCTCGCAATTCAGAAATACGAGGCTTCGCGTGAGACTGCGACCAGGTTTCAGACAGAGCGCGAAGAACTGCGCCGCCGACTGCAGTCGCCCACTTCCCTGCAGCTGCGCGATGCGGTCATGGCCCTTGAAGATTCAGACAACCTCGGCATCATGAAGCTTGAAAGCCTGCTCGACGAGAAGCTTCGGGCGCAGGGCGGTTCTTCAGAAGATGTCGATGCTCTGGTTTATGCCTATGACCGCCTGGCCAAGGTTTACGAAAACAAGAATATGCAGAGCAAGGCTAAAGATGCCTATGTGAATATATTCAAGCTGATGAAAAGACAGGCCCCTGAAACTCAGGGGCCCGACTGGGACAGCGCGATAAACAGTATTGAACAGTTGCCGGTTAAATCTCCCGGCAATTGAGAATGCAGTTGTCATTAAGGGGAATATTGTGAGAAAGCAGCGGTGCCAGTTCGGCCACGGGGCGCATGATGACGAACCTTCTGGTTTCTTTGGGAGCCAGGTTCTTCTCGTCATGGTTGAGCTGTTCGACCAGCTTGCTGTTGTTCAGCGATGCGTCGGCAAAAGACGGGAAAATGCGCAGATGATTGATCGCCTTTTCGGTGGTGTTGACCACGTAGCCACCGATGTAGACGTAGTTACGGTCGATTCTGATGCCGGTCTTTTTTACAACTACGGGCCCCGGACTTACCTGAGGCAGGCGAATATATTCCTTGCCGACCTTTTTAAAGGCATAGGCTTTGCCGGGCTTGAAAGCTTCGGTAGTTTTTTTGGCAGCCTGAGCAAAATGGCTGTTGAACGAAAGAGCCATCAGAGACGCAAGTATCAGACCGAAATGTTTTCTGTTAACTTTCATTTGTTTGACCTCAGTAATTCTTCTTTGCTATCCCTATCGGTCGTTTGAAGGAAGGAGTTTACAGCTTTTGAAAAATTTTTCTTCCGCTGATAAAAAAGGCGCCGGCATTACCCTGGTAGAAATACTGGTGGCCCTGTCGGTGGCTTCACTGATCATGTTACCGGTCATTCTGCTTTTCGGGGTATCTGAAAAGGTCACCTACAAAAGCATCAATGAAGTCGTCGCCTGCAATCTCGCCTTGCAGAAAATCGAAGAGCTCAAAAGTCGGCCATTCGAAGAACTGCGTAAGATCATCGAGGTCGCTGCACCCGATCCGGCTGAAGGGCCATTCACCGAGGTCGTTCTGCCACTCGAACTGAACGGTGTCTGGAACACCCCCGGCGTTGAATATGCCCGCGAGACAAGACTCTCGTTTTACCCCAACATCGACCCCGATCCTTCCAGACCTGATTTTGAGCTGCAGAAGCGCCGTATCCGTATCAGGGTCATCGTCAAGTTCATCGAAGCGGTGATGGGCAAAAAAAACAACGAAAAGTCTTTCGAACTGGCCACCCTCCTGGGCGATGAAACCCTCGGGGCAGGTCTGAATGCATCGTTTCCGATGCCCATTAACAGGCCCTGAGGAGTCAAAACCATGCAGACCAGTCATAAAGGCAAAAGGGCTTTCACTCTCGTTGAAGTGATGATCTCGATTCTGATCTTCGGTATCGTTCTGGTGCTCGGCTATACACTGATAAACCGCACCTTCATGAGCCTCGAACGCCAGCGCCAGTCGCTCGATACCCTGCACGAGGCGCGCAATTTTCTCATGGTCATCGAACGCGACCTGCGCGAAATGACCGAAGTCGTCGAGCTCGACACCATTTTCAAGAGCAGTCTTTTCGACGAAGAAAATGCCCTGCTGTTCAAGCTTACCATCATGGTGCCGGCCCGCGGCGGCACTGCCCCGCAGAAGGTCACCTACAGCTACGAGGGCCCTGAAAAACATCTCGACTCACCGACGCGCGACAAAATCATCTACCGTCAGGTCGAAGGTGGGGTTAAAAAGGCTCTGATAACCAAACAGATGAATTACCTCAAAATCTGGGGCACTGACGGAACCATCTTTCGCAATCGCAATCCCGAAGAAAGCATGGCTGACTACCGCAACTATCTGACCCCGCATTATTACCACCCCTCGAACCCATCGCCGAAGGGACTGCGTGATATCAGCAAAATCAAGGGCATCGAAGTCCAGCTGTCGATGCACGAAATGTTCGACTCTGAGGGTAAACCGATCAAGCAGCGAACATTCGTTACCCGCATCTATTCAAGAATTCTTAATGCAAAATACGAATAATTCCTGTATAAGTATATAGCCATTGCCATAAGCCAAGGAGACACCCAGTGAAAACCGCCACCATCCGCCAGAAATACCTTGATTTTTTCGGCCGCCACAACCATAAGGTCGAAAAATCCGCACCCCTGATTCCCCAGGATGACCCGACAATTCTTTTCATCAGTGCCGGTATGGCTCCTTTCAAACCATATTTTCTTGGTCTCAAAAGAGATCTGAGCCGCGCCGCCTCATGCCAGAAATGCTTTAGAACCACCGACATCGAAAACGTTGGTTACACTGCCCGTCACCATACTTTCTTCGAAATGCTCGGCAACTTCAGCTTCGGTGACTACTTCAAAAAAGAAGCGATCGCCATGGCCTGGGAATTCATCACCAAAGAAGTCAATCTGCCGACAGACAAGCTGTATGTCAGCGTGCATCACAGTGATGATGAAGCCCTCGAAATCTGGCACCGTGATATTGGCGTTCCCCGCGACCGCATTGTTAAACTTGGTGATAAAGACAACTTCTGGACCATCGGGGTCGGCCCTTCAGGCCCCTGCTCAGAAATTTATATCGACCAGGGCCCCGAAATTGGCTGCAAAAGCCCCGATTGTGCCCCCGGCTGCGACTGCGCCCGCTTCCTCGAATTCTGGAATCTGGTTTTCACCCAGTATGACCGCGCCGAAGACGGCACTCTGACCCCGCTTGAGC
>Ga0116176_10001676_pt1 | contig 17185 bp, 6 predicted proteins | sample AD_STIC08_MetaG_FD_89803 | JGI IMG/M metagenome (GOLD analysis project Ga0116176, IMG submission 89803) | Active sludge microbial communities of municipal wastewater-treating anaerobic digesters from USA - AD_STIC08_MetaG | ecosystem: Engineered > Bioreactor > Anaerobic > Digestate | place: USA...
ACGGCAAACATGGATCTGCGCAGTTTCAACCACAACTTTGAGGTGGCAGCCATGATCTATGATGAAAGCATTACAGCCCAGGCGCTGGAGCATTTTGCGGAGGACATGAGCAAGAGCCGCAAGGTTGTGCTGGACGAGTTTCAGCGGCGATCCATCTTCAAAAAAGGCGTGGAATCGCTCTGCCGCCTGTTTTCGCCCCTGCTGTAGGAGGTAATGTTGCGCACATTTGTCAGGATTCCTTTCACTGAGGACATCATTGCGGTCTCCGTGGCCGAGGCCAGGGACAAGACTGTCCTGGTGTATCCTACCAAGGTTTCTGCCAATCAGGCCCGGCGACGCTTCATCGCCGCCTGGCAGTTGCAGGATTGCGAGTTTCTTTCCATGGAGCAGTTCAAGCAAAGGCTGCTGTTGGCAGACAAGCCTGTGGTGCAGGAAGACAAACGCCTGCTGTGCCTTTGGCAGACCCTGAGCGCCGGGGAGCGGGAGTTCTTTCATCTGAACAGCTATTTTGACATTGTGGAGTGGGGAAATCATTTCTTCCAGTTCTTTTCCGAGCTTTGCGACGAGATGGTGCCGGTGGCAGAACTAAGCGGGATGGGGGCTTCGGGTGTGGTCAATCTGCTTGCCTGGCAGCAGGATTACATCCAAAAGGTGCTCTCCATCCGCCAGCGCTATCTTGCTTTTTTGGATGGCAAAGGCTATACCGATCCTATAAATTGTTTACTTACTGACGAGTTAAGCAACCCCTGGACGGGTTATCGCTTTGTTTTCGTAAACCAATACTACTATAGCAATCTGGAGCTGAAGCTGTTGGACAGGTTGGAGGACTCGGGCTGTGAACTGCTCATTATGTCACAAAATCTGGAGCAGGAAGAGGAACAAGGCCTTGCTGCCGAAGCGCTAAGATTGGATAAAATCAGCGCGGAGCAGGTCAGGACCAAGACTGTCAGGATAGTCAACTGCGAAAATGAAGACCAGATGATCAGCGTGTTCCTGGCTACTCAGGCCAGGCAAATGCGCCAGCAGGGAGAGCAGGCGGCGCTCCTCGATGCACACTTTCACGAGCGGCATTACAGCCGGATGATAAACCCGGATCGCCCTTCCAGCGGCCTTCCCGCCAGAATGACAGGTACCTGCCTGTACAGGATGCTGCTCACTTATCAGACCCATCTCACTGCCATGGCAGGCACTCTGGATCAGGCTTTTTTGCCCACCCGCCTTGTGCTGGACGCTTGTTCCAAGCGGGAATTCATTGCCTGTTACCAGCCCAACTGGAGTGAGCGGGAGCACCGGATGCTACTACATGAGATCAGGACCCTGCTCGATCAGGAAGTGCTGTATCTTGACCGGGAACTGAGGGTGTTTGACCAACTCAGGCGCAGCGGGGAGTTTCCCCTTTCCCGTGCCCTGCTTGCTGCCCATTTCGCAGTGCTGGACAGGTTGGCTGGGATTGGTTCTCCCCTGGATTTGGTGAATCTTATCGACATCGATGGAGGGCTGGAGATACAGAAGATTTGCTCTCAGCAGGAGTTGCTGCACAGCGATTTACTGGAGCAGTTTTACGAACGTCTTGCCAACTATGCCAGCCTTGATCTGTTGCCGCTGGTATCAGACTGGCAGACGCTGTTCGGAGAGGAGGGCATAGACCTTGCTTCCAGCTTGTTGAGGCTGTTTCTGGAATCCATCGCAGGAACCGGCATCAGAAGCGATCAGAGCGGCAAGTGCACCCAGATAGAGGTCAGCAACCTTCTGGACAGCCGCAACCTGAGCTTCGAGTCGGTAGCCATCCTGCACGCCATCGAGGGCGAATATCCCTCCAATCCCCAGCCAGTCTGGCTGCTAAACGAAGCGCAGCGCGGCCTGCTGGGTCTCAAGAGCTATCCCGTGCTGCGGGAGAGGGAACGGTACTATTTTCTGCGCCTGATCCTGAGTTCGCAGAATGTGTGTATCTACACCTACCGCAACCAGGAGAAAGATATCGAGCCAGGCAGCTTTGTTACCGAACTGCTGCATGCCAAAGAGCAAGGCTGGCTGGAAGGAGTGGAAATATCCGAGGTTCCCTACAAAACTGAGGTTTCGCTCTTATTCAAAGCGAGGCAGCAGATCATGCCACCGGACTGGAAAGCTCTGCCTCAGCTTGCCGACGCGTCCCAATGTAGCCTGGACGAGAATAATCCTGCCAGCTTTTTCAACCTGCCCGCCGATCCCGCGAATGACCTAAACAATGGCACAGAGGTGACAGCTTCCTACTACAGCCTGTCGAACCTGGAAAAGAATCCCATGCTGTGGTATATCTGCGACCTGCGGCATCTGAAACAGGTGGAGTTGCGCCCCAGGGAAACGATCAGCCGCAGGTTGTTTGGCAGCCTGATGCACGATTTTCTCAGGGACGTGCTGCAACCCCTGGCAGGCCTCCACCGGGATATAACTCCGCTGGAACTCGCCTTCAAAGACAAGAGCGCCTTGCACGACATTCTTGACAGGAAGATTTCGGATGAACTGTATCTGTATAAGATTCCGCAGAATTACAACTACGAATTTCTGCGGGGGATCATCTCGGACTGCCTGGTGGAGTCGGTCTTGCAGTTCTACCGGGACTACCTGTTTCCCACTTTGAAATCCGGCCCCTACCGTCTGATACCGGAGGATTTGAAGACCACAAAAGATGAGACCGATGCCAGGCTACTGCACACCGTACCCCACCAGGGAAAGGAGTATGCCCTGATGATCAGGGGCCGCGCCGACCTGCGGATCGAGTGCCCGGACAAGTATTACATCATAGATTTCAAGACTGGCGCATACGAGGTGGATCAACTCATCTTCTACGAATACTTCTACTATCTGATTGATTCCGAACATCAGGACGCGAAGCTGGAGTCCCGTTTTTGGGAGATTCTGAATCAAAAGCTGGCGGATAAAGCCAGTTCCCCCCTCAAGCGGACTCAGTGGCTGGCCAGAACAAGGGAAGCCTTTGCGGCCAGATTGGCGGAAGGCTTCGGGCTGGCGAAGAAGGCCGCCGACAGGCAGTATCTGATCAGTATATCCAGAGCCGATCTGTATCGCAAAAAATATGGAGGCCTTGCATGAAGCAGTTCAAAAACCGGATCATCACTGCCAGCGCCGGCACAGGCAAGACCTACCGCCTGGCGGTGGAATACATCCGCATCCTGCTGGAATACTACAACGCCGAGGGTTTCAGTCCGGACAATATCCTGGTGCTCACTTTCACCCGCAAGGCCACAGCCGAGATTCGCGAACGCATCATCGGGCATATCAGCCTGCTGCTTTCCGATAAAGAGGATGATAAGACCAAGAGGATGGAGTTACTTGCCGTTATCCACCCCCAGGACGGCCCGCGCGAACTCAGCCCTGCCGAAAGAATGGTGCTGGAGGGGAGCCTGAACAGGCTTTCCATCGACCGCAAACAGTTGCAGGTGATGACCATCGACTCCTACATCAATTCCATCTTCCGCAACATTGTGCGTCCTTTGCGCAGCATCGACCGCTTTGAGATCGATCTGCAGGCGGTGGAGAAACGCTTGCCCTTCCTGATGCAGCACCTCTTGGACCCAAGTGTGAAGTCCAAGCTGGACAGTCTCTTGAGGCGGAAGGTTACGCCCTCTCTGGACGATTACAAGGATTTCTTTATCTCCCTGGTTCAGCAGCGCTGGCTCAAGCACCTCATCGACAAGCTCCATTCCAGGCAGGGAGCTTCCGCCCTGGAACTGGCTGACCGGGAAGAAACTGACGACTCTAAGCAAGCCCGCTTGGAGGAGTGCATGGATCTGTTTGGCAGGATGGTGTCTCTGATAGAGTCTGCCAAGCCGGATAAGGATCCTGAGGAACTGATCAAGAAATCGCTGAGGTCGCTGCTTTCCCAAAAAGGCTTACAGGAGTTGGACCTGGCCGCCAGGGCACGGGAGTTTTGCCGCACGCCCCAACGCTGCCACATGTTTTTCAAAGCCATTTCCGATGGCAACATCTACCACGCGGGCAGGATCAAAGGCAAGGGACTGGAGGAGCAGGTAAAGCAGCTTGCCGAACTGCAGGAGCTGCTGCGAAGTAAAATGGCGGACTATCTGATGCTAACCCTGTTCCTGCCTGAGCAAAAGGAGATTCTTGATCTTTGGGGAACCACCCTGTCCGAGTATGACAAGCTGATCTACAAATACAAGAACATGACCTACGACGACGTCGCCTGGTTCAGCCTGGAAGCGCTATTCAGCGAGGAGCCGCCGCTGTTTGACCTCAGCAATGAGGTGATCGCCACCGAGTTTTACCAGTTTCTTTCCCATCGCAGCCGCTTTATCCTGATCGATGAGTTTCAGGACACCTCCCTGATGCAGTTTGCCATCTTGAAACCCATTCTGGAGGAGGTTTGCTCGGGGCAGGGCAGCAAGGATTTCGGGGGCATGATCGTGGTGGGTGACGAAAAGCAATCCATCTTCGGCTGGCGGGGTGGAGAGCGTGAGTTGCTGCGCAAGCTACCTGTCCTGATTCCTTCCTTGGGAGAACTGCAGATTGAGGATTTGGACGACTCCTACCGCAGCAGCCCCGGCATGATGAGGTTCATCAACGCGGTGTTTCAGGATCAAGCCCTGCATCAACACCTCGCGGAGCAAGGTCAAGTTTGGGATTACCGCACTGTCAACAGCGCGCGCCCAGAGCTTGAGCATCTCACTCAATTGGAGGTGAAGACCATCAGCTACGGAGCCAGAGGCGAGGAAGATGACCTGCACTCCGTGTTCAATGAATTTGTGCAGGGGACTGTCGAAAAAAACCGTGTCCAGGGCAAGCGGGAGAGCGTGGCCATCCTTTGCAGGAAAACCAACGAGCTGACTGAAATTCAGCAGGTTTTGCAGGAAACCGGAATTCCCAATATCTTCCAGCCCACCAGCTTGCTGACGGAGCATCCCTGGGTGGCGCCCCTGATCTACTGGCTCAGGTTTTTGGCCTGGAGGGACTGGCTGGATTTCCTGGCGGTGCTGCGTTCCAATTACATTATGCTCAAAGCCGCGCCTCTCAAGGCGGTGGTTGATAGCATTGACCGCAGCGGGGATCAGACTCCGGATTTCAGCGCCATTCCGCTGGCAGCGGCCCTGCTCGAGCTGGCGGACGGCACGACCGGTTCCCTGGCCGGGGCTTGCCAGGACTTTGTGGACATCTGCCTCAAAGGCAAGCAACTGCATGAAAGGGACTATCTGAACATCAACGCGTTTTTGACCCTGGCCAACGACTATGAGCTTTCCTCGGCTCAGCGCGACAAATCCATCCCGGGATTTCTGGACTATCTGGACGACAACAAAGAACAGGAGTTCCTCAAACAGGTGGCCGTGGAGGGTTCTGAGGAGTTGCAACTGCTCACCATCCACAAATCCAAGGGCCTCCAGTTTGACCGGGTGTTCCTCTTCTTCAACCTCAGCGGAGGAAGCGGCAGCGACCGGACAAAACTGAAATGGTTTTTCAACTACGATCAGAATGACCTGCAAAAGCTTAGCGATTACGCCCTCACCTATCACTATGAGGATTTGCTCAAACACTCCAGCTTCGGATATCTGCCAGCCTCCATGGAAAGCCGCGAAAACCTGGAGGAACTGAACAACCTTTATGTGGCGTTCACCCGGGCCAAAACCGCCCTGCACATATGCTTCGCCTATCGTGGCGGAGATGATTGGGGCGGCTATCTGGCAGACAGGGAGGACAAGGGGCAGGTCAAGCTGCCTCACCTGCTCTGTGACGCCTCGCTCCGGCAGCTTGCGGCTTTTGAGGGAGTGGAAAGACTCGGCTCCGGCATCCGTTGGCATTCAACGCTTCCAGCCCCGGAAAAAGCCCCCGGCGAAATTAAAGAACAACCGCAAAAGATTAACCTGGATGACCTGGCCGCGGCTCTGCCGGAACCAGATGCCGGGCTTGAGCCGGAAGCGGTTGTGCCTGACCCTCCGGCTGTCAAAAACTGGAAAAAGATCTGGATCGAGGACAGGCATAACTTGTTCGGCAACCTGGCACACTACTACCTGAGTTTTATCAAGAGGAACCTGGATGGGGAGCACGGGCGGGCGCTCAGGCAGTGCCTGGCTTTCTACGGCTCATTGCTGACGCAGGATGAGATCGTGAGCAGAATCGAACTATTGCGGTCTTCCCTGGCGGAGCACGCCTATCTCTTTGAACCCCGTTGGGACAAGGTCTTCACCGAGTTTTCCCTCTATCTGGACGGACGGGAAAAGAGGCTGGACAGGCTGATGCTGGACACTCACGCGAAAGAGGCACTGATCCTGGACTACAAGACAGGAACGAGCATGGACGACTCCCAGCTTAGAGATTATGAAAAAGCGTTGGCGGGGGTGCGGGCAATCTCGGAACAGGGATACACGATCTCATCCAGATTTGTCATCCTCGCCAATCTGGGCGACCTCGAACTCTGATTCCGGATGCCAATGGGCAGATGCGGTGGAAAGGTGGAAAGGTGAAATGGTGGAAAGGAAGCCGTTGTAGTGTAGCGGCGCTTGCCATAGCGCCGTATAGTGTGGCCATCCGACCCTAAAACAAAGCACCCCAGACTATATACCGTGTCATCACGGGCTGTCGGGGTCCTCGCCAAAGCGCGTAGCGGTTTGGTGGGGTGACTTGCCCCGTGATCCATTGGGGTGGCAAATTCCGTTTGCCACAGAGACCGGAGGTCTCTTCCAAACAGGCAACTCCGTTGCCTCTGCCGAACAGACTTCGGCAGCCCAATACCGCGCAATCTGCGTGAACCGCTTGACCCGTGATCCATTGGGGTGGCAAAATCCGTTTGCCACAGAGACCGGAGGTCTCTTCCAAACAGGCAACTCCGTTGCCTCTGCCGAACGGACTTCGGCAGCCCAATACCGCGCAATCTGCGTGAACCGCTTGACCCGTGACCCATTGGGGTGGCAAAATCCGTTTGCCACAGAGACCGGAGGTCTCTTCCAAACAGGCAACTCCGTTGCCTCTGCGAACGGACTTCGGCAGCCCAATACCGCGCAATCTGCGTGAACCGCTTGACCCGTGACCCAATCTTTTGAAAAAAAAGGATGGCTTTACAAAGCCATCCTTTCGTATCTATACCAATTATGGTTTACTTGACCAACACCATTTTCTTGCTTTCGGTGTGTCCAGCCGCCGTAAGGCGGTAGAAATAGATTCCACTGGAAACGGGGCGGTTGAGGGAATCGGTTCCATCCCAGGTGAAGGAATGCCTTCCCGCGGGCTTGTTTTCGTTGGCGAGGGTTTTCACCAGTTGTCCTTTCAGGTTGTAAACAGAGAGATTGGCAGCTCCGGCAGCGGGCATATCGAACACGATGGTCGTGCTGGGGTTGAAGGGGTTGGGGTAGTTCTGGTGCAGCATGTTGCTCACTGCGGGAATACTGTTGTCGTCGTTGCTGGGATCAATGGGGGGTGGGAAGGTGATCTGCAGTTCCATAAACATCACTTCTCCGCCGTCCGGGTTGGGATGGTAGGCAGGGGAATTCACGTGTGAGCCCCAGGTGTAGTCGTTGTAAAACAGCATACCGATCTTGCCGACCTTTTGGCCGTCGGTGGTGGTGTTCACATAGATCACCTTGTCCGCGGGATAGACATACATGGGCTTGATACCCGCGAACTGGGGAGTATCCACATTGTTGATTATGATCGGTTCGCTCCAGTAGCCGCCATTGTTGGGAGAAACAGAGATCCAGATCTCCGGGGTGTTGGCATAGCTGGCATACTCGGTGTCGTTATATTGGTTATACATGCGGGCCCGCTCCGAGTCCTGCCACACGCAGACCATCATTCCCTGGTCATTTGGCTCGGAGAGCTTGACGTTATTGTAGTGGAACATCATGGCGTCGGTATGGGCTGCCTGGTCCCAATGGGGGAAAGGCCACGCAGTTGCTGTTATAGGGTAAAAGCCGCTGCTGTTGTCTCCGCCGTATTGGTCCACTTCTCCCCAGGGCGCTTCCATATCCCAGGGGGTGAAGGTGAGGTTGTAAGTGTCATTTACATCCTGCTGGGGATAGATTTCCTTGATCGTAAAGTTATGGGTGCTGGGATCATACACGAACTCTTTGACAAAATGGAAGGCGGGATAGTAGTATCCGCTGTAAGCCCTCAAACACCAGAGATTGGCCACGTGGATCCTGCCATTGGCGTCCCTCACCGCGTTCAGGTGACCGGAATTGATGATGCCGAAAAACATCTCGCCATTGTCCCCGTAAGGGATGTCTCCCAGGTCGGGGTGGCCCCAGTATCCGGTGGTGTCGCTGGGTGCGGAGTCCGGGTTCCAGGTGGGGATGTCGCCATAGTCGCTATAGCGTGTCCAGGTGCCCTGGCCGTAGTTGGGGCACACAAAGACGTCCATATCCTGAACTCTTATGGTATTGTCTGCCCCATCCCTCGCGGTATGGTGTCCAGCCCAATAGAGGTTGCCGGCGTTATCTGCCACCAGGGTGCCGGCGGGACGGTTGAAGGATGTTGTGGTATGATTCCAGGTGTCCATCTCCGGAATTGTGGTGTGATTCCAGGACAGGGGATTGCCCAGTTCGATGTCATCTCCGTCATAATCGGCATAGGCGATATACATGTTCTCACTGGGATAGTTGTTCATGGCGTGGGTCTTGCTGTTGCGCATACCCACATAGACGCGGCGTTTGCCCGCCACGGGGGAGGGGCCGATCACCACGCAGGGCCAGATAAACTCATTGTCATCGGTGGTAATACCCTCGGGAGTGGTGATGGTGGTGGGGTTGTCCGCCACGATGTCGATATCGTTGAAGAGGCCGGCGATTCCCGCTATGAAGGCGTCACTGGTGAACTCCACTTCATTTTGTGAGTCGGAATCGGCATTGGCATGCCAGGCATACATGGGCTTGCCGGTCACCGGATCGATGGCCAGGGCTCCAAAGCCTTCATGGTTTTGCACGCTGGTAATTTCGTTGTTGTTGATCACGCTGCCAGCCGCATCCAGATAGGCATAGAACTGGCGGCGGGTGGAAGTGGCCTGTCTGCGGCAGTGGTAAGTAAGGAAATATCCGCCTCCCGCGCTTGTGGGGATCACCTTAAGGGGCAGGGAATTATACGCGCCGATCATGTAATCGTAGTAATTGATGATCAGGCTGGTGGGAAGCTTGGTGAAGGTGAACTCGGGCACCTGGCGGCTTCTCTCGATCGCCTTGCCCTGCGGAGTGGCAACAGGCCTGAACTGGGGGCCGGCTGGCATGATCTCTGCCAGGGCCAGCGCCGGCAACAAAGCCAGCACCACGGTAAATAAACAAAGTTTCTTCATAATCATCTCCATTTATATTTAGAGTCTTGGCCTGATCTTTCACGGCTTTCCAGCCATCCAGGCAGACGGTGCCGGAATCCGCGGCAAAACCATAGCAGTAAATGAGTATATGTCTTTCTTTATTCGCGGCTTGGAATACTGTCAAGCACAAAATACTCCGAATCCCTTGCAGCTCCGCTACAGGTAAAAAAGAAACCCGGCAGCAAGGTACCGGGTTTCACAGATTATCTTGTCAGTTAATTATTTGATCAGCATCATCTTCTTGGTTTCGGTGCTGCCATTGGCGGTGAGGCGATAGAAATAGAGGCCGCTGGAAACGGGTCTGTTATCTTTATCGGTGCCATTCCAGGTGAACGTGCGCCTGCCAACGGGTTGATTGTCGTTCACAAGGGTCTTGACCAACTGGCCTTTCACGTTGTAGATGGAAAGGTTGGCATGGCCGGCGGCGGGCATATCGAAATTGATGGTGGTGGTGGGGTTGAAGGGGTTGGGATAGTTCTGGAGCAGCATGTTGCTGACCGCGGGAGTGACGGGATCGTTGGTGGATTCGGAAAGCGGGAAGGTGATCTGCATTTCCATGAACATAACCTCTCCGCCGTCCGGGGTGGGATGGTAGGAGGGGGTAATGGCATTGGAGCCCCAAGTGTAGTCGTTATAGAACATAACGCCGAGCTTGCCGACTTTGTTACCTGCGGGAGTGGTGCTTACATAGATAACTTTGTCCGCCGGATAGACCCACATGGGTTTGATTCCGGCAAACTCGGGTGTCTCGACGTTGTTCAGGCAGATTGGTTCGCTCCACAGGGCACCATTGTCGGGAGACACGGAGATCCAGATCTCGGGAGTGTTGGCAAAGTTGGCATAGTCGGTGTCGCCATAATGGTTGAAAAAGCGGGCGCGCATGGCATCCTGCCAGACGGCAGCCATCATGCCTTGGTCGTTGCCTTCGGTGATCTTGTGGTTACTGTAGTGGAAGATCATGGCGTCTCCGTGGGCGGAGTGATCCCAATGGGGGAAGGGCCATAGCCTCACGGGGTTCAGATAGTTGTTGCCGTCCCCTCCGGGGTAATACTCGGGGACGCCCCAGGGAGCTTCCACGTCCCAGGGGGTAAAGGCCTGGTTATGGGTGTCGTTAGGGTCTTTCTTGGGATAAATCTCACGGACGGCAAATTCCTCGGTCGCCGGGTCGAAGACACATTCTTTCACAAATTGGAAATCTCTCCAGTAACCACCATCAATATGGCACATGCCCCAGTTGGCGACGGTGTGCAGTTTGCCATTGACATCAGTTGTGGCGTTGAGGTGTGAGGAGTTCACGATCATCCAGCCAAGTTCGTTATCCGGATAACCGATGTCGCCATCGCCAACAAAATAGCCGTTGGTACCACCCTCTATTCCCGGGGGGTTCCAGGTGGGAATTCTGCTGAAGCCGCCGATGTGGGTCCAGGTGCCCTGGCCGTAGTTGTCGCATTTGAAGACATCGAGGTCGGCTTCCTGCAGGCTCTCATCATCTGCATTATAAGCAAAATGGTAACCCATATAGTAAACGTTGCCGGAGTTGTCAACGGTGATTGCATGGAAGGGACGGCGCCAGATCACAGCGTCATGGTTCCAGCTATCCATTTCCGGGATCGTGGTATGGTTCCAGACGAACGGAACGCCATTTTCTATATCATCTCCGTCAAAATCGGCATAGATGAAGTAAGGGTTTTCGGAAGGGCCGGCGGTGCCGTGTGAGGTGGTTGAGTTTCTCTGCACCATATAGACTCTTCTCTTGCCCGCGACGGGGGAAGGCCCGACCTGCAGGGTCGGCCAGATGAACTCGTTGTCTGATGTAGTCTGGCCGGAAGGAGTGGTGATGGTGGTAGGGTTGTCCACGGCGATCTGCACGTCGTTAAACAGTCCGGCGATGCCTGCGATAAAGGCGTCGGAAGTGAATTGCACTTCATAATACGCGCTTTCATCGTCGGCATCGGCATGCCACGCGTGCATGGGTTTGCCGGAAACGGGGTCAACCGCGATGGATGCGTATCCCTCGTGGTTTTGCACGCTGGTGATTTCGTTGTTGTTGACCACGGTGCCAGCCGCATCCAGATAGGTGTAGAATATGCGGCGGGTGGCAGTGGCCTGGCGACGGCCGTGATAGTTCATGAAATATCCGCCGCCGGCGCTTTGGGGGATCACCCGCAGGGGGATGCCGTTGTAACTGCCGATCATGTAGTCATAGTAATTTACGATTACACTGGTGGGCAGCTTTGTGAATGTGTAGGCCGGGGCAGTTCGGCTTGGCTGATAATACCGGCATTGGGCAGGGGATTCCAGGACTTTCCTCTCGGGAGCGTACTGCATTTCCCGCGCGAACGCCAGACTCAGCACAAAGCTAAGCGTCAGTACAACCAATAAGGTTTTTTTCATTATTACCTCCATTTTTAATGGCTTATAATCTATCACCGGCCTGCGAACCCACGCTTTAGGGAACAGCTTGCGATACCGCCAAGCTTTTTTTAACTTAGACCGGCACATCAATAATACATCTTATTTAGATTACGTTTATCTGTCAAACTCTTTTTTTGACTTTTGGGCTGTTTTTTCCTGACCCATATTATTCCCCGGCGGAATAGGTGGCCTGGCGCCATTCCGCTTGTGTTATCATAACTGCCTCTCTTGCAGATAAATTGCGCTGTGTGGTTCACGCAGATATGCGCTGATAAAAGGCGCAGAATGGCGCGGATAATTTAAGGGCTGCCGAAGTCTGTTCGGCAGAGGTAACGGAGTTACCTGTTTGGAAGAGACCTCCGGTCTCTGTGGCAAACGGACTTTGCCACCCCCTGGGCGCTGGATCCCGGGTCTCTGCCCGTTATGACACGGTATGTAGTTTGGTTGGCTTTGTTTCAGGGCTGGGTGGTTGTTTTCAAAAGACTGGATCCCGGGTCGCTGCCCGGGATGACACAGTATATAGCCTGGTAGGGCTTGTTTCGGGGGCTACTTTTCACCATTTCACCTTTCCACCTTTCCACCTCAAAAAACACCTTTCCACGGCGTGATCGTAGCACCTATATATTATGAGGGGATGGTCCTCATTTGCATCACCCTCTCCGGCGTGGGTCTTCCTGGGGTCAACCTTATAATTTATAAGGATGACCTAAGGATGATGGCCTAACCGCTTGTGGCACTGAATGATGGCGATATGAGGGACTATAGGGAAGGTTGTGAGGATATTGTGGAACGATACTTCGTGGTGCCGTGATGACGTGGTGGGGTGGTGATGATGATAATAATAGATATGCGTATGACAGGATCTTTGAAGGTGGAAAGGTGGAAAGGTGAAATGGTGGAAAGGAGCCCCTGAAACACATCAGACTATATACCATGTCATCATGAGCTTGACCCGTGATCCAGTCTTTTAGCAACAACCAGTAGCCAGCCTCGAAACAAAGCACCTCCAGACTACATTACCGTGTCATCCCGGCCTGCGAGCCGGGACCCAGTCTTTTAAGGCTTCATAACAGTACGCGACTCCAAAACAAGCCATACACAGACTAAAAACCTTATCATCACGGGTCAAGCAAGCTTGCCCATGATGACACAGTATATAGTCCGGTGTGGCCTGTTTACTGCCCGCTTGCTCCAAACAAAAAAGGACCCGCTGTTCAGCGGGTCCTATGTTCCATGGAGATTACTATAAGAGTAAGTGTTATATGACGTTATTTTCTGCCTTGGGAGCCATAGCGCATTTTGATGGAAAGGCGGTGCGAGCTCTTGAGCAGGTTTTCTTTCAGCAAGCCCATGTCGGTGTAGGCATAATCGATATTGAAGATGGCGAAGCGGGTGGGAACCTGATAGCCGATTCCGGCGGAAAAGCCGTTGGTATCATAGTTGATCTGATACCCGCCTCTCAGGAAGAGGTTACCCATCTTGTATTCGGTGCCCAGGTTCCAGGTCTCTTTCCTGTCCACCACGTTGTCCAACTGCAGGGAAGCGATCCAGTGGTTGTAATCATCGCGCATGATGTCGCCACTGATTCCCAGGGAGAAGGACATGGGGATTTTGCTCTCGATCTCGGCGCCGTCTTCATCGATTAGACCGTCCCCGTCGTTGTCGATCAGGTCGAAGGGGTCTTCATCGATTCTGCCGTCTTCGTCGTCGTCCACCCGGTAGCGGATATCCGGTCCGAAGTTACGGAGCACCATGCCGATCTTTACATTTTTCCAGCCGGTATTGTACATGGAGCCGACATCGAAAGAAAAGCTGTTCACCGCAAATTCGTAGAGGTTTTCGCGCAGATACTTGGCGCCAACTCCAGCGCTGAATTTCTTGGTGAACTGCTGCCCATAGGCAGCCCCAAAGGCCATACCGCTGTTTGTGAATTGTTCTCCGGTGGGGCCAAAGGTTTCTTCATCGGTGATGTCCATATTGTCCATGTGCAAGACAGTACCATAAAGGGCTATGGTGGACACTCCGTTGGTAAGGGAAGCGGCCGCATACTCCTGCATGATACCGGCAAGCCAGTTGGTGTGTGAGAAGAAGGCCTGGTTTTGGTATGCCGGGGCCAATCCGGCAGGATTCCAATAGACGGAGGAGATGTCATCCGACACAGCGGTGTATGCTTCACCCATGCCGATGGCACGGGCATCCACTCCGAGCTTCAGGAACTGCAGGGCTGCCGTTCCCGTTTTGCCGAATGGTTTGGCGGCGAGAACCAGTGGAGCGCACAGCAAGCCAAGTGAAATCAGGGTTATGATCAGTTTTTTCACAGTTCCTCCCCCTATTTGATTATTACGAATTTGCCGACTTTGATCTTGTTATCGGCTTTGTTTTCCACGGAGTACAGATAGACTCCGGGGGCGATTATCTGGTTGTTTTTGGACAGCAGGTTCCAGTCGTGCATACCGCCGGGAGCCAAACCGAACTTGGATGACTTGGATACGGTGATCACATCCGCCATATAGGCTCCGCGGTGTTCGATCGTATCGACCAGGTCGCCGGCCAGGGTATAGATGCGGATGGTGCAATTCTCCGGCAGGTTCACGAACCACAGCCTGCGGCTTTTGTCGCCTTTCTCGTCCTTTTCGCGGCGGCCGTCAAATTTGCTGCGGCCGATGTAAGGATTCGGCACCACGTAAATGTTGTCCATATTGGTTTGGGCCGTTGCGCCAGGGAAGAAGACCTTCATATTGGCATCGGCGTCGCGGCCGGTTTCCAGGAAATTAAGATCTTGCTCTGGAACACCGCGGTCATAGGCAGTGACCGCCACGTAGTATTCCACACCCTTGCGTGGGCTATGGATGGTCTGCTTGTAATAGCGCCTGGACAGACGCTTGTTTTCCAGTTCCGCCAGCTCTTCCGGCGTATCAGCCACCCCACCGCCAAAACCAGGCAGCGGGATGATCCGGTAATCCGCCAGTTCATCGTAAATAACGTCTCTGACGTCCGGATGCTTGAAGATGCGCGCTTGCAGCTTCTTGATTATCGCATCTGGCAATTCGGCATATTCTGAGGCGATGCGGTCGTATTCGGAACGTGCCCAAACCTGGTCCACGCCAGGTTTATACAGCGGGAATCCGTAGAAGACCTTGAAATTGTGGGTCGGGTGATCCGGATAGGTGTTGATGTAGTAATAGTAGTTGTCATCCAAACGCCTGTATTTGGCGAATTCAGTTTCATCGTAGGGCATGCCTGTATTGGGCCCGAGCGCATTCACAAATTCAGGTGGGACGGAGAGGTTGGGCAGGCCGGTGTCTATTCCCTGATAGCCGCCGAAGTCGCTGAATTTTGGGTGTCCCCAGTTTACAGTGTAGTCATCTTTGTCCCGCTGTGTGTCGATCTTATCCCAGCGCTGGATCATTTCCCAATCTTCCCGGGAGCCGCTGCCGCTTCTTCCCCAGAGGGTGTAGCCCTGGAAATCGTGGCGCAGCCTGTGGGCTGTGAAGGGGTTGATGATCGCGTTGTTGTTGAAGAGAGTGGTATCGGACAGGGCAGGTACCTGGAATTGGAGCGGGAACTGTTGCCAGTCGATAACTGCAGGATCGCTGTCCATGCCGGCATAATCCGGGGAGGTAGGTGGATACTGCCAGCCCTCATCGGCTTTATCGACGTTTTTATAGTCTTTGGTGAATTCGCTGCGGTTATCCCAGTAAACATCGATGGAGTTACCGTTTTCCGTGATTTCGGCGTATAGTTTGGGGATTTCCGGTGGTTCGGGTGGTTTATAGTGAGCCAATGTATCCGGCCACACCACTTCGTTCAGTTCTTGGGCAACACCATAGATGGTTTTTGCCCATTTGGCTGATTTCTTGAGGTCTTCCAGATTGTCGCCGGGAAACACGGCCACCACAATTTTCATGGTGTGGCCTGGTGCCAGGTTCCAGGAATTCTCCGTTCGGTTGGTCAATCCTTGCTGATCGCCGTAGAAAGCGAACAGGAAACGGGTGTCGTTGGCTTCCGGTTGTTCAAATTCCATTACCGTGGGCTCTTCCGGACGCAGGGATGTATATTTGGACGGATCAGGATTCCTTAAACCAGCCGGTGTGCGTGGTGTAAGCAGCCAGTATTTCTCGTTCGCGGTCAACCTGGGGGCATAGTTGAAGGACTGCGGATTATCGTCGTTAGGTCCATCTCCCACTTTCCAGTACCAGCAGGCGAATTCGAGTTTCTCGGGGTTGGGTGTGCAAACGCGCGCTCCCACCATGCCGGTGGTCAGGCCGCCGTCGCCATCCGCGTCGTAGGTGTAAGCAAATTCATAGCCTTCACCTTTGACGTAGCCGGATTTGTCATCCGCGGCTTTTTCCGGTCCCATGGTCTGGGGGCCGCAGTCGCAGTCCATATATATACCCATGGCGCAGTCGTACAGCGTGTCCGTGTTCATGTTGGTGATGTTGAATTCCACATAAACGAGGTTCTTGATGTATTCATAGCTCCACTGGTAGCTCATTTGGCGCACCCTGACCCCTATGGGGATATGGGTGCTTCTGCTGCGGGAACCGCCCAGGTCCCTGTCGCCTGGTGTGCCAAAGGGGCTGTAGTCATAGTAATAGGATATAAAATCCTGTTCTGAAACGGGCGCGCCGTCCTCGTCGATCAGGCCATCCCCGTCGTCGTCGTATGGATTTGCAAAGTCGTAGGTGACGTGGCTTTTGTCTGAGAGATCCATAAAGCCCAGGGGATACCACAGTTCAACGTTGTCTCCAGCAGTAATGGTTGCGTAGTTAAACAGGCGGGTTTCGTGGATAAACTTGCCGCTGAATTGCTCAAACACTTCAGGTAAGTGTTCATCGCGCAATCTGAAAGTGTAACCCACGAAATCCTCATCAATAATTCCATCGCCGTCGTCATCCACGCCACGCTTTTGATGGCGTGTACTGGCGGTCGCAATTTGATCGGCGGCGTCGTAAAGGCCGTAATAGTGCTGCACAAGCTCATCGGTGCTGGAGGCTTCCAGGGGGTTGTAGGCCGGCAGGAACTCATAAAGGTCGTAGTCTCCGTCGAATCCCACGGTAACCAGGGTATCAACTACCGGTTTCATCCAGGGGCGCCAGTCCGGCGAACCGTAGGGAACCGTTCCGGTGCTGTCCGCGCTGGGGTTGAGCTCTCTCCAGTAGAGCTGCTGCCCCAGATCGTTGCGGCGATACTTTTTGGCACCAAACCAGAGAGCGCCTTGGTAGAGGTAGTCGATACCGCTTCCACCGGGATACTCCAGGGATGGATACTGGGGCACCACGTCGTCGCCGGAGCCGAAGAAACCGTAGTTACTTACGCGCAGCCAGATATTTCCAACGTTGTGCCACTTGGAAAGATCCAAGGTTTTTGTTCCTGTTGAGGGACTGGCCATGGCCGCATGGGCGATACCGAAGGAAGCCATTGCCAGCAACAGGCAAAACACAATTTTATAGAACTTCATCAAAT
>Ga0116176_10001682_pt1 | contig 17143 bp, 16 predicted proteins | sample AD_STIC08_MetaG_FD_89803 | JGI IMG/M metagenome (GOLD analysis project Ga0116176, IMG submission 89803) | Active sludge microbial communities of municipal wastewater-treating anaerobic digesters from USA - AD_STIC08_MetaG | ecosystem: Engineered > Bioreactor > Anaerobic > Digestate | place: USA...
ACTGGGCCTGCACGAGTCGACCATCTCGCGCGTGACCACGGCCAAGTACATGTCCACGCCCTTCGGCACTTTCGAGCTGAAGTACTTCTTCGGCTCCTCGCTGAACACCGACGCCGGCGGCAACGCCTCGAGCACCGCGGTGCGCGCGCTGATCAAGCAGCTCGTCGCGGCGGAAGACAACGCCAAGCCGCTGTCGGACAGCCAGATCTCGCAGATGCTCGAGGAGCAGGGCATCCAGGTGGCGCGCCGCACGGTGGCCAAGTACCGCGAAGCCTTGAAGATCGCGCCGGCCAATCTGCGCAAGGCGATGTAGGCCGAGGCCCGCGATGCCGCTGCCCCTGTTCCTGCCCTGCGCGGCCGGCGTCGAGGAACTGCTCGCCGACGAGATCGCGCGCGTGCTGCCCGGCACGCGGCTGCATGTCTCGCGCGGTGGCGTGGCGCTCGAGGGCAATCCGCGCGAGGTGATGCTGCTCAACCTCGAGCTGCGCCTCACCCAGCGCGTGCTCATCGAGGTGGCCGAAGGGCCGTACCACGACGAGCAGGATCTCTACCAGATGGCCATCGAGGTGGACTGGTCGCAGTGGATCACGCCGCAGCACACGCTGCGCCTGGACACCACGGCCACCAAGTGCCCGCTGAAGAGCCTGAACTTCGCCGCGCTGCGCATCAAGGATGCGGTGTGCGACCAGCTGCGCGAGGCCACCGGCGAGCGCCCCAATGTCGATACGCGCCACCCCGACCTGCCGCTGCTGCTGCACCTCGGCGCCGAGCGTGCCTCGCTGTACGTCGACAGCTCGGGCGAGCCGCTGTTCAAGCGCGGCTGGCGCGAGGACAAGGGCGACGCGCCGCTGAAGGAGACGCTCGCCGCGGCGATGCTCGCCGCCGCCGGCTGGCGCGGCACGCCCGAGGCCGGCGGCGCGCTGCACGACCCGTGCTGCGGCTCGGGCACGATCGCCATCGAGGCCGCGCAGATCGCCTGCGGCATCGCGCCCGGGCTGAAGCGCCGCTTCGCCTTCGAGCGCCTGCTGCCCTTCGCCGGCGCCGACATGCGCGCCGCGTGGCAGCGCATGAAGAGCGAGGCGCAGGCGCGCATCCACCCGAGCGCGGTGCCGATCCACGCCAGCGACGTGTCCTTCCGCATGGTCGACTTCGGCCGGCGCAACGCCGAGCGCGCGGGCGTGGCCGGCGCGATCACCTTCAACGGCGGCGACGCGCTCGAACGCCCGGCGCCGGCCCTGCCCGAGGGCCTGCCCGGCACGCTGATGATCAACCCGCCGTACGGCGAGCGCATCGCGGTGGCCGGCAAGGCCGCGCGCCCGGCGGGCGAGGACGGCGACAACCGCCACCACGCCGACGACTTCTTCCCGCGCCTGGCGGCGCACTGGAAACGCGCCTACACGCGCCACGCCGCCGGCTGGACGGCCTGGGTGCTGAGCCCCGACATGAAGCTGCCGTCGGCGATGCGCCTGAAGGAGGCGCGCCGCGTGCCGATGTGGAACGGGCCGATCGAGTGCCGCCTGTACCGCTTCGACCTCGTCGCCGGCTCGGCGCGCGCGGCACCGCGCCGCGCGGGCGACGGCGAAGGCGGGCGCAGCGCTACCTGAGCACCTTCAGCGCCAGCGGTGCCGACACCGCCATCGTGTCGTTCGGCGCCGCGTTGCGCACCAACTCGACCCGCAGCCGGTAGTCGCCGGCCGGCGGCGCGAGCCAGGTCTCGGTGGCGCCCTGCGGGAAGTCGATGCGCTCGGTGCCCCCGCCCGCGCGCTCGGCCACGAGCCGGAAGTGGCCCACGCCCGGCTCGGTGACGTCGACGTGGCCGACGTTCAGGCCCGAGGCGTGGAACACCACGCGGAAAGGCAGCGCCGGCACCGCGCCGGCCGCCGGCGCGAGGATCTCGACGCCCGGCCGGACCAGGCCCTTCGGGTCGATGCCCTCGCGTCGCGCCGTCACGGTGAGGTGCAGCGGCCTGCTGTAGATGAAGTGCGGGATGTGCTTGTCGTCGGCCAGCAGCAGGCGCAGCGTGTAGGCGCCCGGCGGCACGTTCAGCACCGTCTCCATCTGCCCCTTGCCGAAGTGGATGTACTGGTCGTTGAAGGGCAGCGGCTTCGTGAACTCCATCGGCAGCTCGCGGTTCACGAGCAGGTGATGGTGGCCGGTGCCGGGCACCGGCTTGACGATGGGCGCGAGGCCGAAGCGCGACAGCCCGAACTTCAGCAGGTACGGCGTCTCGATGCGCGCGCCGTCCTCGAGGTTGGTGAAGTGCGTCTCGGGCGGGGGCACGCGCGACGGCGCACTGATCCACGGGTGCGGGTCGGCCGCCAGCGCGAGCCCCGGCGCGGCCGCCAGCACGATCGTGCCGACCCATGGCGGCGCACGCCGCCCGCCGGGCGACTGCGGAAGGCGCATCCGCCTCAGCGCCCCGACAGGCGGGCGAGCAGGTCGCCGATGTCGCCGACGCCGCCGGCCTCGGCCAGGCCGCCCTCGGGCAGCCTGCCTTGCGGCGTCAGGTGGTCGACGACCTGCGGCAGCACCTGCGAGAGCTGGTCGGCCGCGTCGCCGTGCGACAGGCCGAGCTGCGCCGCGATCTGCGCGAGCGCGTCCGGGCCGAGCACCGAGCCGAGCTGGTCGCCCGAGATCGGCAGGTTCTGGCCGGTGCCGATCCAGGAGCCGACCACGTCGCCCAGGCCGCCCTGCTGCATGCGCGACACGAGTTCGCCGAGCCCGCCGAGCCCGCCGTTCGGCGCGCCACCGCTGCCGCCGCCGGCCTGGGCGAGCATGCCCAGCACGATCTGGATCAGCTGCGCCTGGCCGCCGCCCGCGCCTGCGCCCGAGCCGCCCTGCGCGCCCGCGAGCGCCCCGATCACCGAATCCAGCAAGCCCATGTGTCGCTCCCCGAGTTGCAAAGCTGCCGATTGTGCGGGCGTCGGCGCGCGCCGTCCGGGCGCGGCGCGCCCCGCGCATGCGCTTGTCACGCCGTGCCGCGGGCCTGTCGTGCCGCGGCAACGCGGCGCACGCGGGCCAGCCAGGCCAGCGCCACGGCGATGGCGGCCACCGGCAGCACCGAGCCGAGGTTGAGCCAGGTCCAGCCGCTGGTGGTGATCAGCGCGCCCGACCCCACCGAGGTCAGCGTCATCACCGCGAACACGGTCGTGTCCATCGCCGCCTGCGCCTGCGTCTTCTCCTCGGGGCGGTAGGCCTGGGTCAGCAGCGTCGTGCCGCCGACATAGAGGAAGTTCCAGCCCACGCCCAGCGTCGTCAGCGCCAGCACGAAGTGCATCAGCTCCACGCCGGACAGCGCGACCGCGATGCACACCGCATTGAGCACCACGCCCGCGGCCATCACCGGCAGCACGCCGACGCGGCGGATCAGCGACCCGGTGAAGAAGCTCGGCACGAACATGCCCAGCACGTGCCATTCGAGCACCAGCGCGGCGCGGTCGAAGGGGTGCGCGCACTGCGCCATCGCGATCGGCGTGGCGGCCATCAGCAGGTTCATCACGCCGTAGCCGAACGCGCAGCCGACGACGGCGACGACGAACACCGGCTGGCGCACGATCTCGCGCAGCGGCCGGCCCGGCTGCGCGGCGCTGGCTTGCGCCACCGGCGGAAAGTCGATGAAGGACAAGGCCGCCAGCGCCAGCAGCGCCACGACCACGAGCGAGGCATAGGCCCCCGCGAAGGCCACCGGCAGCAGCTCGCGGGTGGCGCTGGCGAGGTTCGGCCCGACCACCGCGCCGAGGATGCCGCCGGCCAGCACCCACGAGATCGCGCGCTCCTTGAACTCGGGGGCGACGATCTCGGTCGCGGCGAAGCGGTACAGCCCGGCGTTGGCGTTGTAGTAGCCGGCCAGCACGGTGGCCGCGACGAGCAGCGGGAAGTTGCGCGACACCGCCGCCCAGGCGCACAGCGCGCTCGACATCATCGCCACGCACAGGCCAGCCTGGAAGCTGCGCCGCCGGCCCCAGGTGCGCTGGTGGCGCGCGACCAGCGGCGCGAACATCGCGCCGCCGGCGACGTAGCCCGCCACCGGCAGCGTGGCCATCCAGGCGCTCGGGGCCAGCGCCAGCCCGACGAGGCCGTTGATGGCGATGAAGGTGACGTTGTTCGTCAGGAACAGGCCCTGGCACAGCGTCAGCAGCAGCAGCGGCAGGTTCATCGCGGGACCGCCCGGCCGGATTCAAGGGTCCGTGGGCTCCCACGGGCGGTCGACCACCGTGCGCCCGACGGTGTCATCTCAGCGCCAGGTGGGCGAGCAGCGCCAGCGGTGCGGTGTCGGCACGCAGCACGCGCGCACCGAGCGACACGGCGGCGAAGCCGCGGGCACGCGCCAGCGCCTCCTCGGACTCGGCCAGGCCGCCTTCGGGGCCGCTGAGCGAGACCACGGCGGTCGCACCCGCCACGGCCGCGGCCAGCGGCGCGGGCTCGCGCAGGCTGAGCAGCACGCGCGCGCCGCCGGGCGCGGCCGCCAAGGGCAACGCGGCGAGCCACTGCGGCAAGGCGACGACCGGCGCGACCACGGGCACGCGCGTGCGGCCGCACTGCTCGCACGCCGCCACGGCCACGGCCTGCCAGTGCGCGACCTTCTTCTGGGCGCGCTCGCCCGCCAGGCGCAGCACCGAGCGCTCGCACAGCAGCGGCTGGATCTCGGCGACGCCGAGTTCGGTGGCCTTCTCGACCAGCGTGTCCATGCGCTCGTTGGCCGGCACGCCCAGCGCCAGCGTCACGGCCACCGACAGCTCGCGGTCGACGGCCGCGTGCGCGACCACGCGCACCTGCACCTCGCGGCGGCCCATGTGCACGACTTCGGCGGCCCATTCGCCCCCGCGCCCGTCGAACAGCATCAGCGCCGCGCCCGGCTGCAGCCGCAGCACCTGGACGTGGCGCGCCACGTCGTCGGGCAGGTCGAGCGACGCGCCGGCCTGCAGCGCATCGGGAACGTGGAAGCGGGGCGGCACGGGGGTCGTCGGCGGGTCGTGGGAAGGCGCGCCAGTGTGCCTCAGCGGCGCCGGACGGCGCGCCGCAGCCGCCAGGCCAGCGCGCGCGCCGCGCGCCACGGCGGCGCGTTCTGCACGGCCGACCGGATGCGCCGCTTGGTGGCGCGCCACCACGCGAGCGCGCGGGCGAAGGCCGCGAACTGCACCAGCTGCGGCTCGGTCAGGATGAACAGCCGGCCGACGAGCGCGGTGCCGACGAGCTTGGCGGCGACGATCACGCCGAGGCCCAGCGCCGTCTGGCCGAGATGGATCAGCCACAGCGCCAGCAGCTTCACCGGGAAGAGCGCCACCGCGGGCACGAGGAACAGCGCGAGCGCCGCGCGCGGCGGCAGCGCCTCGATGCGCCGCTCGAGCCGGCGCAGCGGCGGCCAGCGCGCCAGCCGCGCGGCGAACGCGGTCAGCGGCCGCCAGCCCCACTCCTCGAGGGCCAGCACGAGCGCGGCCACGGCGAGCAGCAGGCCGCGCAGCGCCCGCCACAGCACGCGCCCCACGGTCATCCGGCGTCGCCCGCGAGCCAGGCGCGCACGATCTCGCGGGTGTAGACGCTCGCCACCTCGGCGATGAAGCGGCTGAAATCGACGTGCGCGCTGTCGTCGGCGCGGTCGGAGATCGTGCGGATCACGCCGAAGGGCCGGCCGAAGTCGGCGCACACCTGGGCCAGCGCGGCGCCTTCCATCTCGACCGCCAGCGCCGCGGGCAGAACGGCGCGCAGCGCGTCGCTCTCGGCCGCGCTCGAGACGAAGCGGTCGCCGCTGGCGACGAGGCCCTGGTGCAGCGCCGGCGCGTCGATGCCGAAGTCGTGCAGGTGCCCGGCGCCGATCGTCTGCGCAGCCGCGCCGAGGCAGCGCTGCGCGGCACGCTGCAGGGCATCGCCGAGCGCGGCGTCGGTGTCGAACAGCGCCCGGCCGGTCAGCGGCACCTCGAAGCGCGGGAACAGCGGCGAGGCGTCCATGTCGTGCTGCACGAGCTGGCGCGCGAGCACCACGTCGCCGACGCGCACCCCGTCGCCCAGGCCCCCGGCCACGCCGGTGAACACCAGCTCGGCGACGTCGAACGCGTGGATCAGCAGCGCGGCGGTCGTGGCCGCGGCGACCTTGCCGATGCCCGACAGCACCAGCACCACCGGCCGACCGTGCACGGTGCCGAGCTCGAAGTCGCGGCCGGCGATCGTCACGCGGCGTGCGCCGTCGAGCATCGGCAGCAGCGCGCGCAGTTCCTCGTGCATGGCGCTGACGATGGCGGTTCGGGTCATGGGCGGTTCCGGTCGGAGGGCAGGCCCCGATCCTGCCATCGACCCGGCTTGCCCTGCGTCAAGCGGCGCACGGCCGGCACGCCCTAGCCTGACCGACACCATGGTTCCTGCCCACGCCTGCCGCCACCGCCTCGCGCGCCGCCCGCTGGCCGCGCTCGCGCTGGCGCTCGCGGTGCTGCCCGGATGCGCCGAGCTCGCGCCGCCGGGCGGGACGCCCGCCCCCTCGGTGCCGGCCGGCTGCTGTGCGAGCCTGGCGGAACTGCCCTACCGCCCGGTCGATCCCGGCCGCTCGATGCGCATCGACATCGACGACGCGGCGCCCACCGTCGCTTTCGAGACCGGCCGCAGCCGCGTCGCCGCGATCCGCCTGCCCGACGCGCCGCGTCCGCTGGTGATCGACGTCGCCAGCCGGCAGATCGCCGGCCCGGGGATCTGGGGCCAGGTCTTCCTGCACGCGCTGAAGCGCAAGGTGGTCGTGTTCCACCCGACCGTGCACCTGCTCGACGCCGGCTTCCGCATCGTGCAGACGCTGCGCCCCGAGCCCATCGGGGCCACGCCCTGCGCGAGCTTCTCGGACGAGGCGGCGCGGCTGTGGCTGCACTTCAACGTCGAGGCGCCGCCGGCGCAGGCGGCCTACCTCGTGATCGCGACCACCGAGGCCGACCTGGCCGTCCAGAGCGACACGGTCTGCGGCGAGACCGGCGTGCGCTACAGCCCGGTGGGGCGGCTCGACCTGCGCGTCGACGGCCCCGACTTCGCCGACGGCCGGATCGTGCTGGACGCGCCGGCCCGGTGGCACGAGGGCGCACGCCAGCTCGGCTTCTGGGCCGACCTCGGCGCGGGCCTCGTCGACGAGGCGCCGGGTCGGCTGATGCTCGGCGAGCAGCGCCTGCACTACCTCGAGCGCGAGGACACCGGGCTGACACCCCGCCTGGACCTGCCGGCCTCCCGGCTGGCCGCGGTCGAGTCCCGCGGGCGCGACCTCGTCGTCGCGGCGGCGGGCCCGGCCGGTGGGCCGGCCGCCTGGCACACCTTCCGGCTCGCGCCGCGCGCCGGCGTGAGCGCAGACGCGTTCGCCGAGGCACTGAGGGCGCAGATGCGCCCCGACGCGGTGGTCGAGACGGTCGGCGTCGCGGTGCCGGCCTGGTCGGCCACGCTGGAGGTGCGCCCCGCCGGGCAGGACGCCTCGCGCGGCCACATCGGCGACGCCGCGGCGACCGGCGGGGTCGTCGCGGCGCTGCCCTGCGGCCTGTGCCAGGTGGGCGGCTGCACGCCGGAGATCCTGGCGAGCTGCGCGGCGGCGTTCACGGTCGGCGCGACGCTCGGCGGCGTCTGGGCGGCGGGTCGGGAGCTCGTCGGCTCGATCGCGCAGCGCCCGGCGGCGGGCGCGTCGGCGGCACGGGCCGCGGCCACCGCGGCGGGGGTCGGCGGCCCGGCCGCGCTCGGCGCCGCCGCGCTGCGCGCCTGCCTCGCCGCCGAGCTCGCGCAGCCCTCGGCCACGACCTGGCGCGACCGCGGCTGGACCGCGCACCTGCAGGCCGTGCCCGACGCCGGACCGGCACGCGCGGCGCCCGTCGTCGAGACCACGGTGACGGGCCTGACGCTCGAGGTGCAGCCCTTCGACGGCGGCACGCGACCGGCCGACGAGGCGCCCGCACGGCTCGTGGTCGCCGGCGTCGTGCGCTATGTCGCCGCGGGGGGCGCTGCGCGCAGCCAGGCCCTGGCGTGGACGAGCGACTGGCTGACGCTCGCGCAATGGGCGGGCGCGCCGGCGCAGGACCTGCAGGCGACCTGGGCGCTGGCCTGCCGCGGCCTGGCCGGCCAGGCGCTGGGCGCCGGCGAGGCGCTCTGGCGCGCCCACTGACCGCCGGGCGCGGGCTCGCTTCAGGTCTTGTCGCGCAGCTCGCGGCGCAGGATCTTGCCCACCGGCGTCTTCGGCAGCTCGGTGCGGAACTCGACCACCTTGGGCCGCTTGTAGCCGGTCAGGTTGGCCTCGCAGTAGGCGCGCACGTCGGCCTCGGTGATCGCCGGGTTCTTGCGCACGATCACCAGCTTGACGGCCTCGCCGGCCTTCGCGTCGGGCACGCCGACGGCGGCGCACTCGAGGATGCCGTCCATCTGCGTGACCACGTCCTCGACCTCGTTCGGATAGACGTTGAAGCCGCTCACCAGGATCATGTCCTTCTTGCGGTCGACGATCTTGAAGTAGCCCTTGGCGTCGACCACGCCGATGTCGCCGGTGCGGAAGAAGCCGTCGGCCGTCATGACCTTCGCGGTCTCGTCGGGCCGCTGCCAGTAGCCGGCCATCACCTGCGGGCCCTTGATCGCGATCTCGCCGGGCTGGCCCATCGGCACCTCGGCGCCGTCGTCGTCGAGCAGCCGCAGCTCGGTGTTGGGGAAGGGCAGGCCGATGGTCCCGGTCCACGCGGTCGCGTCGACGGGGTTGCAGGTCGCGCCCGGCGAGGTCTCCGACAGCCCGTAGGCCTCGACGATCGGGCAGCCCGTCTTCTCGAGCCAGAGCTTGGCGGTGGCGCTCTGCACGGCCATGCCGCCGCCCACCGAGATCACCAGGCTGCGCCAGTCGACGCCGCCGAAGCCCGGGTGGTTGGCCATCGCATTGAACAGCGTGTTGACCGCCGGGAAGCTGTGGAACTTCTGGCCTGCGAGCTCCTTGAACACCGCCGGCAGGTCGCGCGGGTTCGGGATCAGGATGTTGCAGCCGCCCATGCGCATGCCCAGCATCATGTTCGCGGTGAAGCCGAAGATGTGGTACAGCGGCAGCGCCGCCACGGTGTTGATCTGCTCGCCCGGCGGGATCTTCTTCAGCGCCGGCTGGTACCAGGCCTCGGACTGCAGCACATTGGCCACGAGGTTGCAGTGCAGCAGCACCGCGCCCTTGCTGACGCCGGTGGTGCCGCCGGTGTACTGCAGCACGGCGATGTCGTCCGGCCCCACCTGCGCCGGCGTGAAGGTCTTGCCGCTGCCCCGGGCCAGCGCGCCGTTGAAGCGCACGGCGTCGGGCAGGCTGAACGCCGGCACCATCTTCTTCACCTTGCGCACGACGTAGTTGACGATCACGCCCTTGGGGAAGCCGAGCATGTCGCCCAGCGCGGTGAGCACGACGAGCTTGGTCGGCACGTGCGTGATCACCTGCTGCAGCACGTGCGCGAAGTTCTCGACCATGATGATCGCCTTCGCGCCCGAGTCCTTGAGCTGGTGCTCGAGCTCGCGCGGCGTGTACAGCGGGTTCACGTTCACGACCACGCAGCCGGCACGCAGGATCGCCGCCACCGCCACCGGGTACTGCGGCACGTTGGGCATCATGATCGCGACGCGGTCGCCCTTGGCCAGGCCCTGCGACTGGATCCACGCGGCCAGCGCGCGCGAGGCCTGGTCGACCTGGCCGAACGTGATCGTCTTGCCCATGAAGCGGTAGGCCGGCAGCGCCGCGTACTTGCGGAAGCTCTCCTCCAGCAGCGCCACGAGCGACGGGTACTGCGCCACGTCGAGGTTCGCCGGCACGCCGGCGGGGTACTGCTTGAGCCAGATCTTTTCCATCGGGTTCTCCGGAACGGGTCGTCGGCGATTCTGACGGAGTGCTGACGGCGCCCCTCTCAGGTGTTTCGATACATGCCCCCCGAACGGCGGGCCGGGCGTTGACGCCCCCGTGACGGTGCTCTATCCTTGCCAAAATTGGTCAGGCCACTTGACCACTTGAGCATGAAACCGCCCGCCCTTCCGCTGCCGCCCGTCGAGCCGCGCCGCCTGTACCGGCAGATCGCCGACCAGCTGCGCGGGCTGATCGACGGCGGCGAGTTCGTCGCCGGCGCGCGGCTGCCGCCCGAGCGCGACCTCGCGGCGCAGCTGGGCGTGTCGCGCCCGTCGGTGCGCGAGGCGCTGATCGCGCTCGAGGTCGAGGGCCGCATCGAGGTGCGCATGGGCTCGGGCATCTACGTGCGCCCGGCCGATGCGGCGCCGCCGCGCGAGCTCGCGCCGGTCGACAGCCCGCTCGAGACCATCCGCGCGCGCGCCCTGATCGAGGCCGAGCTCGCGGCGAACGCCGCCCGCCGCATGAGCGCGGCGCAGCTCGAGTCGCTGAACGACGCGCTGGCGCTGATGCAGGCCGATGCCGCGGCCGGCCAGGCGCCCACGCGCGGCGACCGGCTGTTCCACCTGCGCATCGCGCAGGCCAGCGACAACTCGGTGCTGCTGCGCGTGGTCGGCGAGCTCTACGACGAGCGCCACAACCCGCTGCACGCGCGCCTGGGCAGCCATTTCGAGACGCCCGACAGCTGGGCGGCGGCGATTGCCGAGCACCGCGCCATCGTCGAGGCGATCGCGCGGCGTGCACCGCAGTCGGCGCGCGCCGCGATGGCGCGCCACCTCGCGCGCTCGCACGACCGCCTCACCGCGCGCTGGCCAGCCGAAGCCGGCCGGCGCCCCCGTTCCCGCCCCCCCACTCGCCAGGAGCCCCATCCATGAGTTCACGACTTGCCGGCAAGACGGCGCTGGTCACCGCCGCCGGCCAGGGCATCGGCCGCGCCGCCGCCGAAGCCTTCGCGCGCGAAGGCGCGCACGTCGTCGCCACCGACATCAACGAGGCCGCGCTCGGCGAGCTGGCCGGGGTCTCCGGCATCACCCGCGTGCGCCTGGACGTGACCGATGCCCAGGCCGTGGCGCGCGTCGTCGGCGAGGCCGGGCCGCTGCAGGTGCTGTTCAATGCCGCAGGCTACGTGCACGCCGGCACGATCCTCGACAGCAACGAGGCCGACTGGGACTTCGCGCTCGACCTGAACCTGCGGGCGATGGTGCGCACGACGCGCGCCGCGCTGCCGGGCATGCTGGCGCACGGCGGCGGGTCGATCATCAACGTGTCGTCGGTGGCCAGCAGCCTGAAGGGCGCACCGAACCGCTGCGTCTACGGCACGACCAAGGCCGCCGTCATCGGCCTGACCAAGGCCGTGGCCGCCGACTTCGTGGCGCGCGGCATCCGCTGCAATGCCATCTGCCCGGGCACGGTCGAGTCGCCCTCGCTGCGCCAGCGCATCGCCGCGCAGGCCGCGGCCAGCGGCCAGACGCTGGCCCAGGTCGAGGCCGGCTTCGTCGCCCGCCAGCCCATCGGCCGGCTGGGCACCACCGCCGAGATCGCGGCGCTGGCCGTGTACCTGGCCAGCGACGAATCGGCCTTCACCACCGGCACCACGCACGTCATTGACGGCGGCTGGTCCAACTGACTCCCGGGAATCGAGACCATGAAACTGCTCCGACACGGCCCGAAGGGCGCCGAAAAGCCCGCCCTCGTCGACGCCACGGGCACCGTGCGCGACCTGTCCGACGTGCTGCCCGACCTGACCGCCGCGGCGCTGTCGCCGACCAGCCTGCAGCGCCTGCGCGAGGTCGATCCGGCCGAGCTGCCGGCGGTCGTGCCCACACGCATCGCGCCGCCCTGGTCGGGCATGGGCAAGTTCATCTGCGTCGGCCTGAACTACGCCGACCACGCGGCCGAATCGGGCATGCCGGTGCCGGCCGAGCCGGTGCTGTTCATGAAGACCACCAGCGCGCTGGTCGGCTGCAACGACCCGATCGTGCTGCCGCAGGGCTCGGTCAAGAGCGACTGGGAGGTCGAGCTCGGCGTCGTCATCGGCAGCAAGGCGCGCTATGTGTCGGAGGCCGATGCGCTGAAGCACGTCGCCGGCTACTGCGTCGTCAACGACCTGTCGGAGCGCGAGTACCAGCTCGAGCGCGGCGGCCAGTGGGACAAGGGCAAGGGCTGCGACACCTTCGGGCCGGTGGGGCCGTGGATGGTCACCGCCGACGAGGTCGCCGACCCGCAGGCGCTGTCGATGTGGCTCGAGGTCAATGGCGAACGCGTGCAGAACGGCAGCACCCGCACCATGGTCTTCGGCGTCGCTCAGCTCGTGAGCTACATCAGCCGCTTCATGACGCTCTACCCCGGCGACCTGATCTCCACCGGCACGCCCCCGGGCGTGGGCCTGGGCATGAAGCCGCCGCGCTTCCTGAAGCCCGGCGACACGATGCGCCTGGGCATCGCCGGCCTGGGCGAGCAGCAGCAGACCGTGCACGCCTGGAACCCGGCGCTGATCGACGGATGACGACGCCATGACTGCCGGCCCGGTCATCCGCATCCATCCCGCCGACGACGTCGTCATCGCCCGCACCCAGCTCGTCGGCGGCACGCGCCTGGCCGACGAGGGCGTCACCGTCGCCGGCCTCGTGCCGCCGGGCCACAAGGTCGCGGTGCGCGCCATCGCCGCCGGCCAGCCGGTGCGGCGCTACAACCAGGTCATCGGCGTCGCGCGGGTCGACATCGCGCCGGGGCAGCACGTGCACAGCCACAACCTCGAGTTCGGCAGCTTCGCGCGCGAGCACGCCGTCGGCGCCGACGCGCAGCCCACGGCCTACGTGGCCGAGCCGGCGAGCTTCATGGGCATCGTCCGCCCCGACGGCCGGGTGGCCACGCGCAACTACATCGGCGTGCTGACCTCGGTGAACTGCTCGGCGACGGTCGCACGGGCGATCGCCGATCACTTCCGGCGCGACCTGCGCCCCGAGGCGCTGGCGCGCTACCCGAACGTCGACGGCGTGGTCGCGCTCACGCATGGCGCGGGCTGCGCCACCGGCAGCGACGGCGAGCCGCTGCAGGTGCTGCGGCGCACGCTCGGCGGCTACGCGCGCCACGCCAACTTCGGCGCGCTGCTGATCGTCGGCCTGGGCTGCGAGACGAACCAGATCTCGGGCCTGATGGAACAGGAGGGCCTGGTCGAGAGCGGCCGGCTGCAGACCTTCAGCATCCAGGACACCGGCGGCACCGCGCGCACCGTGGCGCGCGGCATCGAGCAGATCGAGTGGATGCTCGAGGCGGCCGACCGTGTGCAGCGCGTGCCGGTGCCGGCGAGCCACCTCGTCGTCGGCCTGCAGTGCGGCGGCTCCGACGGCTACTCGGGCATCAGCGCCAACCCGGCGCTGGGCGCGGCGGTCGACCGGCTCGTGCGCCACGGCGGCACGGCGATCCTGTCCGAGACGCCCGAGATCTACGGCGGCGAGCACCTGCTGACGCGCCGCGCGGTGTCGCCGGCGGTGGCCGACAAGCTGCTCGCGCGCATCCGCTGGTGGGAGCGCTACGTCGAGCGCAACGACGGCCAGATGGACAACAACCCTTCGGCCGGCAACAAGGCGGGCGGGCTGACGACGATCCTCGAGAAGTCGCTGGGGGCGATCGCCAAGAGCGGCACGACCAACCTGGTCGACGTCGTCGAGTTCGCCCAGCCCGTGACCGCGAAGGGCCTGGTGTTCATGGACACGCCCGGCTACGACCCGGTGTCGGCCACCGGCCAGGTGGCCGGCGGCGCGAACCTGATCTGCTTCACCACCGGCCGCGGTTCGGCCTACGGCTGCGCGCCCTCGCCCTCGCTCAAGTTCAGTACCAACACGGCGCTGTGGCTCAAGCAGCAGGAGGACATCGACCTCAACTGCGGCGACGTCATCGACGGCAGCGCCAGCATCGACGAGGTCGGCGAGCGCATCTTCCGCCTGATGCTGGCCACCGCCTCGGGCCAGACGACCCGCAGCGAAGGCCACGGCTACGGCCAGGCCGAGTTCGTGCCCTGGCAGCTCGGCGCGGTGATGTAGGCCCCGCTTCAGCCGCGCAGCGTGCGGTTGAACAGCGCCAGCGTGCGGCCCCAGGCCTGCTTCGCGGCGGCCTCGTCGAAGCGCGGCGTGGTGTCGTTGTTGAAACCGTGCTGCGTGCCCGGGTACTTGTAGGCCTCGAACTTCACGCCCGCGGCCTTCAGCGCCTGCTCGTAGGGCGGCCAGGCGGCGTTGATGCGCTCGTCGTTGTCGGCGAACACCAGCATCAGCTGCGCCTTGATGTGGCCGACCTTGTCGAGCGCCGGCGCGTTGCCGTAGAAGGGCACGCCCGCGGCCAGCTCGGGCACGCGCGTGGCGAGCAGGTTGACGACGCCGCCCCCCCAGCAGAAGCCGACCGCGCCGAGCTTGCCGTTGCTGCCGCCGAGGCCCCGCGCCACGGCGGCCGCGGCGACGAAGTCCTCCTGCGTCCTGGGCTGTTCCAGCTTGGCGAACAGCTCGCGCGCCTTGTCCTCGTCGCCGGGGTAGCCGCCGAGCGGGAACAGCGCGTCGGGCGCGACGGCGATGAAGTTCTCGAGCGCGAGGCGGCGCGCGATGTCCTCGATGTGCGGGTTCAGGCCGCGGTTCTCGTGCGCCACCAGCACCACCGGCAGCGGCCCCGCGGCGCCGGCCGGCCGCGCGACGTAGGCGCGCGCCTTGCCGTGGCCCTGCGGCGAGTCGAAGTCGAGGGTCTCGGTCTTGACGCGCGGGTCGTTCTTCGGCACCACCTGGGCCTGGGCGAACTTCGGGTTCAGCGCCTCGAGCAGCGCGGCGGCGGTGACGCCGCCGACGGCAAAGCGCTTCGCGCCGTCGAGGAAGCCGCGGCGGTCGATCAGGCCGTGCACGTACTGGTCGAACAGGCGCAGCACCTCGGGATGGAAGTCGCTGGCCGTGCGGCGGGGAGACTCTTGAACGTCGTCGAGCATCGGACACCTCCTGGGATCGGGACCGACCTTTTACCGCCGACGCGCCGGGCCCGTGTGCCTGAGGGTGATCGCCCGCCCCCTCGAGCGTCCGCGCGCGCCCGAAGCGCAACGGGCCGGCAAGGCCGGCCCGTTCGGGAGTGCGGGGCGGGGCGGGCTACTCGATCGCCTTGACCATGTCCTCGACGACCTTCTTCGCGTCGCCGAAGACCATCATCGTCTTGTCCATGTAGAACAGCTCGTTGTCCAGCCCGGCGTAGCCCGCAGCCATCGAGCGCTTGTTGACGATCACCGTCTTGGCCTTGTAGGCCTCCAGGATCGGCATGCCGTAGATCGGCGTGCCCTTGGTCAGCGCCGCCGGGTTCACGACGTCGTTGGCCCCCAGGATGATCGCCACGTCGGCCTGGCCGAACTCGCCGTTGATGTCCTCCATCTCGAAGACCTGGTCGTAGGGCACCTCGGCCTCGGCCAGCAGCACGTTCATGTGCCCCGGCATGCGCCCGGCCACCGGGTGGATCGCGTACTTGACGGTGATGCCCTTCTCGGTGAGCTTGGCGGCGAGTTCCTTGACGGCGTGCTGCGCGCGCGCCACCGCTAGGCCGTAGCCGGGCACGATCACCACGGTCTCGGCGTTGCCCAGCACGAAGGCCGCGTCGTCGGCGCTGCCGCTCTTGACCGGACGCTGCTCCTGCGCGCCCGCGACCGCGGCCGTGGCGTCGCCGCCGAAGCCGCCCAGGATCACGTTGAAGAACGAGCGGTTCATCGCCTTGCACATGATGTAGCTCAGGATCGCGCCCGAGCTGCCCACCAGCGAGCCGGCGATGATCAGCATGCTGTTGTTCAGGCTGAAGCCGATGCCCGCGGCCGCCCAGCCCGAGTAGCTGTTGAGCATCGACACCACCACCGGCATGTCGGCCCCGCCGATCGGGATGATGATCAGCACGCCCATCACGAAGGCCAGCGCGAGCATCGCGTAGAAGGCCGGCCAGCTCTCGGTGACCATGAACACCAGCCCCAGCCCGATGGTGGCCAGGCCGAGCACCAGGTTCAGCAGGTGCTGCCCCGGGAAGATCACCGGCTTGCCCTGGAACAGGCGGAACTTGTAGGTGCCCGAGAGCTTGCCGAAGGCGATCACCGAGCCGCTGAAGGTGATCGCGCCGATGGCCGCGCCGAGGAACAGCTCGAGCCGGTTGCCCGCCGGGATCGGCTCGCCCTTGGCGACGATGCCGAAGGCGTAGGGCTCGGCCACCGCGGCGATCGCGATGAACACCGCGGCCAGGCCGATCATGCTGTGGAAGAACGCCACGAGCTCCGGCATCTTGGTCATCTCGACCGTCTTGGCGCGCCAGGCGCCGTAGGCCGCCCCGGCGAGCAGGCCGACGAGCACCCAGACCAGGCCGCTGGCCTGGCCGGCGAGCTTGACGATCAGCGCCGCGGTGGTCAGCACGGCGATGGTCATGCCGACCATGCCGAAGAGGTTGCCGCGGATCGAGGTGGTGGGGTGGCTCAGGCCCTTGAGGGCCTGGATGAAGCAGACGCTGGCGATCAGGTACAGCAGGGTGACGAGGTTCAGGCTCATGTCAGTGCTTCCCCTCGGCCTTGGCCGGGCGGTCTTTCTTCTTGAACATCTCGAGCATGCGGCGCGTGACGAGGAAGCCGCCGAAGACGTTGACCGCGGCCAGCGCCACGGCGAGCACGCCCATGCTCTTGCCCAGCGTGGTCTCGGTCAGGCCGGCGGCGAGCATCGCCCCGACGATGACGATCGCCGAGATGGCGTTGGTCACCGCCATCAGCGGCGTGTGCAGCGCGGGCGTGACGGTCCACACCACGTGGTAGCCCACGTAGATGGCGAGCACGAAGATGATCAGGTTGGTGATGGTGGGGCTGAGGATGTCCATGGCTGCGGCTTTCCGGTTCTCGCGTTACTTGCGCTTGACTTCGCCGCCCTGCGTCATCAGGCAGGCGACGACGATGTCGTCGTCCATCGGCACGTGCAGCGCGCCTTCCTTGGTGACGATGAGCTTGAGGAAGTCGATGACGTTGCGGGCGTACAGCGCCGACGCGTCGGCCGCCACCAGCGCCGGCAGGTTGGTTTCGCCCACGAGCGTGACGCCGTGCTTGACGACGGTCTTGCCGGCCTCGGTCAGCGGGCAGTTGCCGCCCTGGGGCGCGGCCATGTCGACGATCACCGAGCCCGGTTTCATGGCCTTGACCATCTCCTCGGTGACCAGCACCGGCGCGGCGCGGCCGGGGATCAGCGCGGTGGTGACGACGATGTCGGCCGCGGCCACGCGCTTGGCGACCTCGGCCTTCTGGCGGTCGAGCCAGCT
>Ga0116176_10001683_pt1 | contig 17142 bp, 13 predicted proteins | sample AD_STIC08_MetaG_FD_89803 | JGI IMG/M metagenome (GOLD analysis project Ga0116176, IMG submission 89803) | Active sludge microbial communities of municipal wastewater-treating anaerobic digesters from USA - AD_STIC08_MetaG | ecosystem: Engineered > Bioreactor > Anaerobic > Digestate | place: USA...
GGGACCCGGCTTTGCTTTCACTATTTTCTTTTGATTCGGAGGCAAGGGGCTATCCTCGGGACCTATGAATGCGGTTGCCATGATTACCGGGGCGTCGCGCGGCATCGGTCGCGGTATTGCGCTGGAATTGGCAAAGATCGGCTACGACCTGATTGTTAATTACGCCGGCAACGCAGTGGCGGCGCGCCAGACAGCGGCGGATTGCCTGGCAGCCGCGCAGGCAGCCGGCCGGAATGTACGGGTGGAAGTTTGCCAGGCGGACATTGCAAAAGACGCGGACCGGCGGAAGCTGGTCGAGTTTGCGAAGACAACCCTGGGGCGGCTGGACTTGCTGGTCAATAATGCCGGGGTGGCGCCGGAAGTGCGGGCTGACATTCTCGAGGCGAGCGAGGAGAGCTTTGATCGGCTCATTACCATCAATTTGAAGGGGCCGTATTTCCTGACGCAACTGGCGGCACGGTGGATGATCGCCCAGGGGCAGGCGGACATTCCGCCGGCCAACTACCGGCCCCGGATCGTCACCATCTCTTCGGTCAGCGCCTACACCGCGTCAGTCAATCGCGGCGATTACTGCCTCTCGAAGGCCGGGTTGTCCATGCTCACCGCGCTGTACGCCGCGCGGCTGGCCGAATATGGCATCCTGGTTTATGAACTGCGTCCGGGGATTATCGGCACGGACATGACCGGCCCGGTAAAGGAAAAGTATGACCAACTGATTGAAGCCGGGCTGACGCCGATCCCGCGTTGGGGCACGCCGGAAGACGTTGGCCGAGCCGTCGCGGCCATCGCGCAGGACCTGCTGCCCTTCAGCACCGGGGAAGTCATCAATGTGGACGGCGGCTTTCATTTAAGGAGACTCTAATGCCCATGCAAATTGATGATCATCTGACCGCGCAAAAATTGCGGCCCAAGGTCGAACGGTTGTTTGCGCTGTCCGCACAGAAGATTTTGAGCCTCGAACGGACCTGGGACCCGGCGCGCGGCACCCCGGTGGTCACCGCGGGGGGCCAATACACGTCGCGCGCGTGGACGGACTGGACGCAGGGATTTCAGTTCGGCGCGGCCCTGCTCCAGTTCGACGCCACGGGAGAAAAGCGCTTTCTCGAACTGGGACGCCGGCAGACGATCCGGCAAATGGCGCCGCATGTCTCGAACTTGGGGGTGCATGATCACGGGTTTAACAATATCTCGACCTACGGCAACCTGTGGCGGCTGATGCGCGAGGGCAAGATTCCCGGCAACGAGCCCGAGCGCGAGCTGTACGAGCTGGCGCTGAAGGTTTCCGGCGCGGTGCAGGCGGCGCGGTGGTCCCGGACCGCCGACGGGGCGGGCTACATCTACTCCTTCAACGGGCCGCACTCCCTGTTTGTGGACACCGTGCGGTCGCTGCGCTCGCTGGCGGTGGCGCACCAGCTTGGCCACGTGCTGCGCGGGGAACGGGATCGCAGCATCTCGCTGTTTCAGCGGCTGTTGGACCACGCCGAAACGACGGCGCTTTACAGCATTTACTACGGCAAGGGCCGGGACACGTTCGACGTGCGCGGCCGGACGGCCCACGAGAGCATCTTCAATCTCAACGACGGCAGTTATCGCTGCCCCAACACGCAGCAGGGCTATTCGCCGTTCAGCACCTGGACGCGCGGGCTGGCCTGGGCCATTCTCGGCTACGCGGAGCAACTGGAGTTTCTCGACGCGGGGCACGGCAGGCGCGCCGGACGGGCGAACGAGCGGCCGCCGGCGGCCGCAGACGCCGGGCGTGATTTAGAGGCCAGCCGGGCCTTGTTCCTCGAAGCGGCGCGGGCCACGGCGGATTTCTACCTGGCGCACACCTGCGCGGACGGCATCCCAATGTGGGACACGGGAGCGCCTCATTTGCACCGGCTGGGCGATTACGCGAGCCAGCCGGCGGATCCCTTCAACGACTGGGAACCCGTGGACAGCTCGGCCGCCGCCATTGCCGGCCAGGGCCTGGTCCGGCTCGGAAATTACCTCACCCGCCGGGGCGACGCCAAGGCGGGCGGCCGCTACCGGCAGGCGGGGCTGACGGTGGCAAACACGCTCTTCGACGAGCCTTACCTTTCCACCCGCCCCCGGCACCAGGGCCTGCTGCTCCACTCGATCTATCACCGCCCCAATGGTTGGGATTATGCTCCTCCCGGCGCCAGGACGCCGCGCGGCGAAAGCTCGATGTGGGGGGATTACCACGCCCGGGAACTGGCGTTGCTGCTGTTGCGCGAAGCTCGCGGCGATACGTATCTGACGTTCTTTGCCGCCGACGATTGAGGCGGTGGCGGCCCGCGGCCAGGCCGCCCGGCAGGAGGCTGCGGAGCGTGGGTCCAGAGGAACGCCCGCTCCGGAACGGTTCCGCCGGCCCGGGCCGGAGCGCGGGGTGCGGCGTTGGGCATGATTCACCGGATTTTAGATTTGACCCGCGGGTTCAAAGGCCGCTACGGTGGAGTTTCTTTAACCGTATAAAATTATGTTTGGGACCATTCGCAAGCATCAGACCTGGCTGTGGGCGATTATTATAACGCTCACCATTATCAGCTTTGTCATCTTCTTTTCCCCTTACTCGAAGCTGAACGATGCCCCCCGCGGGCGGATCAACCTGGGGTCCATCAATGGCGAGCGCATCAACCCGGAGCAGTTTATCCAGGCCCAGCGCGAGGTTTACTTGCGCCATTATTTTATGATGGGCGATTGGCCGGATGATGAGTCCCGGAAAGCGGGCGGGGAAATCGAGCGGGAAACCTATCAATGGCTGCTGCTCATCCAGAAGCAGAAGCGGCTGGGCATTCATATCAGCACCGACGTGGTAGCCCAGGCGGCCCGGTCAATGATCGGCCAGTTCCAGCGCGCCGGCATTACCTCGCCGGACATGTTTGTGCAGCGCGTGCTCCGGCCGCGCGGGTTCGGACTGGAGGACTTCGAGCGCTTTGTACGGCATTACCTGGGCGTGCAGGAGTTGATTGCCACGGCCGGGATGGCCGGGAAGTTAACCACCCCCCAGGAGGCGCGCGACCTGTTCAAGCGGGAGCACGAGGAACTGTCCGCGGCCGCGGTGTTCTTTTCCGCGGCGGATTACCAGGCGCAGGTGACGGTGCTGCCGGAGGCGGTATCCCAGTTCTATTCCAACCGGCTGGCCACTTACCGGGTGCCGGAGCGCGTGCAAGTCAACTACGTGAAGTTTGACCTGACCAATTACACGGCGGCGGCCAGCCAGGAGCTGGCGCGGATGACCAACCTAGACCTGGAGATTGACGAGGCGTACCGGCTGAGCGGCACTAATTTCCTGCGGGAAGTCGGCGCGCAATCGGTGGCCGAGGCCAAAACGAAGCTGCGCGAGGCCCGGCTCAAACAGTTGGAGTACCAGATCGCCCGCAGCAACGCGGTGTATTTTGCCAATCCGCTGTTCGATATGGAGCCCGTGCGGGCGGAAAACCTGGACATCGTGGCCCAGGCCCATGGGTTCCCCGTCAGAGCGACGATCCCGTTTGACCGCGAAACCCCGCCGCCGGGATTGGGCGTGGCGCTCGACTTCGTGCAAAAAGCGTTCAGCCGCACTCCGGACGACCCGCTGGCCGGGCCGATCCTGGGATCGAACGCGGTGTATATCATCTCGTTGAACAAGAAAATCCCGAGCGAAATTCCGCCGCTGGAACAGATTCGCGTGCAGGTCGTGGAAGAGTATCGCCACAGCCAGGCGCTGCTGCTGGCGCGGCAGGCGGGGATGGATTTTTACCAGGCGCTGACGAACGGGCTGGCGCAGGGCAAGACGGTGGCGGACCTTTGCGCCCACGCCCAGCATCCGTTGGTGGATTTGCCGCCGTTTTCGCTGAGCACGCGCCAACTGCCGCAAATCGAGGAGCGCCTTAATCTCAACCAGCTCAAGCAGATCGCCTTCTCCACCCCTCCCGGCAAGGTGAGCAATTTCCAGATGACGCCCCGGGGCGGGGTGATTGTTTACGTGAAATCCAAACTGCCGCTGGACGAGGCGACGATCGCGGAGAATGCGCCGGCCTTCCTCAACGCCGTCCGCTTGAACCGCCAGAATGAAGCCTTCAACGACTGGTTCCGCCAGGAAGTCGAGAAGGGACTGCGCGACACGCCGCTGGCCCGGCCACAGGCCCCGCCGGCCATGAATCCGGCGTCGGACGAGAAAAAATCCTAGGTTCCGCGCGCGGCGACGGGAAACGCGGGAGGCAGATTTTCGCCTTCCGCGGGGGAGGGCTGGCGGTGGAACGGTTGCGCCGGACGTTGCGGGAACCCCCGCCCGGGCGCCATGCAGCATGAAGAACACCATTAAGCTTTCATCGCCGGCCACGCAGGAGTTTTGGGAAATCCCGATTCTCTATGAAGATGCGCAGGTGCTGGCGCTCGATAAACCGAGCGGCGTGCCCGCCGTGCCCGACCGCGCCCAACCGGAGCGCCCGAGCCTGTTGCGGCTGCTGCACGACGGCATCAAACGCGGCGCGCCCTGGGCGCGGGCAGGCGATCGGTCTTACCTGATGGCCACCCACCGGTTGGACGCGGAGACCAGCGGGGTAATGCTGCTGGCAAAAAGCAAGCCGGTGCTCATCGCCCTGCTGAACCACTTCGGCGCCAGCCAGCCCGGTCGGCGGCACGTGGCGCTCGTGCAGGGAACGCCGCCGGAGGCACGGTTTCAGATTGACACCAAACTCGCGCCGCACCCGGCGCGCGCGGGCCTGATGTGCGCGAATGCAAGGCGCGGCAAACGGTCGGTGACCCTCTTCGAGGTGCGGGAGAAATTTTCCGGCTACACTCTTTTGCAGTGCGAGCCGTTGACGGACCGCCCGCACCAGATTCGCGCCCACCTGCGGGTGGCGCGGCTGCCGGTGCTGGGAGATCCACTCTATGGCGGCCGGGAATTGCGGCTCTCACAATTGAAGCCCGACTATCGGCTTAAACCAAACCAGGTGGAACGCCCGCTGATTGCCCGGGCGGCGGTTCACTGCGAAGCCCTCGCCCTGCCCCATCCACTCACGGGCGAACCGCTGAGCATCACCGCGCCCTGGCCCCGCCAACTGGCCGCCGCGATAAAATACCTGCGCAAGTTCGCCCCGGCATAAGCGGGATATTTCGGCGCCGGGAAGTCGGGGAAGCGGGAATATGTTCAGAAAACGGGCCGGGGCGCAAAATATGGTGAAGGTTTGCCAACCCCGGTGAAGTTGCCGGAGGGCGGTTTGAGGCACAGTGCTGCTTCGCTGGATAAGGATTGGCCATTCTGGCGGAGATGAGTCGTGGAAAGCCGGAGCTTCCCGCGGCGGCAATAACAGCTTTAGAGATTGAGCGCGCAAGCAACATGAATAAAACTTACACGACAGTTGACGGCAATGAGGCGGTGGCATACGTGGCCTACCGTTGCAATGAGGTGATGGGCATCTATCCCATTACTCCCTCCTCGAACATGGGCGAGTGGTGCGACCAGTGGGCATCGGAAGGGGTTAAAAACATCTGGGGCACCGTGCCCTCGGTGGTGGAGATGCAAAGCGAAGGCGGCGCCGCGGGCGCGGTGCACGGGGCGCTCCAGACCGGCGCGCTGACCACGACCTTCACGGCGTCGCAGGGCCTGTTGCTCAAAGTGCCCAATATGTTCAAAATCGCGGGGGAGCTGACGCCGACGGTCTTCCACATTTCCGCGCGCACCCTGGCCACTCATGCGTTGTCCATTTTTGGCGACCATAGCGACGTGATGCACGCCCGCACCACCGGGTTTGCGCTCCTGAGTTCGGCCAGCGTGCAGGAGGCGATGGATTTCGCGCTCATCGCCCAGGCGGCAACCCTGGAGAGCCGGGTCCCGTTTCTGCACTTCTTTGACGGCTTCCGCACGTCGCACGAGGTGTCGAAGATCGAACTGGTGGACGAAGACATAATCCGCCAGATGATCAACGAGGAGTTTGTGATTGCGCATCGGCAGCGCGCCATGAACCCCGACCGCCCGGTCCTGCGCGGCACCGCGCAGAACCCGGATGTGTTCTTCCAGGCGCGCGAGGCGTGCAACCCGTTTTATGCCCAGTGCGCGGACATCACCGCCCGGGTGATGGACAAGTTTGCCGCCATCACCGGGCGCCCATACCAGCCCTTCCAATACGTGGGCGATCCGAACGCCGAGCGGGTGGTGGTGCTGATGGGCTCGGGCTGCGAGACGGCGCATGAGACGGTGGAATATCTCAATGAAAACGGAGCCAAGGTCGGCGTCATTAAAGTGCGCCTCTACCGGCCATTCTGCGGCAAGCGATTCGTCGAGGCTCTGCCGGCGAGCGTCAAGGCCGTCGCGGTGCTGGACCGGACCAAGGAATCCGGCGCCCTGGGCGAGCCGCTGTACCTGGATGTCATCGCCGCCCTGACGGAAGGCATCCCCGCGGGCTGGGGGCGGATCAAGTCCATGCCGAAGGTGGTGGGCGGCCGCTACGGGCTGTCCTCGAAGGATTTCACCCCGGCGATGGTCAAGGCGGTTTTTGACAACTTGCAGGCCGCCACTCCCAGGAACCACTTCACTGTGGGCATCGAGGATGATGTGGCGCATACCAGCCTGAAGTTTGACCCGGAGTTTTCCACCGAGTCGGACAAAGTGGTTCGCGCGCTCTTTTATGGCCTGGGCTCGGATGGCACGGTTGGCGCGAATAAGAACTCGATCAAGATCATTGGCGAGAACACCAATAACTACGCGCAGGGCTACTTTGTGTATGACTCGAAGAAAGCGGGCGCGGTGACGATCTCCCACCTCCGTTTCGGGCCGAAACCGATTCGCTCGATCTACCTTGTCTCCAAGGCGAACTTCGTCGCCTGCCACCAACCGATCTTTTTAGACCGGTACGACATGCTCCAGGACCTTGTGCCCGGAGGCACTTTCCTCCTCAACACCCATTTCCGCGCCGACGAAGTCTGGGAGCACCTCCCGCGGCTCGTTCAAGAGGGGCTGATCAAGAAGAAAGCGAAGTTCTACGTAATTGATGCGATCAGCGTCGCCAAATCCACCGGCATGGGGGCCCGCATCAATACGATCATGCAAACGTGCTTCTTTGCGCTCTCCGGCGTGCTTCCGCGCGACGAGGCCATCGAGCAGATCAAACTCACGATCAAGAAAACCTATGGCCGCAAGGGCGAGGAGGTCGTGAAGAAGAATATCGCGGCGGTGGACCAGACCCTGGCCAACCTCCACGAGGTCAAGGTTCCCGCGCAGGTTACCAGCACCCGGGAGCTTCCGCCCCCGTTCACGGACGATGCCCCGGCGGAGATCACCCGCACGTTAGGCGTTATTTATGGCAACCGCGGCGATTCCCTCCCGGTCAGTGCCTTCAGCCCGGATGGCACCTTCCCCACCGGCACTTCCCGCTATGAGAAACGGAATCTGGCTCTGGAAATCCCGGTTTGGGATGAGAAAACCTGCATCCAATGCGGCAAGTGCGTGGTAATCTGCCCGCACGCCAGCATCCGCATGAAGGTTTACGACGCCAAGCATCTGCAAGGCGCGCCGCCGACCTTTAAGAGCACAGACGCCCGGGCTCCGGAATGGAAAGGCATGAAATGGACCCTGCAGGTCGCCCCGGAAGATTGCACCGGCTGCTGCCTGTGCGTCGAGGTCTGCCCGGCCAAGAACAAGACCGAGGCCCGGCTCAAGGCGATCAATATGCGCCCGCAGCCGCCCATCCGTTTCAGCGAGCGCGACAACTACAAATTCTTCCTCGAACTGCCGGAGCTTGACCGCCGGAAGATCAAGGTCACCCAGCTCCGCCAGCAACAGGTCATGCAGCCGCTCTTTGAGTATAGCGGCGCTTGCGGCGGCTGCGGCGAGACGCCGTACCTGAAGTTGCTTACGCAGCTTTTCGGGGATCGCATTGTGGCCAGCAACGCCACGGGATGCTCGTCCATCTACGGCGGCAACCTGCCCACCACTCCCTACGCGAAAAACAAGGAAGGCCGCGGTCCAACCTGGAACAATTCCCTGTTCGAGGATAATGCCGAGTTCGGGCTTGGCTTCCGGGTTTCGATTGACAAGCAGCGGGAGTTTGCCTGCGAGCTGCTGCGCAAACTGGCGCCGAAACTGGGCGACGACCTCGTTACCGGGCTGATTGAGGCCCAGCAGACTGACGAGGCGGGCATTTACGACCAGCGGGAGCGCGTCGCCGCCCTTAAACAAAAATTGGCCGGCGACTCCAGCAGTGACGCCAAAATGCTGCTTGCCGTGGCCGACAATCTCGTCCGCCGCAGTGTTTGGATCATCGGCGGCGACGGCTGGGCGTACGATATCGGCTACGGGGGTTTGGACCACGTCCTGGCGAGCGGCCACGATGTTAATGTGCTGGTGCTGGACACCGAGGTTTATTCCAACACCGGTGGTCAGTGCTCGAAAGCTACGCCGCGCGGCGCGGTTGCCAAATTTGCCGCCGGCGGCAAGCCGCTGCGCAAGAAAGACCTCGGCCTTATCGCCATGGGCTACGGGTCGGTCTATGTGGCCAGCGTGGCCATGGGCGCCAAAGACGAGCATACGCTCCGGGCGTTCATCGAAGCCGAATCCTATCCCGGCCCCTCGCTGATCATCGCCTACAGCCATTGCATTGCGCATGGCATTGACCTGGACCGCGGCGTGGGCGCCCGGCAGCAACGGATGGCGGTGGATTCCGGCCAATGGCTGCTCTACCGCTTTGACCCGCGGCGTTTCGATCGGGGCGAGAGCCCGCTTCTCTTCGATTCGAGTCCGGCCAAAATCAAAGTGCAGGACTACCTGCTCTCGGAGAACCGGTTTAAGATGCTCACCAAGAGCAAACCGGAAGACGCCCGGCGATTCTTCGCCCAAGCGCAGGCCGATGCTGATCGGCGCTGGGCGTACTACCAATACCTGGCCGGCCTTAAACCGGCTTCGGGCAATGGCGCCAATGCGCCCGCCAGTTCCGCCTCCGCGCAAACTCAACAACCTTAACGCATAACAATTCAATTCAGGCTTATGGATCTAAAGACCACCTATCTCGGACTGAAACTTCGCACTCCCCTGGTTCCAGCCGCCTCGCCGCTGTCGGAGGAAATAGACGGCATCAAGCAGATGGAAGACGCCGGCGCGTCCGCCGTGGTGCTCTACTCGGTATTCGAGGAGCAACTCCGTCGAGAGCAGGCCGAGTTGGACGATCACCTTGAACGCGGCACCGAGAGCTTTGCTGAGGCGCTCACGTATTTCCCGGCGCCCAACGAGTTCCGGCTCGGGCCGGAGGAATACCTGCAACACATCGCCAAAGCCAAGGAGGCGGTTCGCATCCCGATCATCGCCAGCCTTAACGGCTCTTCAACCGGCGGGTGGACCGAATACGCCAAGGGCATGCAGCAGGCCGGCGCGGACGCCCTGGAGTTGAACATCTATTATATTCCCACCGACATGAACGCCGCCTCCTGCGACGTTGAGCAGAACTACCTGGATATTCTCAAGGCGGTCAAAGCGGCCGTGAGCATTCCAGTCGCGGTGAAACTCAGTCCCTTTTTCACCAACTTCGCCTACATGGCCAAGCGCCTCGACCAGGCCGGCGCCAACGGCCTGGTGCTCTTTAACCGTTTCTACCAGCCGGACATTGATCTGGAGGCTTTGGAAGTGCGCCCCAACGTCCTGCTAAGCACCCCCATGGCGATGCGCGTGCCGCTGCGCTGGGTTGCCCTGCTGTACGGCAAACTGCAGGCCAGCCTCGCGGCGACCAGTGGAATCCATCGCGCCACCGACGTGCTTAAAATGCTCATGGCCGGCGCGGATGTAACCATGCTTTGTTCAGCGCTCATCCGGCACGGCATTCGGCAGATTGGCGTCATCGAGCGGGATCTGATCGCCTGGATGGAAGAGCATGAGTATGAGTCGGTCGCTCAACTCAAGGGCAGCCTGAGCCAGAAGAACTGTCCCAACCCGAGCTCCTTCGAGCGCGCCCAATACATGCGCGCCCTGGCGGAATACTCGACCGGCGATTCCCGCAGCACCGAATAACCGTGCGCGGCTGGCCAGCCTTCGCGCGCGCCAATTGAGTCTGCTCGAAGACGCCCGGCCCCCGGGAGCCTTCCAATCCCGAGGCGGTCATGGTCAGGCTTGGGCCGTTGGCCTTGGACAAACACGGGCTATCCCCTGCCGGGCGCGGCTATAAGCAAAACGTCTGGCGAGCGTTTTGCTGACATTCAGGTTCATGGAAAAGCGTGAATGGGAACCGATAACCGGCGCCAAGCTGGCCGGCTTTGGCTTTGGCTTCGGTTTATTCCTTCTGCTCGTCCTACGCAGTGAGCCGGGATTTGTTTTTCTGCTGGACCATGCCAACTTGCTGTTTCACGAAGCGGGCCATCCGCTGGTGGGTCTGTTCAGCTCGCGGCTTGAACCCTATGGCGGCACGCTGGGGCAATTGGTTTTCCCCTGCGCACTGGCTGTGTCTTTCTGGCGCCGGGGCCATCCGCTGGCAGTGGCCGGCGCGGCGATTTGGTTCTTCGAGAATTGGCTTAATATTGCCCGCTATATGGCCGATGCGCGGCGTCTGGAACTGCCTTTAGTGGGAGGCGGCGAGCATGATTGGAATACCATCTTCAGCCGCTGGCAGGTGCTTCAATACGACACGCACATAGCGGCTGTGGTGAGGCTGGCAGGTTGGATTGGCATCGCGGCGGTGTGCGCCTGGGTGGCCTGGCGCGCCTGGCAAGACCGTCAGCGTGCGGCGGCGCGTGCCAATCCCGCACTTTGACGCCTTCACGCGAGCCGCAGTCGAAGCCTTTTGAACCTGCTTCAGTCTGAAAAGATAGGCGCGTTTTCGCCGGCCCGCGCAAAGCTCTTCGGCCGGGGGCTGATTGGCCGGTTTGTGGGCATAGCGAGGTCCATCCTGAGGCAGCCGGTGAGTTGACCCGCCTGGTCTCGCTGGACGGCCTGTCGCTTTTCGGAACCTCCGGGACTTGCTTATCCCGCCAGATGGCTTAGGGTGAGGCAACAAGCTGGAAGGAGTAATATTATGCCAGTAACGACACTAAAACAGCTCTTGGACAAAGAGAAAATCAAATACGTCAGCATCATTCACTCGACTGCTTACACGGCCCCGGAGGTGGCCGCCTCGGCACATATCCCCGGCCGGGAACTCGCCAAGACGGTAATTGTGTATCTCGATGGCGAAATGGCTATGGCTGTCCTGCCGGCCAACCGCAAGGTTGTCCTTGCCGATCTGCGCGAGATGACCGGCGCCGACCAGGCCAAGCTCGTCCCGGAGGAGGACTTCAAGAAGCGGTTTCCCGATTGCGAAGTGGGCGCCATGCCGCCGTTTGGCAATCTCTACGGCATGGAAGTCTATGTGGCCGCATCGCTGGCGCAGAACGCGGAAATCGCCTTTAATGCCGGCTCGCACACCGAGGTCATCAAACTGGCGTATAAGGACTTCGAGCGACTGGTCCGGCCCCAGGTGATCCCCTTTACCACCTGAGCGGGGAACTCCGGGCGACCGACAGAAGCTTTACCGCGTATTGGCCAGGTCGCGGACCTTCAGGTTCCGATACCAGACCTGGCTGTTATGATCCTGGAGCAGCAGGTGCCCTCGCACCTTGTCGCCAAAGCCGGCCTTGTTCTTGAACTTGCTCGCCGCGACGGCTTTTCTGACCTCCTCACTCCCGCATTCGTATTCCAGCACCTTGACCCCGTTGAGCCAGTGCTCGACGTGGTTGCCCTGAACGCGGATCCGTGAAGAATTGATTTCGCCAGCCGGCTTGACCGGCGGGCAGACGGGCTCCAGCACGGCGTAGAATGCGGCGGTAAGTTGTTTGCGGTTCCCGCGATCAACTCCCGACGGCCGTGCGTCATCAATCATCTGGTATTCATGCCCAAGCACTTCGTTGCGGCTTTCCAGGACGAAATACTTAACGCCGCTGTTGGCGCCCGCAGCCAGTTTCCATTCCCACTGCAACTCAAAATCATCGAATTGCGCGTCCGTAATAATATCGCCGCCGCCTTTGCCCAGGCAGTGCAGCCAGCCATCTTCAACCCGCCAGCCTTGGTCGGGGAAAGATGGCTTTTTGAAGCTGCGCCAGCCGTGCGTAGTTTTACCGTCAAAGAGCAGCCGCCAACCCGCGGCTTTTTCCCGCCGCGCAAGCTGGTTCACGGGAGCGGCCACGGCCATCGTGGTTGCCGCGACCAGCAGCATGAGCATTAAACGCTTCATGTCAGGGTAGCAATATGGCTTCGCCCCAATCGCGATCCCGGACTACTTCTTCCGCCTGGCCTTCTTCCTGGCTGGGGCCCGCTTTGCGGTGGTTTTCCGAACGGCCTTTGCTTTTCGTTTCCCGGCTTTGGCGGCTGCTCTCGCGCGCGTCGGCTTCGTCCGGCTTTTGCGGATTCGCTGTTTCGCAGGTTTCTTTTCGCGCTGGCCGGCGCCCGACGCACGGGTTTTAGCAACCGCCGGCCTGGCGGATTTGGCCGGCCGCACCGACATTGCAGGCGCTGGAGATTCAACCGCCGCCTTTTCTTCCTCGCGCCAGCCGTAAGCGTCACGCACGGCGATCATGGTGCGCAGGATGTCATTCCAGGTCTCGGGCCTCATCATCACGGCGTTGGGGAACATGCACCCGTCCCAGCAAAGGTGCCGAATCGTCTTGTTGAGACGGCCGTCCTTGCCCCGCAGCCAGTAGCCGGCGTGGCGAACAATGTCGAGCTTCCCGTTCGGGTCATTGGGCAGGCAGTGATGCCCGGTCTTGTCATGGGTGCCCGAACCGTGGACGGTGGCGTCGTTCTGCGCAATATGCAGATCAATCGTCCAAGGGCGCAGCGCGTCGGTAAGCTCCTTGATGGCCTGGTTCAGGCGAAGCGGAGAGGACCAATCCCAATCCGGAGGCAGGATGGCGTCTTCCGGCGCATTGTAGCCGAGAATGTAGAGGAGGTGTGCGCCATGTCGGCCTGGAATCCCAGTGTTCGAGGGCGATCCACCCGCCGCAGGAGGTCCAACATCTTCGTCCAGCTATGCATGCCGCCCCAACAAATCTCGCCTTCGGCGGCCAATCGTTCGCCATAGTCTTCCGCCACCTCGCACGCCTCTCGAAAAGTCTGCGCGAGCAGCTTTTGGTTGGCCTCAGGATCCTTCGCCCAATCGGCCACGCTGCAGGCGGAATCAATTCGCACCACCCCGTAGGGCCGGACCCCCAGGCGGCTAAGCTTTCGGGCGATTCCACACGCTTTGCGGATCTGCTCGACGAAACGCTGCCGTTCCTCCCGGCTGCCAATGGCGGAACCTCCGCCAGTAGGCGCCCATACCGGCGCCACCACCGAGCCTACGACGAAGCCCTTTGCCTGAATCTTGGCGGCCAGGCGCTTGAGACCGTCATCATCAAGATCAATGCTGACATGCGGATCGCTCAAAAACAAATCCACCCCGTCAAACCTGACGCCGTCCACCTCCGCCCGCGCCGTCAGGTCGAGCATGGTATCCAGATCAATGCCCGGCTCTGCGCCGGGGCTGCCTTTGCCGACCAGGCCGGGCCACATGGCATTGTGGAGTTTGGGGTAATCGCGATGATTGTGTTGTGCGCTCATAAAATTGCCGTTCGCAATGCAGGGCGACCATGCAATAGAAGCGCGGCGCTGGCAACCCCAAAAGCGCGCCCCCCAACAGACGCGCCCGGAGCAGGGTCAGCAATGGGGCAGTTCCCGGAGCCGGGTTTTAAGAATCTTGCCGGATGCGTTTCGGGGCAAGGCGGGCAGAAATATGACTTTGCGCGGGACCTTGTAGTCAGCCAGTTTCCGGCGCACGAATTGCAGCAAGGCTTTTTCCGCCAGAACCTCGCCTTCATTGGGCACCACAAAGGCAATCGGCTGCTCGCCCTTGCGCGAATCGGGTTTGCCAATGACCGCCGCCTCTTTGACGCCCGGGAACTGGTAAAGCACCTCTTCAATCTCACGCGGATAGACATTGATCCCGTTGACCAGCAGCATGTCTTTCTTCCGATCAGTGATGTAGTAATAGCCATCTTCGTCCCGGTAGCCAACGTCACCGGTCAGGAGCCAGCCGTTGCGCATGACTTTGGCGGTTTCCTCCGGCAGCCGCCAATAGCCCAGCATCACATTACCCCCGCGCACGCACAGTTCGCCGATTTGTCCCGCGTCCAGAAAGCGCCCGGCATCGTCCTGAATGCTGACTTCCACGTTCGGGATGGGCGGGCCGATAGACCCGGGCTTGCGGGTGCCGTCCACGGGGTTCTTGGTCACCACGGGGCTGGCTTCACTGAGGCCATAGCCCTCAATGAGCGGGATGTAGAACCGGGCCTCAAACTCTTTCAGCACCTGCACGGGCAACGGGGCCGCGCCGCTCACGCAGAGCCGCAACGGAAGGGGAACCGGGATGGGCGCGTTGACCATGCTGCGATAAAACTGGGGAATGGCCGGCAGCACCGTCGCCTGCCGCTGCAGAATCTCCTGCAAGACATTCCGCACCGGATGCAGCGACTTGACCAGCACCATTGAGCCGCCTACCAGCAGCGGCAACAGCAGCCCCACCGTCAGCATATAGCTGTGGAATAGCGGCAGCAGCACCGCAAATCGGTCGCCCTCGACCGTGGCGAGCACGTCGCGGCAGCTCTCGACATTATGCAGCAGGTTTCCGTGCGACAGCATCGCGCCCTTCGGCCGGCCGGTGGTGCCCGAGGTGTAGATGATGACCGCCAGGTCCGATTCTCCCGGCGAAGGACAACTCTCCTTTGGCGAAGGGTTTGCCCCTGATCCGCCCTCCCGGGAGCCGGAGTTTTGTCCTCCCCGACCGGCAGCCAGGGCGTCGAGTTGTTCGACCCGAAAGAGCTTCAAACCCGGCCGGGCCGCTTCCAGCGCGGGGCGATGCGCCGCCAGTTCGGCATCCGTAATCAGCACATCAATCCCCGCATCGCCCAGGATATAGTTCACTTCTTCGGCTTTGAAAAAATTATTGATGGGCACCGCCGCCGCACCCGTATGCAGAATGCCAAACAACGCGATGACGAACTCCGGGCAGTTCTTAAGCCACAGCCCCACCCGGTCCCCGGGCCGCACGCCATACTGCTGCCGGAGTTGCTCCGCGACCACCAGCGCCTGGCGCCACAGTTGGGCGTAGGAATGCTCGCTCTCGCCCCAGAACAAGGCGATCTTGGACGGCTGCCGCTCGACGGACCGGGCAAATGCGCCAGTCAAATTCATGTGTGGCTCCTACGCTATCCCGCCTTCGCTCCCAAGGCAAGGCGCGCGTGCGCCGCTTTCCCCGAAATCGCAGCTATGCGAAGGCGCGCCCGAAGCTTCAGACCGGGCTTTGCCGGAGCAGCTAATCCACGCTAACCCGTCGCCGGGCCTCCTTTTTGGCGGCGTGATGGGCTTTGTCGGCCAGCAACCGCTCTTTAGCCCGGCGGCTGCGGCGGCGCTTCTGGCGTCGGATCTTCTCGCGGCGGGCGCGCTCGGCCGCCACCCGGCCCGTCTGCCGCTCCTCAATTTTATCCAGCAACCAGCGCCGCGCCAAAAAGCGGTTGAGGCCCTGCTGGCGGGTGGCCTGGCACTTGACCTGCAGGCCGGTCGGGCGATGCAGCAAGACAACGCAGGTGGCCGTCTTGTTAACCTTCTGGCCTCCGCGCCCGCTGGACCGGACGAAAGTTTCCGCCAGGTCCGCCTCGCGCACGCCCAACTGCGCCATTCGCTGGCTGAGCAGGGCTTCTTTGTCGGAGCCGACCGGGAACGTCTTCATGGCCAGAGGGTAACGGGCCGCCCGGGAAAAGACAATGAACCGCGAACCGGGAAACAACCGGCGCGCGCCGTTTCTCACGAAAAGTCACCCGCAAGCTTGACCTGCAAAGCCGGACGGTAAAAGCTGTCCGCACCATGCCAGCGACAATCGAACCCGGGAAATCTGAATCCGCATCTGCCGTCCCCCTGCCCTCCCCCATCGGCCGCTACCGTTGGGTGGTCTGTGCGCTCCTGTTTTTCGCCACGACCATCAATTACATAGACCGGCAAATCCTCTCGCTGCTCAAAGAGATCCTCGACGAACAAATCGGCTGGACGAACGAGCAGTTCGGCTGGGTCAACTCCGCCTTCCAATTCGCCTATGGGATTGGCCTGCTGGGCTTTGGATGGTTTGTGGACCGGTTCGGCACCAAGATCGGCTACTCCGTCTCCATCATTGCGTGGAGCGTGGCGGCGGCGGCGCATGCCCTGGTCGGCAGCTTCGTCGGGTTCATTGGCGCGCGAACCGCGCTGGGGCTGGGTGAAGGGGGCAACTTCCCCTCGGCCATTAAAGCGGTGGCCTTGTGGTTCCCCAAACGCGAGCGGGCGTTTGCGACCAGCATCTTCAACGCCGGCACCAACGCGGGGGCGCTCGTGGCTCCGGCGGTCATCCCCTGGATGGCCTACCAGTTCGGCTGGCAATCCTGTTTCATCACCGCGGGTCTGGTGGGGCTGCTCTGGCTCTTTTTATGGATTCCGTTCTACGATGTGCCGGACAAAAGCAGGCGCGTGGGCGCGGCGGAACTGGAATTGATCCGGAGCGACCAGGAGCCGGAACGGCCGCAGGAAAAGGTGTCCTGGCTCAGCCTGCTGGGCTACCGGCAGACATGGTCGTTCTTCATCGCCAAGTTCCTGACCGACCCCGTGTGGTGGTTTTTCCTGATCTGGCTGCCGGACTTCTTCAAAAAGACGCGCGGTCTGGAAATCAAGAAAAGCTGGATTCATATCGTCACCATCTACGGAATTGTCACCGTGCTGAGCATCTTCGGGGGCTGGATCACCGGCTACCTGACCAAGCAGGGCTGGTCCGTGACCCGGGCGCGCAAAACGGGAATGTTCATCTTCGCGCTGTGCGTCCTGCCCATTCTATTGGTGACCCGGGTGGGCGACTGGACCGCGGTGCTCCTGATCGGGCTGGCCGGGGCGGCCCACCAGGCCTGGTCGGCGAATCTCTTTACGACCGTGTCCGACATGTTCCCCAAAAAAGCGGTGGCGTCGGTGATCGGCATTGGCGGGATGGCGGGCTCGGCCGGCGGGATTATGTTCCCCGCGCTTACCGGCCGGTTGCTGGATCATTTCCAACACCAGGGCAACATCACCGCCGGCTATGCCATCCTGTTTGGCATTTGCGGCTGCATCTATTTGGTGGCCTTTGCCCTGCATCACCTGCTGGCGCCGCGCTTCGA
>Ga0116176_10001714_pt1 | contig 16997 bp, 27 predicted proteins | sample AD_STIC08_MetaG_FD_89803 | JGI IMG/M metagenome (GOLD analysis project Ga0116176, IMG submission 89803) | Active sludge microbial communities of municipal wastewater-treating anaerobic digesters from USA - AD_STIC08_MetaG | ecosystem: Engineered > Bioreactor > Anaerobic > Digestate | place: USA...
TATAGAGGTCGGCGATATTGGCGTCCGAAAAAAACTTCGGGCGGTCGAGGGACTGGTGGTAGTTGGCACGGCGGCGCATGTTGCGGATGGCGCGCTTCGCATCGATGCCGCGGGATGCGATGGCCTGGTCGAAGGTCATGGGCTTCGGCTTCGTGCCGAAGTGGTCTTGCATCACCCTGGCGAAGTTGCGCTTGAGGGGGGCGGTGATTTCGATGCTGGGCATGTCAGTCTCCAGTGGTCAGTGAGGCGCGGCCAACGGTGTTGCCGTTGGAGTCGCGCAGCGGGAAAAAAGCGTAGCCTTGCTCGAACTTCTCAGCGGCTTCGCGAAGGATGGTGGCGACCTCGTAGCCGAATGAGCCAGTGTCGGGCTGGCCGAAAGCGGCGTTGTCGCAGTCGAACTTGATTTCGATTTTCATGCTGCCTTCCTTTCGGGAATGGTTGATGTGTCGGGCACCTGATCCAGCGGAACAAACGCCAGCCAAGGTTGGCCGATCATGTGGCTGTCGACGGCCAGAACCAGAGCCTTGTCCTGCCACGGGATGACCCTGAATGAACCGATGCTGCCGTTTGTGCAGTTGCACCTGGCTGCCTTCAGTACCTCGGCAGTCGGTTTTCCGTAGAGGTTGTGCTTGGGACGTATGCAGCCGGGGGTGCTGATGAAGTAGTAACCGAACGGGGCCAGGGTGCGAGAACCGTGCCCCTTGGTGACGACGTACGGGTAGAAGCCGAAGTCATCGAAGAGGTCGGACAGGTCGGCGTTTCCGAGCATGGGCGTTTTCATGTGATTCTCCGTTGTAACCGGTAGGTGCCGGCGAGGTGGGTTAATCTCCTCGTTGCTGCCCACTCGTGTTACTTTTGAATGGGCAGTGGCTTGGGGATTAGGAAGGTGGTGGATTGCATTGACCAGACTGGATCAGGCTGGAAGCGGTGCGGCCGTACCAGCCTTGGAGCTGGAATGCAAAGCTGGTATCGATCAGACGCTGCCAGGCGGCGAGGATCTCTTCCTCGTCGTGATCCTCTCCGTCGAAACCCTCGACGATGGCGCAGCAGTCGTAGGTGCTGAGTTGCTTGGGCATGGTGATCTCTTAAATGAACTGAGCGAGAAACAGGCCTGCGGCGATACCGCAGATGACAGCGATAGCGACGTTGTAGTCGCGGTTGAGTGCTTGGCCACGGTAGAGCATCACAGCACCTTCGCGGTGACGGTGATCGTCGAGCGGGTTGCCGAGATGACCTGATCCGGGGTCAGGAAACCCTTGTCCGTCGCAGTGTCGAGCGACTTGCGCTCGGAGGTGCGGGCCTGGATCTTGTGGCCATCACGCCCGGCAAAGTCGCCGTCGCCAATGTCCTTGAAGACGGCCAGGATTTCGTCCAACTCGTCCTTGGCGCCTTCGATCAGGGTCTTGAGTTCGACGGCGCGGTCGATCAGGTTGCGCTGACGAAGGGTGGAAAGCGTGGTGACGCTTGCGGTGTTCGACATGGTAGTTCTCCTGTTTGCGACGTGTGTCCCGCGTAAGGAAGCGCGGTCGGTGTCGAATGACCCCGTGACAGCCGGCGTCCAACCGGCTGTGGCTGGGTTACTCGTTTTTATTCCATCCAGGCGCTAGGCCTGGGAGGTGGAAACTCAGCGGCGGTTGCGGTACGAATTGAGATGCGTGCGGTAGTAGGTTTCGTTAAGCGCTTCCGCAAAATCGCCGCGATCAGATCCTTCGATGATCCAGCCATGGTGCATGCCACAGATGCAACCCTTGACGTTGCACATGTGATTGCTGATTTTTTTGGCCTGGCCTCCAGAAAGCACGATCCCGCCGCGCGGGTCGATCTTGGCGCGGATGGTGATTTCGCTGGCATTGTGGAAACCGCCGCTGATGGTGATCGTCTTGGTCTTGGTCATGGTGTTTCTCCTGGTAGTTGGTTAATCACTTTCAAGCCAGCTCACCCCTAAGACCGTCGTCTATCGCTGGGGCTGTCGAACTGGCTTGAAGGTGCCGGCTCGCGGGGAGTCGGCGGTTCAGGGGTCTTGTATCGCCTGTCCATACTGCTGGGAGTCCCTCTCGGCGGTGGGCCTCTCCTGCACCCACGGCTTCATAGTACGACTAGTCATGTCACTTGTCAAGGGGTGTCAATGGGTGGGTTAAAAAAAAATTTAGTCGGTGCTACCATCTTGTTGTGGGGCCGCGTCCCGTGGCCTGATGTTGTGATCGAAGGAGAGATGCATGAGCAAGACGAAGGAAGCAATGGCCCTTGTGGATACCGGCATGGCACCCTACGCGGCCGCACGGCAGGTCGGGGTGGCGAGCAATACCCTCTATGTCGCGCTCAAGCGCAGGCGCGAAGCTGTGCTGCCAAAAGTGAAGTGCCCGTGCTGCGGGAAGTCGGTGATGGAGCGGTTTGTGAGGCGGGAGGTGTTGGATCGCTTCATTAAAGAGCTTGGCGCATGAATCAAGCGGGGTAGCAGTAAGTTCGCCACATGGCGAATACACCTAAGCTGACACCCAAGCAGGAAAACTTTTGCCTGGCTTACCTCGAGACCGGGAACGCCAGCGAGGCTTATCGGCGTGCTTATGATGCCGAAAACATGAAGCCAGAAACAATCAATCGCAATGCGTTCGCCGTTCTGGAAAACAACAAGATTGCAGCACGACTATCAGAATTGCGCGAACCGATAGTCAAAGCCTATCAAATTACGGTTATGGACCTCGTCCAGGAATTGGAAGAGGCCCGCCAGGCAGCCCTCGGCGCCGAGACTCCGCAGGCGTCTGCCGCGGCTGCCGCTACACTCGGAAAAGCAAAGTTACTCGGCCTCGACAAGCAGGTCATCGAGAACATTGTCAGTGGAACCGTTGGGGTGCAGCACTCCGGTGAGGTCGCAAGCAAGGTGCAGATCGACTTCGCATCGATTAAGGCGAAACTTAGCGGCCTGAAGTAATTCCTGTGGCCGACAACCTTAAGCTGATCAATGATGCCTTGCCGTGGTTGCATGGCGAAGCCACTATGGCCCAGGCTGTTGCGTTCTACGAAGAGATTTACCCCTTCGTTGGCAACCAGGAGCTGGCTCTGCTCGGCCAGAAGGACCGATTCTTTTTGGCCACTCATATACTTGGCCGCAAGGATCTGATTCACCCGTGGCAATATGATCGAGCAAGAGAGATCGAGAGAAACCCTGATGGATATCTTGACCTGTGGGCGAGAGAGCACGGGAAAAGCTCATGGATAACATTCGCTGGAATAATCCAGGAGGTTATCAATGACCCTGAAATAACAATCGGCATCTTTTCTTTCAACAAACCGACCGCCAGAAAGTTTCTAAGACAGATCAAATACGAGTTCGAGTCGAATGAGCAATTGAAGCGGTTGTATCCTGACACTTTATACGCCGACCCGAAGAAAGAGTCGCCGCGATGGTCCGAAGATTCCGGAATCGTAGTAAAACGCAAAGGAAACCCGAAAGAGGCTACCGTTGAAGGGCACGGCCTGGTCGATGGGCAACCCACTGGGGCGCACTTCCTGCTCCGTGTTTATGATGATGTTGTCACGGTGGACAGCGTTACAAGCCCGGAAATGGTGCAAAAGACCACTGAGGCATGGGCGTTATCTGACAACCTTGGTGCCAGGGGCGAAACAGGAATGGCCAGGTCATGGCACATCGGTACAAGGTATTGCACCGTTGCCGACACCAAGATCCTTATGGCCGACTGGACACACAAGAGGATAGCTGACGTAGTGGTTGGCGATGTGGTTGTTGGTTGGGAGCAACGCACGGGAGATGGAAAGCGGTTCTTGCGCCAATCTGTTGTCAAGGCGACAGGAAATCACGAGAAGCAACCGGTCAATACATATACTTTTGATAGCGGCAGGTCAGTTATCTGTACCCCGGATCACCAGTGGTGGCGCGGCCCGCACGGAAGCGGTGGCGAATACTGCCCACTGACCGTGCCAGCCCCTCGCAACAGGCGTAACGACGGCATTGTTGGTGTCAATAATCCGTATCGACTTGTTGGCCAAAGAAAGGGGTTGTCTTGGGTGCGCGAGTTGCTGGTTCCTTTGGAGCCTGATGGCCGCGGCCACATGAGGCACGACAGGTGTGTTTTCAATATCAACGGCGGTTGGCGTGAGCGGTATCGCTTCCTGGCCCAGATTAAACCAACAAAAATTAGAAAGCTTGCGCCGACCTTATTTGCTCAAATGCAGACAGAAAAACGGTCTCTAAGGGTGGCAGAAAATGCTGGACACCAAGATGTCTATTGGCTTGAGACAGAGACTGGAAACTATGTAGCCAATGGATTCTGCTCAAAGAACTCGTTTCAAGACACGTATCAAACCATGATGGACATGGGTGCCGTCATTCCGCGGATTTACCCGGCGACCGACACCGGTTATCGCGATGGCGACCCGGTATTCCTGCCCAAAGATGTATGGGACGACAAAAAGAAACGGCAGACCACTACCGTCCTGGCGGCGCAAATGCTCCAGAATCCTAGCGCAGGCACCGCGGCGATATTCGACAAGGAGTGGCTGAAGTTCTCCGACATCCGGCCGGCAACGCTCAATATATACATTCTCTGCGACCCGGCCAGCAGTAAAAAGAAAGGCTCTGACAAGACAGCCATACCGGTCGTCGGTATCGACTCGGCCGGCAACAAGTGGCTGGTGGATGGCTGGCACCACAAAATGGGACTTGCAGAGCGCTACACGCGCATTAAGGAGCTTCGCAAGCTATGGATGCGGATGCCTGGCGTTCAGTCCGTCAAGGTCGGCTACGAGCGTTATGGGAGTACGTCCGACCTCGAGCACTTCGAGATCGAGATGCAACGCGATCGAGACGAGTTCGAGATAGTCGAACTGGCATGGCCGCGGGAAGGACCGGGGTCCAAGATCGATCGGGTGCAGCGTCTCGAGCCTGATTTCCGCAACGGCCGATTCTACCTGCCGGCCAAGGTCGATGGCGAGACAAAGGCCCAGGCCCGGGTCAAGGCAGAGGGCCAACCGTTCCGTGTTTTCTCTCCGGTGCAGCGCACTGATGAGGAGGGGCGTCTGTACTCTTTGAACAAGAATTTCCTGGAGGAGTTCTTGACGTTCCCGTTCTGCGCTCACGACGACCTGATCGACGCGATAAGCAGGATTTACGACATTGATGCTGTGCCGCCCATAATCATCGATGAGCGGTCACTGGATCCGGAGTGCTTTGCTGATGGAATCTAAATGAGAGGCGCAGTCTTCTACGAGGAAAGAAACGTCTGGCTGGCAAACGGGTCCAGAGGGCGAGCCTTGTACGACGAGTGGAAAGCCACCGGCAAGGCATCGACAAAGAAAGAACTAGATCGCCTTAGTGAATATTGCGACAAGGCAGAGGCGTGTTTCTATCAGGTCGACGAGATCGCAAAGCTGCGCAAGGAGTATTCGGATGTCCTTTGATCGAATGACTGGAGCTGGAAATGGCCGATCCTAACGTCCCGATCAACCCTGTCGGCGGGCCGACATTCTCCCAACGCCTATGGAGCGAGGAGGTTGCTATCGCCCGGGCTGAGTCAGGGGAGATATTCACGAACAAAGAGCCTGGCTATGAGTTCTCCAATGGCCGCAAGTTCGATACGCCAACGCCGACACCATGACATACGAAGAGCTGCCTGAGTGCATCCGCCAGTATTACTCGCTCAATGAGTATCTTTTCCTGACTGACGCGCAAAAGGCAGACCTGATACGAGATAACACGGAACCAGAATGGACATGACCCCGAATATCCACTACCGCGGCGAAGAGAATAACCTGCTTATCGCCAACGAGCATGCCGAGAAGCAGAATATGCTCGACATGGCGCTCTCCAAGGACGTGGCCGAGGCGTTGAATGAGCATTATCCAGGACACCTGTGGGCGGTTAATTGTCAGGGCGAGAACGGGATTATGACCATTCATAACCTGATGCTGTCCGGACAGTGGGGTTTTGTTCTCAAGCTGGATAATTCCTACTCGGCATCCGACCTGCGCAAGCGCGCCATCATGGCCGGTGGCGAAATCCTCGAGCGATACAAGGTGTCCCGGGGCAGAATCAATCACGAACACATGGCGACGATGAATACCGATTTCGCCGGCCGCATTCTCGGGGACCACAGCACATGATTGACGACGCCAAGGCATTACAACTCGCACGGGATGCTTATACGGGCAGCACGACTTATTTCGATGCGAATATCCGCAACGACCTGGAGCGCGATATTAGACAGTTCCAGAGCAAGCATTCGTCAGACTCGAAATACATGGCCGAATCCTACCGGGCGCGCAGCCGGTTCTACAGGCCGAAAACCAGATCGATGGTACGCAGCGCCGAGGCGACAGCGGCAGAGGCCTTCTTCAGCACGTCCGACATTGTCAGCATTACCCCTGAACAGTCCGGTGATGATATGCAGCAGGCGTCCGCGGAGATCATGCAGGAGCTGCTGCAGTACCGCATGACAAAGAGCATTCCGTGGTTCCTGACCTGCCAGGGCGCCTACCAGGACGCTATGGTGCAGGGTATTGTCATCAGCCACCAGGACTGGGAGTACAACACGGCAAAAGGCACCGACCGCCCCGTGGTGCAGCTTATCCCGCGGGAGAATTTCCGCTTCGATCCTGCGGCCGACTGGGCCGATCCGATCGGTTCGTCTCCCTACCTGATCTGGTTGATGCCGATGCGGGTGCGTGACGTCAAGGCGCGCATGAAGCAAGGTGCCAACGGATCGCCGTCGAAGTGGATCAAGTATTCCGACACCGAACTGAAGCAGTCGAGCCAGAAGTGGGATTCAACACGCATGATTCGCGAGGGTAACCGCACCGATTCCAGCGCATCGAACACGACCAACATCAACGACTTCTCGATCGTCTGGGTCCATATGAACCTGATCCAGGACGAGGTGACCGGCCAGGACATGCTGTTCTACACGCTCGGCACCGAACTGCTGCTGTCGAAGCCGGCGCCTCTGACCGATCGCTATGCCCACGGTCGTCGCCCGTTCGTGATGGGCAGGTCGGTTATCGAGACGCACCGCACCGATGGCCCGGGTGACGTCCGGCTGACCCGCGACGTCCAGGCCGAGACCAACGAGATCGTCAATCAGCGCATCGACAACGTGAAGTTCGCCATGAACAAGCGGTACTTCGTGAAGCGCAACAAGCAGGTCGATATTCGCTCCCTGACCCGTAACGTGCCTGGCTCGGTGACCATGCTGTCCGATATCAACGAGGACGTGAAGGTGCTGGAGACTGCTGACGTTACGTCGTCGGCGTACCAGGAGCAGGATCGCCTGAACATGGACTTCGACGAGATCTCCGGGAATATGTCCCAGTCGTCCGTGTCGGCCAATCGCCGGTTGAACGAGACCGTTGGCGGCATGGAGATACTGGCATCGGATGCCAACAAAGTGCGCGCCTACTCGCTCAAGACGTTCATCGAGACCTGGGTCGAACCTGTGCTGCGCCAACTGGTGTTGCTCGAGCAGCAGTACGAGACCGATGACGTCCTGCTGGCGCAAGCCGGCGCCAAGTCGTCCATGTTCCAGAACCTGGGTATGGACGTGGTAACCGATGAGCTTTTGCTCCAGGAATTGACCCTGACGATCAACGTCGGCATGAGCGCTACCAGCCCGTCGCAGAAGATCAACAACCTGCTGACCGGCATCAATGGGGTCAAGACGGCACTGGGCGACGGCGTCCTCGAGAAGTACGGGGTGGATCCGACCGAGGTGGTCAAGGAAATCTTCGGCGCCCTCGGACACAAGGATGGCGGAAGGTTCTTCAAGTTCGATGGCGACCAGGATCCGCGTGTTGCTGCGCTCGAGGCAGAAAAGCAGCAGCTCCAGGCAGCGCTTGATGCCAAGTATCCGCCCGAACTGCTGGCGGCACAGGTCGACGAGATTCGCTCCCGTATTGGCAAGACAGACGCCGACAAGGTGGCCAAGATGGTCGAGGCCATCTACTCCTCGATGCAAGCCGGCGAGGTCATTGCTTCGGCGCCCCAGGTCGCACCGGTGGCCGACGAGATTATGAAAGCTGGCGGATACCAGACGCCTACCCCTATTGGTGTCGATCCGAATTTCCCGCAACCAAGCCCAATGCAACAGGTGGGCATGCAGGCCGCGGCAGCAGGCCCGGTTGATATTCCAGAGAGCGGCAACACGTCGCCGATGTTCCCGGCAACCACTGGCAGCCCGTCTGCCGGCGCCAATGAGGGGATCGAGTCGGAGGCATACGCCAATGGTGGCGTGGTCGGCAAGAACAACTCGCAGCGCAACAGAAAGCCAGGGGTTGTCGGCCCGCACAATGCACTGCTGTTCGATCCTCCGCAGGATCCGCGCTCAGAAATCCAGCATGAGCTGGGAGAGCTGAAGGATGACGAGTGAGATCAAGCGGGGCAGGAGTAATGTCGCTGCCATGAATCCTGATTCAAATCCGGTTCTGAAAACAATCGACTTCGGAATGGAGGTCGAGGCATTTTTGCAGTCTGATATTGGGCGCTATCTGGTGAAGCGTGCAGAGAGCGAAGTCGATTCGGCGGTTGAAACCCTGAAGGAGGTTGATCCTGAAGACGCCAAAAGTGTCCGAGGGTTGCAGAACACCATCAGGGTCGCCGAATCGATCCAGTATTGGCTGGCTGATGCCATTCAGTCCGGAATGAATGCCCAGGTCGAACTTTATGAACAATCCAAGGAGCCTTGAACAAATGGACCAAGCCACCGAATCTGTCGCTATCAATCAAGACGTGACGGAAGAAGTTGTCGAACCGCGCCCACTGTCTGCACGTGAAGCAGCAATGGAGGCTATTGTATCAACCCGCACCGCAAGTGTGGAAAATGAGACGGGCGTCTCGCTCTCTCCAAAGGATGAGCAGATCGTCGAGCAGCTTGCTGATCCCGAACCGGAGAAGGCGCCGGAAGTCCAGAAGTTCAAGGTCAAGATCGATGGCATGGAGCAGGAAGTCGACGCCGACACTCTGATCCGTACCTTCCAGAAGAATTCCGCGGCGGATCGCCGGCTTGAAGAGGCCACGCGATTGCTGCGTGAAGCAGAAGAGCGTGCTGCCCATGCGGCAGCAGCACCAGAACAGCCGCAGGGCGCAGGGCAAACCCCTGATGACCTGCGAAAAGAAGCGGCATCAATCATCGAAAAGATGTATGACGGTGACCAGGATGCTGCTGCTGACGCACTTATCCATTTGGTGACGAAGGCGAAGGGCGGTGACCAGCCTACCCGTGCTCCCGTTGCAGTGGATGAAGGCGAAATCACCGACCGTGTCCTGGCCCGTATGGCTGTGAACGCGGCATTTGAACAGGTCAAGACTGACTACCCGGACATTATTTCCGACCCGGATCTGGAATTCCTCACTGCGATGAAGATCGATCGTGCCGTTGCCCAGGGTATTCCCCGGGCGCGGGCCATGCTCGATGCCGCTAGCGAGGTCTATCGGACCATGGGCAAGGAGCCTGCCGGTCGCCAAAAGCCTGAACCAGTCAATGCCCGACAGGACAACAAGGCGCGTCTGGACAACATCCCGACCGCTTCAGCATCAGCAACGCTCGCCGAATCGCCTGCGGAGAATTCCTCTCCGTCGTCGGTCATCGCCGAGATCGCACGAAAACGACTGGGTCAATCACTGGCCCTCTAGCCTTTTAGGAGAAAATCATGGCTGGTCAAATTTGGGTTACCAATTCGCTTGGTGGCTATATGTACTCGGACCAATTGTCCAAGGTGCTGCGCCACGCTGTTCAACCGCTCTGCAAGTTCCGCCAGTTCGCCGACGTCAAGGACGCCGCTGTCCAGGGAAAGGGCAAGGGTGATTGATTTGCTAGTCACCACATCCTGGTAACAGGGTGTTAGCAACCGTGTGAATTGCTGGAAACCCCTTAGAGCCGTAGGCACCACAACGAAATTGGCAACGATATGCGTGAAGGTTTGAAAAGACTACGGATTGGGCAATCAGCAGCGAAGGCGCTTTTTAAGTGCAACGTTCAACGACTATCCCTTCGGGGAGTAGCCTCAAATGAGGCGAAGCGCACGGCCCCTCGTGAGAGGGTGAAGATATAGTCTGCTCTTTGGGGAAACTCAAAGCAGTGTAGAATGGTGATACTTGTACAGTTGAAAGGCTGTTATGAATATCATCAGGAAGAAGAGAAGTGATTTGGTTGTGCGGTTTCACGCTGGATATGTTGTGAATGAAGTGACAGGTTGTTGGGAATGGCAGAAAAACATTCAGGCAAACGGTTATGGTCACATCAAGGAAGGCGGCAAGGCGAAGTTGGTACACAGAGTTTCTTTCGCATTACACAAAGGCCCAATTCCGGAAGGGGCTTACGTGCTACACCAATGCGATAACCGTTGTTGTGTTAACCCGCTTCACTTGTTTGTTGGAACCGCACTGGATAACCGGATTGATATGCAGTCGAAAATGCGGCACGCACACGGAGAACGTGTAAACACCGCAAAGCTGACTGAGAAAGAAGTGCTAGAGATTTACGCCATGTCTGATTCTGGCGTTGGGTCTAGGCGGATCGGTGCAAAGTACGGCGTATCGACCACGATGGCATGGAATATCAAGACGGGTAGAGCCTGGTCACACCTCTTCAAAGCACGGTACGGGATTCATAACTCCGTATGAACATCAAGGACTTTTCACTGGAACGTCTATTCGGACATCGCTGCTCAAGGCACGGTCCTGACCGAAACCTCGACCATGCCCGAGTCGAACTTCACGATCACTCAGGGCACGATGTCGATCACTGAATACGGCAACTCCGTTCCCTACACCGGCAAGCTGGACGACCTGTCAGAGCATCCGGTCAAGGAAGTGATCAACCAGGTTCTGAAGAACGACGCAGTCAAGGCATTCGATATTGCCGCCGCCGCCCAGTTCAACCTGACCCCGCTGCGTGTCGTCGCTACCTCGACGCATACCACGTCGGTCGCGCTGACCACCAACGGCACGGCAACCGCGACGAACAACATCGAACTCGGCAAGGATCACGTCAAGGCCATCGTCGACCTGATGAAGGAGCGCAACATTCCTCCGTATCAGATGGATGACTACGTCGCGATCGCTCACCCGAGCACGATGCGCAAGCTGAAGAACGACCTCGAGTCGGTCAAGCAGTACACGACCGAAGGCTTCGGCATGATTATGAACGGCGAAATCGGCCGGTATGAAAATACCCGCTTCGTCGAACAGAACAACATTGCCAAGGGCACCTTCGCCAACAACAAGTCCAACTGGGCCTACTTCTTCGGCGGTGATACCGTCGCGGAGGGTATCGCGGTCCCTGAGGAAATGCGCGGCAAGATCCCGACGGACTACGGCCGCGGTCGTGGTGTAGCCTGGTATTATCTTGGGGGTTTTGGGATCGTGCATTCGCAAGCAAGTCAGAGCCGGATAATTAAGTGGGATTCGGCGGGTTAAACCGTTGCAGCACAAGGAAAGCCGCCTTCGGGCGGTTTTTTAATATGGTAAATCTAAGGGTTGGTATATAATGAAAACACCAAGCATAGTGAGGTGTATATGAAAGCCAAGCCGCTCGTAACCGTGTATTCGCTGTCTTCGTCGAAGGATGGCGTCATTCGATACATCGGCCAGACCACTGGGCGCCTAGATCGGCGCCTCATCCATCACCACTACGACGCCAAGAAGCTATCCGCGATCCACAAGAGCAACTGGATACGCAGCGTCATCAATGCCAGCCACGAGGTGGTTATTGCGCCTATCGAAGAAAACGCCGAGTGGGGCACGGCCGAACGCAAGTGGATCGCTCACTATCGGGGCCTTGGGTTCGATCTTGTCAATACCACCGATGGCGGCGAAGGCGTGGTCGGGTATGTTCGCGACCAGGGGTGGCGGGATAGAAAAAGCGCCTCGATGACTGGTCAAACAAGTCCGCACAAAGGAGCCAAGCTGTCTCCTGAGACACGCGCCAAGATCTCAGCATCTCAAAAAGGTCGTGTTATCACAGACGAGCAGCGGGCAAAAATCAGCGCCGCCATGAAAGGCCGAAAGAAATCCCCAGAGCACGTCGCCAAGGTTGCGGCTTCCGTTCGCGCAAGAAACCCGCCGAAGATGCCACTGACCGAGGAAGAGATCGCTGCCAAGAAGGCACAGAAGTTCGCCAACCTAAGTGCTCGCAGCAAGGGCAAGAAGCTCCCGTCAGAGCACAAGGCGCGGATCTCATCTGGCCTGTTCGAGGCCTACGCATCCGGAAAGCGGCGCGGCCCGCAGGCGAAGCTCACCGACGGCCAGGTCGCGGAGATCATTGGTCTGTTGTCGCGCTCAATCTACTCGCAGCAGGACATCGCCAAGATGTACGGCGTAAGCGCGAGTTCCATCTCAAAGATCAGGTCAGGCAAGGCGTACAAGAACATTCCTCGGTAACGGCGTCACACAGGCGGGGCAACCATAAACTCCAAACTCCACAACAAAGGAGTTTGCCATGACCGCCGCGCCGGAGTCGCTTGTCCCGCAGTACGCTATCGACAGCCTCATGTATTACGCATCACGAGCACCCTACGGTGCCATTGTCGAGATCGGAGTCTATAAGGGCGGCACGGCATGGTGGCTGGACAAGCTGCACCGTCCGCTCTACCTGTACGACTCGTTCGAGGGGATGCCGACATCGACCGACAAGGACGTCCATCAGATTGGCGTTTTCGCTGACTGCTCGGCCGAGGCTGTCCAAAAAGCCATTCCCTCGGCGCACGTCATCAAGGGCATGTTCCCTGACTCCCTGGTGGAGATGCCGCCGGTCGGGTTTGTCCATGCTGACGCCGACCAGTACGAAAGCACCAAGGCCATCCTGGAGATCATGCCGCCGCTCATGGTGCGTGGTGGGATGATCCTGTTCGATGACTACATGGTTGCCGACTGCCCGGGCTGCACGCAGGCACTGCACGAAAGCCAGTACCGGATCCTGGTGATTGGCGAGACCGGAAAAGCGCTGGTAATCGTCTGATCAGGTGGGGCAATGAGAGACTTTGCGGACGTTGAATCTCAACCACACAAGGAGTCATCAAGATGAGCCAATACACCAAGGATCTCGCCAAGGCCAATGCTGTTGGCAAAGGCGGTTCTGCCCCCAATCTCCCCGATCGTGGCACGCGCACCGGCCTGAATGGCGATACCTACGGCGCCAATATCTCTCCCAACGCGACCAATTCGACCGGCTCGTTCAAGGGCAACAGTGCGCCGGCCGACGAATGCTGCCACGACACCAAGTGCTGACATGTCCCAACTGCTCGACCGTAGCCGTCCATTCGCGGAAGTGCATGGCGTCTCCGACGTCAGGTACGAGCAAGACAACCTTTGTTTTGATTATCAAGGCAGGTTGATGGTTACGGGAGAGCCGGAGGCACAGAAGGCTCAGGAAGCACCAAGGAAGCGCGGCCGTCCGCGCAAGCAGGTAGAGGGCACAGAGTAATGACGTGGCGCGCAGAAGACCCTATGGGCGACGAGGCCAGCAAAGTAAAGTATGACATTGTCGAATACACCCGCGGTGCCGTTCTTGACCTTGGGTGTGGTCCATCAAAGGCTTTTCCTCATTTCATCGGCGTCGATTCTTGCAAAGACACCGAGCTTTTCGGCATCAAGATGCGCCCGGACTTGGTGGTCGAGGACTGCACAGACCTTGGCCCGTATATCAAGGACGAGTCGTGCGATGCCATCTTCTCGTCGCACCTTCTCGAGCACATCGAGGATTACCGAGGAGCGCTGAAAGATTGGTGGAGGTGCATCAAGAATGATGGATACCTGATCCTCTATCTGCCGCACAAGAACTTCTATCCGAACATCGGGAAGCCTGGCGCCAACCCAGACCACAAGCACGACTTCGATCCGATCCATATCATCGATGCCATCCGTGAAATTTCTGTCGGGTGCGACGTCGTTGTTCGCGAGGATCGCAATGGCGGAATGGAGTATTCATTCCTTCTGGTCTTCAGGAAACTGAAGCAACCGGTGTGGCGCAACTCGTATGTTACAAAGCAGCAAATGCGACCGCGCAAAACCGCTTGCGTGGTGCGTTACGGTGGGTTCGGAGACATGATCCAGGCGGCCAATATCCTGCCGATGCTCAAGCGAAAAGGTTATCACGTAACGGTAATGACCACTCCCAAGGGTCAGGATATCCTCAAGAACGACCCGAACATCGATGACTGGTTTATCCAGGACGAAAACCAGGTTCCCAATGCGGAGCTGTGGCCCTTCTGGAAAGTCATTTCGGCCAGATTCGACAAGTGGATCAACCTGTGCGAGTCGGTCGAAGGGACACTGTTGGCGATGCCCGGTCGGGCGAACCACATGTGGTCCAAGGAAATGCGGCACAAATACCTGGACAAGAATTATCTGGAATTCACGGCAGAAATCGCCGACCTTCCATATCGCAGCGAAGGGTTCTTCTACCCTACCTCTGAAGAGGCGATAGAGGCCAATGCGCGATTGCTGGATGGCGGAATGAACGTCATGTTCGCCCTGGCCGGATCCTCGATGCACAAGTTTTACCCGCACCAGGACACAGTGATTGCCCGCATTCTGATAAATCATCCGAATGTTCGCATTTTCCTGGTTGGAGATGACGCATGCAGGATCCTCGAACAGGGATGGCAGGAAGAAACCCGCGTGATCTGCCTGTCTGGCGAGATCAATATCCGCCAGACATTGGCCCTGGCACAGCGTGTCGATGTCGTTGTTGGTTGTGAGACTGGCGTTCTGAACGCTGTTGCGTTCGAGGATTGCCGCAAGGTCGCCCTGCTCTCTCATAGCTCGCACGAAAACCTGACGAAGCACTGGCTGAATACGCAGGCGCTGGCCCCGCGTGGTCTCGATTGCTATCCATGCCACCGACTTCACTACGGCACCGAGTTCTGCCGAGAGGACAAGGAAACCGGCGCCGCGATGTGTCAGAGGATGATCAGCCCTGACGATGTTTATGGCTCAATGTTCCATGCGGAAGAAAGCGCGGCATGAATCTACGGCAACTAATCGACCAATTCCGCGATGATACTCGTGACCAGCAACCAGATTATATGTGGACTGACGACGAGGTCATCGGCTATGCCAACAAGGCGGTTGATGAAGCTTGCCGCCGGGCGCACCTGATTGTTGATTCGTCATCTACGGCTTCCAGTGCCTATCTTGGTATCGGAGAGAGCGAGATCGAGCTGCATGAATCGGTTATTTTCGTCCGCCGGTTGCGGATATCAGGTGTGCGTTCGCTGAACCCGTGCGTGTCTAGGGAAATGGACGAAAGAGTTCCTGGTTGGGAAGACTCCGCGGCCAGCACGCCAATGGTTTTTGTCCCTGATTGGGAAACAAACAAGCTCAAGTTATGGCCACCTACGGCGACCGCGATCGATATCAAGATGACCGTTATTCGCACCCCGCTGACCGAAATGCTGGATGACGAAGACGAGCCTGAGATTTCCGGCCGCTACCACCGCGCATTGCTCGACTGGATGAAATTCCTGGCGTACTCGAAGCAGGACTCTGACACGATGGATGCAGCAAAGGCATTGAAGTTCGAGGAGCGCTTCGCTGGCGAGTTTGGCCTTCCACAGTCGGCAAAGGACGAGCAGTGGTGGCGCGAGCAGTATTACGACGTTGGTGCCTACTGATAAGCGATGCACCTGTGAAGCTAATGGTTGAAAGCGGCACGCTGTACCTGAACAACAAACATTTTTGTCTTGTGGGGGCTGGTAATGGACGCAACGGTATTCGACATGGAAGCGGAAAGGTATACACGAAGTATTCGCCCGAGCACGGTCGAGTGCTCGCTTACTCAGATGAGCACGGATGGATTGGAGCTTCTTCGGAGTGCGACATCGTTTTGGGTAGAGTACGCCGTCGCGCAAACGTATTGCCTTGTGTGGCTGAACTTGATCGCCTCGTCTGGCGAATCGAAGAGCATGAGTTTGGAGACGGAGAGGATTGCACGATCACGGTCAACCCATGAATGAATTTCGCAGGCTGCGTATCAAGTGTGCGATGGAGTTGCTTGCTGAGCTGCGGGAGAAGATACACAAGATTCGCGACGATGAAGACCGCGCGATTGCCGGAGGCGTCGGCGGCAGTCAGGACGCATCCGATACACTGAGCGAAGTCGGAAACATCCTGTTGGTGGCCCTTGGTCAGCTTGACCGGGCGAAAAGAGCAAAAAACAAGGAGCTTGCATCATGATCCCCATTCCCGCATTCCTGCGCGCTCTCAAGTCAGGCGAAGAACTGGCAAACTCTGCGACGTGGAAAAATCGCCAGGCGCTTGTAACCGCGATCACGGCGCTGTTGCTGGCAGCAGCCGAAATCGCCCGCGCATGCGGTGTGGACGTGCCGTTCGCCGATGGGCAGATTGCCGCGGTAACAGGCGCTGTCGTCGTGCTGGTGTTCAATGTCTGGGCAACATTCGCAACTTCGCGCCGCGTCGGCACAAGGCAGCGCACCGGCCTGCAATGGCCGGAAATCGGAAAATGAATGGCCAGGCGCGCCATGCTGAATTGCTGGCTTGTCGCCATGTGGCTGTGGATACAGTTCCGCGGCCATGGGTGGGCCGGCGTGCGCCGCTCGCATGCCTTCAAAGGGCTGATTCCACATTTCGGCTATGCCGAGCGCACGGGATTTCGGCGTTATCGCTCAATCGAGTACATTCCACCCAAAAGCAAGTTGTGGAGCGCTGACGACATGGCCCTGATCTTTTCCGGGCGCTACGTCGTGGTCCACTACAAAGCAATCGCTGTGCATACATGGGTGACCAAGGAGCAGGCGCTCGCAGATTACTACTTCCACGGGGACCCCAATGGTAGAGCATGAAGCACGACACCTTGAGCAAGAGGTGTTCGAGGCGGTTAATACCGGCCGAGACTTCTCCGAGCTGGAAGATCGTCCGCTACTCCTGATCCTGTACCGGCTCGGACACCAAGACAAGGCGCTAAGCGAGATCAAGTCCGATCTGCACTCGGTCACAGAGAAGCTGAATACACACATTGTAGAGGCATCAGAGA
>Ga0116176_10001718_pt1 | contig 16988 bp, 11 predicted proteins | sample AD_STIC08_MetaG_FD_89803 | JGI IMG/M metagenome (GOLD analysis project Ga0116176, IMG submission 89803) | Active sludge microbial communities of municipal wastewater-treating anaerobic digesters from USA - AD_STIC08_MetaG | ecosystem: Engineered > Bioreactor > Anaerobic > Digestate | place: USA...
ATCCATAGTCTTCTCCCTTGATATCATGGATTCCCTCTGAACAATAAAATTGCTCAGATTTACATTGTTGTTCTGTACTTTTCAATGCCGATTTTCTCTGTATTAATTCGTGCCTAGGGACAGGCGGTGCTGATCAGCACGTATTCCGACGGGAGAAACTCCCTGTTCTTTTCCATGATGCTGCTCAGGACGCTGGCCATGTCCCGCTTCCATCCGCAAATGATAAAATGATTTTTAAGGTTCAGTTCTTTCAAGCCGCGACCCTCCTTTAACTGTTGCTCCACCAGGGCTGATGCGATATTACCGGTGACGACGCCGACGAGGGAGACGCCGAAGAACATCAACAGGATGCCCGTGAGACGGCCCGCGTTTGATTTCGGGTAGTAATCGCCGTATCCGACCGTGGTGGAAGTGACGAAGGCCCACCAGACGGCGTCTTTCAGGGACCGGATGTTGCTTGAACTGCTCTCGTCCTCGACCATCTGGCCGTTAACGTTTTTATAAAAAACATACCTGCTTTCAAAGTAGTATACCGCCACCGAAAGCACGGAGAGAAAAATGAAAGCCACCAGAAACAGCTTGAAGAAGAAGTTGCGGGCAACCTTCATGAAAACAAACCGAAGGGTCTTGCTATGGAAAATGGCAAGACCGGACAGCTTCTGCTTAAAAGATGAAGTCACCCGGGGTATATAATCCCCCGTTGTTTTTTTGAAGTTTTGGTACAGGTTGATAAGTTTCAGTCTCAGCATATGGCGGTTGATTGTAAAAATAGATATATCCATTTATATTGTCGAAATAATCATTTCAATTATTAACATGGTTTTCGCGGATTTTTGTGAAAATTCAAGAACGCACCCCATCTAACCCCCTCTCCCCGGGGAGAGGGAATCCCGGAAAAAGCAATGAAAACCAGCAGACCTCGTATATGGAAGAGGGGGGCGGAGTGAGGTCTTTGTGTTATTATCAAAAAGCCAAACTGGCTTGACGTTCAACCATATTTCCCGTTATATTATTATTAATGATAAGGGAGGCTTCTATGATATGTCCCCGTTGCAAGAAAACGATGGTTAAGGAAAACAGGGAAGGAGAGGATATCCTTGTGTGCAGGGGCTGCGACGGCATGTGGCTGCACAAGCACCAGCTCAATAATCTCCTTAAGGAGAGCGGCGGAGACGTCGAGCTCTGTTCATTCAATACGCTGCCGGACGATGACAGGCGCCCCATTATCAAGTGCCGCGAGTGCGCCGATACGGTAATGCTCAAGATCCATTTCCTTGATTATTCGGATATCGTCATAGACCGTTGTCCGACGTGCGGGTCTTTCTGGCTCGATAAAAACGAGCTGGCCAACATGCACAAGTATATCAGCCAGGTTGACGAGGGAAGCCGCGCGGTGAAGGACATGACCGCCTATGACCTGCTGGCGAAAATTAGCAGGATCGCCTATACGATATTTCACTGACGTGGCGGCGAAAAATCCTTGACGAAACGTTCCGGTTTCCGGAGAGATCGGCAATCGTTTTTCGGAGAAGGATGATTGCCGATGGGTGCATTGTATAGAAAAATAGCGGGCCTGCCGAGGGATTTTATCCTGTTTATCCTGGCGATCGCCCTGATCGGCTTTTCGCAGAGCGCCATCAACTCGGTGTTCAACAATTACCTCAACGAGATATTCCACATCAGCAATAACCAGCGAGGCATGCTTGAGCTGCCCCGGGAAATGCCCGGTTTCCTCGTCGTGTTCTTCTCGGCTCTTTTCTTTTTCATGAGCGCGAGGCGCCTCGCGGCCTTCGCGAACTTTCTCGCCGCGGCCGGGGTGGCCCTGATCGGCCTGATGTCACCCACATATTCCATCATGCTTGTCTGGCTTTTGCTGTACAGCATGGGCCAGCATATCTATCTGCCCCTCAACCAGAGCCTGGGCATGGATTTCGCCAGGGAAGGCAACACCGGGAGGCGCCTCGGCCAGCTGACCGGGGCGATGAATATCGCGGCCATTGCGGGCAGCTTTCTTGTTTTTGTCGGATTCAAATACCTCCATTTCAATTTCACGGTTTCTTTCGTCATCGCGTCCCTCGGCTTTTTGGTCGCCTCGGCGCTGCTGTTCCTCATGAAGCCCGGAACTTCCCATCCTGCAAAGACGAAATTCACCATGCGGAAGGAATACCGGCTCTTTTACTGGCTGAATATCCTCTACGGCACGAGGAAGCAGATATTCCTCACCTTCGCGCCTTGGGTCCTGATTAAGATATTCGACCAGAAGACGGAAATGGTCGCCACGCTCCTTACCGTCGGCGGCATTACCGGTATTTTTTTCAATCCACTCCTTGGCAGGGCCATAGACCGCCTCGGCGAGCGGCGGATCCTCATGGGCGAGGCGGCGCTTCTCATTATCGTGTGCGCGGGCTACGGTTTTTCGAAAACCCTGTTCGGTGAAACGACGGCCCTTTTGGTGGCCTTTGCCTGTTTCGTGGCTGACCAGCTCCTGATGTCGGTGGGAATGGCCCGGGCGACGTATTTAAAAAAAATAGCGGTAAAGCCTGAAGATGTCTCGCAGACCCTTACCATGGGGGTTAGCATCGACCACCTGTTTTCGATAGCCATTGCCCTGGTGGGCGGGGTCATCTGGGATGCCCTGGGATACCAGTTTGTTTTTTTAATCGGAGCAGTCATAGCCCTGGTCAACCTGTTTTCGGCTTCACGGGTCATGGTCGGTACGGGATCTGCAGGGGGGAAGGAAGAGGTCCCGCCGCCGCAGATTACCGAGGATTGAGAGATTGTCCTTCTGTGAGGCGGGTTGCGCGGCCCCGCCTTTTGATATATTATTCTTGACTTATACTTAAAATTTTGTAATTTTGAGATAATTAATATAATCATTAATAGACAGCTGTCATATTTTTTTTAAAAAAATATGACTTTTCTATCTGATAAACTGTCATATATAAAAGACAGAGGAAAAATAAATATGAGCGCGTATCACTACGTGCTGCAAGATCAATACAAGAGGGAGTACGGAAATGAGATCATTCGTTATACTGACAGCAGCGATGTTACTTGCACTGGCCGGATGCGTTACCATGCCAGACCCGGTTCCTGCCGACTACCTTGTCGATAAAACAGCGGAGCAGGGCAAGGTCCTGGAAAAACTGGAAAATTCGATTATCGCCAAGAACCATGAGATAAAGACGCTGAAGGACAAGGAGGAAGCGGCGGGACAGAAGGTGAAGGTAGAAAAGGGAAGGCTTGATATCCTGAAGGATGAAAAGAAGCTGCTGGAAGAAAAGAAGAAGCAGTTTCAGCTGGAGAACGACCTTGCCGGCATTGACGAGAACAACAAACAACTGGCCACCAAGGACGCTGAAATAAAGACACAGGAGGCGAAGCTGGAGCACGCCAAAGCAGCTTCCGAGTTTGCCCGGGCCCAGAGGGAGGTCGGCGAGGCCGAACTGTCCGTCATGGTGGCGGAACTCAATTATGAAAAATCGAGAATAGCCAGGGAATACCTGGTGAAGCGCTACGTGGCGAACCCGCCTGCCGAAGGGGACAAGAAGAAGACATCCGATCCGGACAAGTACGATGAACAATACCGGAAATACCTGGAGAAGCAGCGGGAAACACTCGTGGAAAAACGGAACGCCAGGGATGAGGCTTCCATGAAGCTGAAAATCGCTGAAGACAAGCTGAAAAATTAAGGAAACAGAGTCATGAAAAAAAAGAATTACCATATCCCGATAACAGCGGTCATCGCGGCCGTGACGATCATCTGGCTTGTAATGCCTCCCGATGCGCTGGGGGCCATCCTCTACACGGCAGGGCAGTATAACAAGCTTTATAATGAAAACGTCGCGCTGCAGCTTGAGCTGGATTCCCTCAAGCGGCAATACGGCAACGACAAGGCGAACCTCGAATCGAAGATAAGCGACCTTAACAATAAAATTGCCGGCCTGAACAGGGAACTGGAGAACCTCCGCAAGGAGCAGGAGACTGAGCGTAAAAACGCCGCCAGCCGGATAAAGGAAATGGAGGAGATGACCGACCTCCTCAAAAAAAAAGGCGGCGACCGGGAAAAGCAGCTCATCGAGGAGAACCAGAAGCTCCAGAAACGCTGCGATGACGACCTGGCCAGGCTCCGGGACGACCTCGTTAAGGAGCGTCAGAAGAGCCTCAAGGAGCTTTCGGACCTTCGCAGTGAATATGAGAAAAAGATAGCGGAGCTGAAAAAAGAGATCGCCGGGCTGAACAACGAGCTTTCGAGCCTCCAGAAGCTTACGGAAAAGCAGAAAGACGAGCTGGCGCGCATGGAGGATCAGGCAAAGGAGCTGGAAAAACAGCTCGCCGATGAAATACGGCAGGGTAACATCACCCTCAAACGCTACCATGACAGGCTTATCATCGATATCGGCGAAAAGATAAGCTTCGATTCCGGTCATGCCGAGCTGAAGAAAGAGGTTATGCCGGCCCTGCAGAAGATCACCGCAATCCTGAATAATTATCCCGAGAACAAGATAATTATAGAAGGGCATACCGATAACGTGCCCATCAGCACCAGCAGGTTCAGGGACAACTGGCAGCTTTCCACCGAACGGGCCCTGTCAGTCCTGCATTATATACTGCGCGAAAAAAAGCTGAATCCCTCGCGGTTCAGCGCCGCCGGTTACGGCGAATATAATCCCAACGTGCCCAATGATACGCCGGCAAACCGCGCCCTTAACCGCAGGGTAGACATCGTCGTGGTCCCGCGACTTGCCGGCAAGTGACGCTTTTTCCTTGACCGGGAAAGAGGAGCGGAATATAGTTAACCCGGGGCCGGAGAACATACGGCTCCGGGGGAACGCCGGGTAACCCTGTCTGTCCCGGTCACGGCATGAGTAACAAGGAAGAAATCAAGAAGATCGAACGGCGCGCCCGTGCCCTGCTGACCAGCAAGGAGATCCCGCCGCACAAGCAGGAAGTGGTGCGAACCCTCATGAACAACAGGCAGCTCAAGCCTGGCGAAAAGTACCAGGCCATAATCGAGCTGGTGCAGTCGTGCCCTGATAAAAAAACCGTTCTGTATCAAGCCAATGAGACCCGGCCCGGGTCAGCCAGGAAGAAGAAGACGCCGGCCGAGCCTCAGAAAACGGCCCCCGACCTGGCGTCATCGCCCACGGAGACATCATATTACGTGGATTATCTGTACCGCAAATACCGGCCTTTAAAGATTTTCCGGAAGCGGATCCTGGTCCACCGCAACAACCGGATCGGCATCGGTTTCAGGCGCCGTCTTGTCCCGACCAAGCAGCTGATAAAGGTGATGAATTACCTCGCCGAGGTCCAGAGCGGCATTTTGGCAAGGCTCGCGGTGTTCATGATGGAAATCATCAAAGACCCTGATGAAAACGATCCCGTCGTTTTCAATCATCTCCGCCTGATAAGGAAATGGCTTGCCGATACGCCCCTGATACATCTGAAATATGACGTTATAAAATGGATGGAACGCCCCCAGTTTGACCGGGAACTGAAGACCTGGATATCCTGGTTCTATTCATTCCTGAAACTCGAAGGGGAACTTCGCGAAAGAATTATACTGGAGTCCGAGATAAGGCTCCGTACTCTGGAAGATCTCCGCAAGGAAGAGCTGGTTGACAACGAGCCGGAGTCGTCCCGCCGTGAAAAGGAAAAGCACAACCTGGAAAAGGAAAAGCAGATATATGAGTACATGATGATGTACCGGTCCTTCCTGCCCGTCGATCCGAAGCAGGACTGTCTTCTGTCGAAGCGCCTGAAGCAGGATTTCGGCATCGGCAGCCTCGCAGAGCTCATCCTTGCCCTTGAGGAGGCGCTGGTGTTCCAGCGTCCTCTCATACCCGAGCAGATCATATCCTATTACAGGATCGGGGCGCCCTTCGTGAACATCGTCGCCTGGGACTACAGCGAGGAGTACCTGGTAACCGTCGGCAAAGACCCCGAGTCTCTGGAGAAGAAAAAGCGGGATTCCCTGCGGAAGGTGGCCGAGCCGTACGAGACGCTGGCGAAACTTATCCGCCATGATGACGAAGGGAAAAACCTGCTCTTCAAGGGCGTTGAAGACCAGTGGCGCTATATCGATAAAAAACACCATGATCCAAGGACGGTTTATCATGAGAATTTTATAGGATTCCTTGATGCCCTGGTCCAGTATTTCAAGAACATGTACCTGCCACTCCTGGAAGGGACGACCATCATTTTCCGCGATATGGGCAGGGAGGAGCATGAGGGGGCGCTGTTCTCTTTTGATTATTTCGAGAAACATCTGGTCCTTTTCAACAAGATTCTCGACGAGGTGCATTTTTTCAGGACTAACAATCCAACCCTGGCCCTGAGCAGGGAAGAAGCAAAAAGAATACTGAAAAACGTATCGGGCAAACAGGCGGAGGTGGGACGCTTCATCCGCACCATCGGCGACTGTTTTTATTTTATCGGGCGGGACCTGCAGGTGGTATATGACCAGCACCGCCGCTGGGCTGCGGGCCGGAGTTCCCTTGCCGGCATTGAGCCTCCTCGCGACCCCCTTAAGAACCGCTTGCCGGATGAAAAAAATGAATTGGGGCGACCCATCCCATTTTATGACTGCGTAATAATGGAAGTGAAAAACGGCACGGCGGTATCAAAGGAACTGGCGGGCAAAAGGGTGATGGATGACTCGCTTTATGACGGCGTCTTTGTCCGCATGAACGCTTTCGCCTACCAGGTGGCCTATGAATGCATGAGCGAGCGTCTTGCCGCCGACCTCGAGGAAAGGAAAAGCCTGCTGAAGAGAATTGAAGACGCGCCATCGTAAAATTGTTCTTGCCTAAAAATGCCGTATCATAATCCTCGCTGTATCATTCAAAAACCGCATGGTGAACTAATGGAGCTCATACCGGAAACATCGGGTAGGCCCAGGGGCTACTTTTTCCGCCGTTATAAAAGCGAGGGGGGATACAGAGATATCCTTTCGATCGCCATCCCCCTCATTTTCACCACCGGATCGTGGGCCCTTCAGAATTTCGTAGACCGGATGTTCCTGAACTGGTACGACACGGAGGTGATGGCAGCGTCCATGCCCGCCGGTATACTCAATTTCACCCTGGTGAGCCTCTTCATGGGAACGGTCGGCTACGTGAGCACCTTTGTGGCCCAGTATTACGGTTCGGACCAGAACGAAATGATGGGAAAGGTCCTGTGGCAGGCACTGTACATATCGGTCGTATCCGGCATCATCATCATGTTCTTTATACCTTTTTCCGACAGCATCTTCGCGGTCGTGGGCCATTCCGGAAAGGTGAGGGACTATGAAACCGCCTATTTCCGCATCCTCTGCTACGGCGCCGTGCCACTGGTGGCTTCATCGGCCATGTCCGGGTTTTTCTCCGGAATCGGCAAGACCTGGATCATCATGATCGCCAATTTTGCCGCCACCGCGGAAAACATTATCATAGATTACCTTCTGATCTTCGGAAATTTCGGCTTTCCCCGCATGGGAATCGAAGGAGCGGCCGTAGCCACGGCCCTATCGGCCTGCGTTTCTTTTGCCATATACGCCGCCGTGCTCTTCAGGGCGTCATACAACGATACCTTCAACACGGTCAGGGGATGGAGGCCGGACAGGGTTCTCATGAAGCGGCTTATACGGTTCGGCCTGCCCAATGGTATCCAGTTCTTTCTCGATATGATGGGGATTACCATGTTCGTGCTGATAATCGGCCGCCTCGGCACTGACAGCCTGGCAGCCACCAACATCGCCTTCAACGTGAATACCATTGCCTTCATGCCAATGATTGGCCTCGGCATCACGGTATCAGTGCTGGTGGGGCAGTACCTGGGCATGAATAATCCAGAAATGGCCGAGTATAGCGTCTATTCAGGTCTTCATCTTGCCATCGCGTACATGGGGACCATTGCTCTGCTGTATGTTATTGTACCGGACCTCTTTATGTGCCTCTATGCCGCTGGAACGGACGCGGAGAAATTCAGGCCAACCGCTGAACTTGCGAAAGTGCTGCTCCGTTTTGTCGCGCTCTATAGCGTTTTCGACGCCATGAATATCATTTTTGCCTCCGCGATTAAAGGCGCGGGAGACACCCATTTTGTCATGAAGGCCATCATCATACTCTCCATCTTCGGACTGATTATGCCCACCAGCGCGGCGTTGTTTATACTTGACCTGGGTATTTTTGCCGGTTGGACTGCGCTCACGGGGTACGTTATGCTCCTGGGAATAGTTTTTATGCTCCGTTTCAAAGGCGGCCGGTGGAAAACCATGCGGGTCATTGAGGAAGCACCGATAACTATCCCGCCTTCAAGGCCGGAGGGGCTTGCAGGTAAGGTGGAGGTTTAAATTTATAAAAAACTTTTCATTGTACCTCCTGATAACCGTATACAAGGTAAAGATAGTTATCGGGAGGATAATCATGATGATTGAAACAACAATACTGATTAATGCTGGATTATTGCAAAAACTGACGAAAGTTTCTATTAATACGGGAGTATCAAGAGGATCTATTATCTCGGTCCTTCTAAAAAGGTACGCCATTGATAATGAGAGATGTTCCGTGCAATGGTCACGGGTAAAGTACCAGGAACGAAATGCAGGGGAGGCCAGGCATCGTCTTCACCTGATGCTCAATCCGGATGAATATGAATTTTTTCTTGATTTGAGGAAGGTATTCAAGAAGTCTGTTTCGTCTTGTGTTGCTGAATCGATAATCAAGTATCTTGATGAGATGCTGTGTAAAATAAAAAGTAATACCGATAACTATCGGTATAAAAATTATTCCTTTTGCAGGGTTACTCTTGATGGTGTGGTATGCTGGATACTATCCTGGGGAGTCCCAAGAAAACCATTGACTCAACTGCGACTAGAGTAATCGTATTCGATTATTTTGTTTCATCCGCTGATGACTGTTTGTTTTGCTGACCGTCTGAATCGTTTTTTTCCTGTTCAGACTCTTGCTGGGCCAGGCGCTTCTTTTCTTCTTTTTCGACACGCCACAGGTACATGCGTTCAGCTGTGCTCCCGGTCATCTGCTGGGCAAGCTCCTCGATAATCTCATTTACCTGGAGGAGTTTTACACGGGTATCTTCATCGAAAAACTGTATATAGTCGGTTTTGAGCTCGAAAACAAGCTGTCCAACCTGCATGATTTTAAATGAAAGCTCTGCGGAAAGCTTCATTTCCATCTTCTGCTTCTGCGACTGGAACAGTGACATTAAACTCCTCCCCGGGAATGATTGCGTTATAATGTCCTTATAAGCGATTATCGTCAAGAAATAATTTTATTAGGTCTCTTATAAGCAACATGCATGCAGCACAAATAAATATATACCGATAACTATCGTTTGTTACTTAATATGCTGCATTATTCATTCCACTTGGCAGATGTCAATGGAACCGTCCAGCGGTCATGTAAGTTGCATTTAGCGAAAATTTTTAATTTCCTCCTATCTGACGGGAGATCCTTGGTGAAAAAAAAGGCATAGGTCCTCGGATTAGGCAGCCGTGGCAAAGATTCAGACACTATCTCCTTTCCCTTCTCATCGAGAATTCCGATCTTTTCAATATAATGTTCCATGGATGACTTTTTCAATGGAATATTGATTACAACAGCCTCCTTGCCCTTGTTGGTTGTCAGCCTGGCCTGGGGGATGTGGTCTTCTGCCACCTTGCCCCATTCCCGCGGGTTATCTTCTGTATATTCTGACAGCGGTTTGATTTTATCACCGGTCTTGTACATCGCAGCGACTTCGGGATCAATTCCGTCATCGTCTTTACAGGAAAGAAAAGCGGCAACTATTATGGCATTTATGATAATGAATAACCTGTTTCTTTTCATGGTATTATCCCTAATCCTGATTATTTGCGGTACGATAGATTTGCACCGAGTTGTTGCCGTCCCTTGTTGTAAGGATGAGCCAGTCGGTGCCAGCCTCATTTATGGTAATATGGCTGAACAGCTTCTGGTTGGTTAACGTGCCGTCTAGACCATTAATATTGACCATTTCGAATGAGGTTTCAGCAGGTGCGCTTCCGCTTGTAATGCTGCTCATGTCGGTTCTCCATATATTTGCCCCATAGGTTGCGTTGTCGAATCCGATATACAGGTAATTGCCGACAAACTCAAGCAGTGTGGCATGGGTGTTTGAGGTGCACTTGTTGGGAGAGCTCCCGCAGTCGTCCGTGTTGCTTGCCATGTTGGTTTTACCCGTGGACCCGTACTCCGCCACCAGCACCCATGAAGAGGCGCAGGCAGAGGCTGAGCCGCAATTCTTGGGCATCATCCAGAGCTGGGGTACCTCGCTCCCCGGCGGGCAGGACTGACGTACTGTCCTGAAATCGCAGTCAGTCTTGCCATTGAGGCACACCGTCGTGGTCGAACAGGCGTTCCTGATCATGTACAGATCTCCGTTCGGCGCTGTCCGCATGTACGGGATCGCTTTCATGGCTGGAATAAAAAGGTTATACGGCTGAGAGCAGTCCATTTCGATCGAACTGGTGGAGCAGTTAGCTGCGCCCGTTACCGCTGAGTTCTGTGGAAGCATGATTGACATGTAGCTATTCCATTTGGAATTACTGTCGGGAGTAACGTCTTCCCAGTATTCCGAACATCCGTCGCTATTATTGTCACAGTCCATTGGGAGTGAACTGCGGGATGAGTACGAGAGTAATGTACGCATGATCCCTCCATCAGATGTGCCGGTGCGTGCCGACCCAAGGGTGCCGGCATAAAAGCCGCCGTTGGCTATATAAAGCTGGCTTTCATTTCCTCCGGGACCGTCGTTATCATGTTCATAGGCGACATTGATGGCATTTAATACATACGATTCTGCAGAAACTTGGCCGTTGAAGGTGTTGTTGTTGTATGAACCGTTCCGCAATGAGTTGGTATTGCTGGCCCCTATCCTCTTTACGCGGCTCATGTTGGGGAATCCGCCAGCCGCTGTGTTAAGGTACGGGGTTCCATCATCACAGCCGCCTACTTTCATGCAGACCCGTCCGCCCCGTCCGCCGCCTCCCAGTTCAGCTCCGTAATGGTTCCAGAGCTGGTCTTTAAACAGAACAAAGACTGTTGATCGGTATGCGGCGGCGCCGCCGGAGTCGGGATTTCTGCCCTCCGTGAAAGTAAACGTCGTGGTCGATGAAGATTTATCTGTCGTGTGCCAGAATGATTTGTAGTAACCGGTGGTATTAAGCGCCCCGATGAACAATGTTTCTGTTCCCCCGGCAGTTGTGCAGGCAGACCCGGTCATGTCGGGTGTTGATGTGCCGCCGACGCATGCGGCATAGAGGGCGTCCACACCATTTATAGCCACATTGCATGCTGGCGGATTCGCGGTATTACAGCCGCTATAATATGACAGGTATCCGTCAAAATCCTCTACTGGCGCCCCGGCAACACCATCGGCATCAACCAGTATCAGTTGGCTTGTGGTGAGACCGTAGTCCACTTCAAACAGCTTGGCTGACGTTGAATCCGTACCGAGGTAGAGCTTGCTGTCGTACCTGACTATCAGCGCGGCCTTGGTCCCGTCGTTGAAGGGATCCTGGAACACTTCGCCGTCGCCCAGGCTGTTCGGAGCCGTTACGATGATCGGTTGGACGTTGTTAATGCCGTTGTCCAGGATCGTGTTGGGCGTTGTCGCCAGGTCCTGCACGTTCTGCACCCGGATCTGGTGGCCGCCGGCGGCGAGGCCCGGCGCGAAGGTCACCAATACCTGGGCGTAGTTGCTCTGCCGCGCCGCAGAATTGACGCTGTATCCGTATGCCTGCGAGTCGTATTTATAGCTCGTTGCCGTGTTTGCCGTGACCTGGTCGACGCTTTCGGAGAAGGTCAGCATGACCTGGGTCGTCGAGGCGTTAGCGGTGACGACATTGGCCCGAATCAGGCTGGGGGGGGTGGCGTCGTTGCCGCACCGGAACCCGAGGTTTGTCGGAGCGGTCACCACGTTGCCATTGGCGTCTGCCACGTTGGAGATGTTCATCTGGTATTCACTGGCATCCGAATCAAAGGGATCGGTAAAGTCGACGGCGTATTTATTGCCGCCCATGGCCGTTACCGCGCTGGCCCCGACGCTGTTCGGGCTCCCCGTTCCGGTGGAGCAGGGGGCGTTGGCGAGGCACAGCACAATCTTGTAGTTGGTGGTCGTCAGGGCGGTGGCTGTCACTGCCTGGTCGTATTGCACGATTACCCGTGTTTGCGCCGCTGATGATGGTGGAAGGTTAGTCGGCGTGGGGCATTCGGTCTCGGTGTCCGTGCTTATATACGCACCCGGATTTCCGTCGCCGGTGAAGGTGGCCGAATTGTTCACGTTCCCCATGGTCTGACCGCTTGCCACAGATGTTACCGTGCCCTCAATGACCGATGTGGTATAGTTTTGGCCTTCCACCATCGGGTTTACCGTCAGGGTGTAGGTGGCGGAATTGTTGGTGGCGCCGGCGGTGGACACTGCCGATTTTATCGGAAGAGATGCGCTGCTGTATATGGCGGAACAGGCGGTTAGGTTGGCGCACTCAGTTGATGCGGCCGTTACCGTTTCGTTGAAGGTTATGGTCAGGGTCGTTGAATTGACTGTTTCGATGCTCACCACGATCGGCTTCACGTTGCCTTCAAAAGTCACGGTGTTGGCCGCTGCGTCCAGGCTCAGGTTCGCCATGTCCTTTACGTCAGTGTTGACCGTGAGGATATATGAGGTGCCCCCGACCTGGGAGCTGGTCGTGAGGTGGACAATCTTGTTGTTTCCGTCGTCCCGCACGGCAGCGCTCACGGTTATGCCGTTATTTATGGTGTAATACAGGGCGGTCTCGGCGGTGGTTTCTTCCATGGCCTCGCTGAAAATAACATCGGCCGCGGTCGCGCTAAGAGACCGGGCGGTGATCAGGAGAGGTTTCGCGCCGTCGGACTCGGTTACATCTGACGATTGCACCTGTGCGATGGCGTTGGATCCCAGGTCGCGAAGTCCCGGTGAGGCGGTCGTGGTAAGGTCCGGCTTGGCCCCGGTATCGCATCCTGCCTGGTCCGATGCGTTGCAGGATGTCAGGGATTCATTAAATCTGATGTAGAGCACTGAATCGTTGGCCGTATCGGTGGCGAAGGTCACCGCGGTGCCGTGTATGAGACGCACGTTGGTGTAGCCGGCGACAAGCCATTCGCTGGTCACCGCGCCGAGACTGTTGGCGCTGTAGCCGGGGAAGGTGTCGTCGTCTACGCTCTTGTTGAAGGCGACCCGGTAGGTGTCTATCTTGCCGTCATTGTCGGTGTCCATGGTTTCCGCCCCGACAATGGCAAGGGCGCTATCGGTATATGTCACATTGGTTGAGCCCACCGTCGTCGCTACATTGCCGGCCCGGTCGGTGCAATCCCAGTCTATACTGTAAATTGCCCCGTCAATTAGGGTCGGGTTATTGGCGATGGTGATATTGTTGTGAGCCCCGGCGTTCAGTTCTGATCCGGTGAGGCTCTGCGCGTGGTCGCTGTCCGCTGAGCCTCCGGTCCTGGTCCAGGTTATGCTGCCGGTGGCGCATATTTCGGAATAGGTGTAGCTAACCAGGGTGCTGTTCACCGTCGCGTTGTCCGCCGGCGCGACCGATGAAATCACCGGATCTGTATTGTCGACATAGAAGGCCGTGCTCGTGCCGTCTCCGGTATCGTTGTTGCCGGCATCGTCGGAGGATGTTCCTGCCGCTATGGCTATATCGACAGTGCCGTCCCCGGAACAATTGGTCAGACGCACCGTTGGCGTGGCCGAGGTGCCGTTAAGGACCGTCTTGGTGCAGGATGCAGTGCCGGTGTGATTCACCGTTACGTTTCCCGATGTCAGGTTAATGGCGTCGGCGCCGGTGTAGGTGACCGGATAATCGACGGTTCCGGCCGAATTGATATAGGAAGGCGAAGGGGTGCCTATCGAAACGGTCGGTGCGGTTGTGTCAATCGTGACCGACAGGCTGCCCGATGGGGAGCTCGTGTTCCCGGCTGGATCGGTTTGTACCGCGCTTATGGAGTGGGACCCGGCGGTCAGGCTCAGTTCTATGGTCCAGCCGCCTGAACCGTCGGCGTTGGTTGTGCCGATGGAAGTTGACCCGTCAAAGATTTCTATTGCGGCTTCGCCCTCGGCGGTACCCGAAAAGGTAAGCCCCGACGTCTGGCTGGTTATATTGTCGGAGTTCGATGTTCCTGTATCGTCGGCTTCGTCCAGGTCGGGAACGCTCGGAGCTGCTGCCGATGTATCGATAGTCACGGACAGCGTGCCCGAAGCCGTACTGACATTGCCCGCCAGGTCGGTCTGCACGGCATGGATAGTGTAGGTCCCTGCCGATAGGCTCAGGTCGACGGTCCAGTTTCCAAATCCGTCCGCGGTGGTCGCTCCCAGCTGGGTTACGCCGTCATAGAGCCGGATAGCGGCATTGCTCTCCGAAGTGCCGTTGAAGGTGAGTCCGGAGGTATTTTTTGTTTTATTGTCTGAGCCGGAAGAGCCGGTGTCATCATCCGCGTCCAGGTCCGGCGCCGACGGCGCTGAAGCCGAAGTGTCAATGGTCAACGACAGATTGCCTGAGGCCGGGCTCACATTGCCGGTGGTGTCGGTCTGTACCGCGTTAATGGAATGGACGCCAGCTGAAAGGCCGATGGTAATAGTCCAGTTGCCGGAGATGTCGGCGCCGGCTGTGCCAAGTGAAGTGACCCCGTCAAACAGCTCTATTGACGCATTGCTCTCAGCCGTGCCGGAAAAGGTGAGGCCTGTCGTCTGGCTGGTAATGTCGTCGTTGTTGAAGGGTCCCGTGTCGTCGTCTGCCGCAAGGTCGGGCACGGACGGTGCCGCTGCGGTCGTGTCTATGGTGAATACCCGGTTGGTCGGCGTCGCGTATATCCCTCCGCCGGTGGGTTCAATATTCGAAAGCGTGATGGTCGCCGCGCCGTCGGCATTGCCGCCGCCCGCCGTGTTGACCGTATAGGTGTAGGTCCAGGTGGTGCCGCTGCCGGTCATGTCCGTGGCGGCCAGGTCGTTGGTGCCGGCCTGGTCAATGGCTATCTGCGGTGTCCCGAGGGGGGGCACCGAGAATGTCGCCGTTATGGCAAGGCTGCCGGCTCCAAAGGGGCTGGTCGTATCGGCACCCTGGAGATAGGTGATATCGATGTCCCGCAGGGAGGTGTCCAGGGTTATCGTCATCGAATCCGATGCCGCGTTGCCGGCGCCGTCGGTCGCCGTTACGGTGATCGTGTTCGCCCCCTCCGCGAGGGTGATGGCGTTCAGGGACCAGGTGCCGTCGGAACAGTTGCCGTCCGATACGGTCCCGGTGCTGGTGGTTATCGTTACCGTTGAATCCGTCGAACAGGAGCCGCTTAATATCTGGCTGGCCGCGCCGGTGGAGAAGTTCGTGCCGCCGTTGGGAGCCGTGATGGCTATTACCGGGGCGGTGTTGTCCACGGTCAGGACCGCAATTGACGGAGATGACACGTTGCCGGCCGCGTCAATTATATAGATGTAATAAGAGCCCTCGGTATCGGGAGCGTCTATGACAGTCGCAGTACCGCCGGCCATGGTCATGATGGGGCCTTCAGCGAAGACAGTGGTTCCCGCGGGCGCGAACCATATCTGGTTCGATGCGTCGCCGGAGCTTGTTATCGTCACAGTATCGGTTCCTTTCTTCGTCACGCTCGGTGAGAAAACGCTGTCCTGGTTGGCCGGCGCCACGCCGTCGACAACGATGGCCTTGTTGTCCGCCAGGTTCTGGCCGGAGGGGATCGCGAAATCCGACATGGTGTTGACATTCTCATCGCAGGTGTCGGAGATGGAGCCTGCCGCGAGGGCCAGGGTGGCGCTGGAGTTCAGGTCCGCGCTGGTGTCACCGACCCCAACGGTGTAGGTCCCGCTAAGCTGTGTCGCGGGAAACGAGCCGGCACTTACGGACACAACATCGCCCGTGTCGAGGGTCACGTTCAGGGGCCCGCCGGAAAGGACCACCGGCTCGCTCATAATGACTGTCACATTTACATTGTCATCGATACCGTAGAGGCCATTCGCTGTAGTCGAGGTGACTGAGCTTATGGTAGGAGGTGTTGTGTCTATGATTATGTTCTTGGATGAAAAATTATTTCCCGGCAGGGCCAGGGCCGCTTCCTTGGTTTTACCAGACATGGTAAGGATGGCTCCGGAGTCCAGGGCGATGGCGGTGGCCCTGAGGTCCGCGCTGTCCTGCCCGGCGGCCACGGTATAGGTCGCGCTGGCGGTTGTTGCGTTTGTGAAGGGAGCAATGGATACGGTTGCTCCGGAATCAAGGGTAATGTTCAGGTTGCCGCCGGTGAGGTCCACGGCCTTGCTGAAGGTAACCGTTACATTGATTTTGCTTCCGATGCCATACCTGCCGTCAGCCTTGGCCGAGGTAACCGATGTGATACGGGGGGAGCCGTTCAGAATGGCCATGGCTAAAATTGTCGCTTCATTCCCTTCGGCAAACAGCGACTGAAACACCTTGCCGTTGCACCCTGCGAGGGAAAACGCGAGAAAGGGAGCAATAGCTCCCGCGATGAGTTTATGACGGATCAGGGCAAGGCCGCCGGTTATCTGTTTTATGTTTTTGAAAGTCATGGTCGGTATCATACAATCCTCCAATGAGGCCTCCGGGCCCCTCCGATAACTTACTTTTTCTTCTCTTCAACTTTTATGGTCGTCGTTGCCGGGGGCGCGCCGAAGCGGTAGGCGACGCCCAGATTCACGGTCACGAAATCCCCCCGGACCTTCTCAAAGGCCATCATGAATCCGGCCTCGAAGAAGAACTCCATGTAGGGTATTCTATTATTGATATAGCCCAGCCCGAAGGCTGCCACGGCGGTGGGGTCAATGGAGGTGCCGCCGCCCATGACCGGGGTGATGCCGCCGCCGACCTTGATGTAGGGCCGCACCCCAACCGGGGTAATGAACTGCAGCCTGGTATAGGCAACCACGGGGATCATCATGATGCTCGATGACGCCTTGGTCGACTTGGTCTGGTGATAGAG
>Ga0116176_10001719_pt1 | contig 16973 bp, 9 predicted proteins | sample AD_STIC08_MetaG_FD_89803 | JGI IMG/M metagenome (GOLD analysis project Ga0116176, IMG submission 89803) | Active sludge microbial communities of municipal wastewater-treating anaerobic digesters from USA - AD_STIC08_MetaG | ecosystem: Engineered > Bioreactor > Anaerobic > Digestate | place: USA...
GCGGATGCCCTCCGGCAATGGCTTCGACGGCGATAACGCCTTCATGGCTGGCCTTATGCGCCAACCAAGGCGGCGCGGTCACATCGCCGATCGCCCAGACGCCGGGAACATTGGTGCGGCACATGGGATCGGTATCGATATGCCCCTTGGTGGTTGTGATGCCCAGCGTTTCGAGACCAATATTCTCGGTATTGGGGACAATGCCGATGGCGACGATACAATGTGAGTATTCGCCATTCACGATCGCGCCGTCCTTGCCCTTGATCGCGGCAGACACGCCGGTAGCCGTCGCCTTCAGGCTTTCGACACCTGCACCGGTCATGATCGTCATTCCCTGCTTTTTCAGAGACTTTTCAAGGAAAGTTGAGACATCGGCGTCTTCAACGGGAACAATGCGGTCCATCATTTCGACAACGGTCACCTCGGCGCCCATGTCATTATAGAAGCTCGCAAATTCGATGCCGATGGCGCCGGAACCTATAACCAGCAGCTTCTTCGGCATTTCCGGCGGCACCATAGCATGGCGATAGGTCCAGATGCGCTTTCCGTCGGCAGGCGCAAAGGGCAAGTCGCGTGCGCGTGCACCGGTGGCGATGATGATATTCTTGGCGGTGAGTTCTTCCACCTTGCCGTCTTTGGTCACGCTCAGCTTACCCGGCGCGGTCAGTTTGCCGTCGCCCATATGGACGGTAATCTTGTTCTTTTTCATCAGATGCGTGACGCCCTGATTGAGTTGCTTGGCTACACCGCGCGAACGCTTCACAACCGCATCGATATCCGCGCTGATATTCGCCGCCGTCAGGCCATAATCACCCGCATGCTGCATATAATGGTAGATTTCCGCCGACCGCAGCAATGCCTTGGTGGGAATGCATCCCCAATTGAGACAAATCCCGCCCAGATTTTCGCGCTCGACAATCGCTGTCTTCAGACCAAGCTGTGCGGCACGGATAGCGGCCACATAGCCGCCGGGGCCGGAACCGAGGACGATAAGGTCGTAATTGCTCACAGATTTACTCCAGATTTCGAACGAATTCCGTCGCTATTCGACGGTCCGATCAGGCAACTAGCCCCAATGGCTTCTCTACCAATTCCTTGAACACCTTCATCAATTCAGCCCCATCCGCACCGTCGATAGCGCGGTGGTCGAACGAGCCGGTTGCGCTCATGACCGTAGCGATCGCGAGGGCGTCATCGACGATATAGGGGCGCTTTTCACCTGCACCTATGGCTAGGATCATGCCCTGTGGCGGGTTGATGACAGCTTCGAATTGCTTGATGCCCATCATGCCCATGTTGGAGATGGAGGCCGTGCCACCCTGAAATTCATGGGGCTGCAACTTGCCTTCCTTCGCCCTGCCCGCCAGTTCGCCGATTTCGGTCGAGATGGCCGACAGCGTCTTGCCATCCGCGCCCTTCACGATGGGCGTGATCAGGCCTGTGGGCACCGACACGGCAACGCTGATATCGGCGCGGCTATATTGCAGCATGGTGTCCCCGGCGAAGCTGACATTGCATTTGGGAACCTGAATCAGCGACAGGGCCAGTGCCTTGACCAGCATATCGTTGACCGAAAGCTTCACACCGCGGCTTTCAAGGCTGGCATTCAGTTCGGAACGCAGCTTCAGCAAGGCGTCGAGCCGGACATCGACCGTCAGGTAGATGTGCGGAACCTGCTGTTTGCTCTCGGTCAGGCGACGCGCAATGGTCTTGCGCATATTGCTGAGTTTGACGACCTCGTGCGGGATATCGGTTTCAATTGCCGCGACAGGAGCCGGTTTAGGCGCAGCTGCCGCTTGTGGAGCTGCCGAAGCGGTTGCGGGCGCAGCCGGTGCGCCACCCATGGCGGCCTCGACATCATGTTTGACGATACGGCCATTGGGGCCGGTGCCGGAAAGCTGTGACAGGTCAACCGACCTTTCGGCGGCGATGCGGCGGGCGAGCGGGCTGGCCTTGACGCGTTCGTCGCTCGATGACGCCACCGGTGCAGGTGCTGCTGTTACCGGAACGGCTGCTGGAGGCGGAGGAGGCGGTGGTGCGGCGGCTTCGACCTTTGGCGCGGCGGGCGCTGCCTTGGGCGCGGGGGCCGCGTCGTCATCTTCGCCGGCGATCATGGCGATCACCGTGCCCACTTTTACGCCATCCGTACCCTCGGCAACGAGCAATTTGGTGATAACCCCTTCATCCACGGCTTCAAATTCCATGGTGGCCTTGTCCGTCTCGATCTCGGCAAGCAAATCACCGGAGGACACGCTATCCCCCTCCTTCACCAGCCACTTTGCGAGCGTGCCCTCCTCCATGGTCGGGGACAACGCGGGCATTTTGAGTTCGATGGGCATCCTAAAGGCCTTTTCTGTGACAAGATTTCCGTTCATCGAATAGCCAAGCTTTCCCCAGCGTCAAGCGCGATAAGGTTGCCAAGGCTGCAAATATCGCGCAGGCTATACGAATTCATAATGGCCGGACCATAAGAGACCGGTCTGGGGGAGCACATGCGGACTTATCTGGTTGTTATAGACGAAACGGAAGAAGCCAGGCTGGCCTTACGTTTTGCTTCGCGCCGTGCGGCAAAGACCGACGGCGCCGTGCACATATTGGCATTGGTCGAACAGGCCGATTTCGTCGCCTGGGGCGGCGTTCAAGCTACAATGGAAGAAGAAGCCCGGGTTCGGGCCGAAGAGTTGGTGACGGGCGCTGCGGGATCTATTTTCGAAGAAATGGGCGTTCGGCCTGCCATTACCGTTAAATCAGGCGATGCGATTGAAGTCGTCAAAGTGATGTTGGCGGAACAGCCGGAAATCGCCGCGCTGGTACTTGGCGCAGCTGCGCAGGGTGCGCCGGGACCGCTGATTGCGCACTTTACCGGGATAAATGCGGGGACGCTTCCCTGCCCCGTCATGGTGATTCCGGGGTCCTTGAGCGATGAGGCGCTCGACGAATTGAGCTGAGGTCGGCCTATTTAGCGTCGTTTTCCCTGATGCCGGATATTTTTCGGTCGCCCGCGCTTGCCGACGTCAAACTTGCCCGCCTTATGCTTATGCTTTGGCCGGTCTGATGGATATGTTGCGCCATCGGGTAATTCGAAGCGCAACGACCCCGACACGGGATTGGCCTCTGCCAACCTGAGTTCGAGCCGCATACCAGGCCGGAATTCCTGCCGCGTCTTTTCGCCGATCAGCGTCTGGCTTGCTTCGTCATAATGGAAATAGTCTTTCCCGAGAGTTGACACAGGCACCAAGCCATCGCCGCCAACCCCTTCAACTGTAGCGAAAAATCCGAAATTCTGCACGCCAGTAATGCGCGCTTGCACGATTTCTCCGACATGCGCCGACAGATAGGCGGCGATGTAGCGGTCGGTCGTCTCGCGCTCCGCTTCCATGGCGCGGCGTTCGGTGCGGCTGATTGCTTCGGCCGTGGCGGCAAGTTTTGCAACCGCCACTTCGGTCAGGCCAGTCGTCGGCTCGACATCCTTCAGCTTCGGCTTGGGCATTTCCAGGCCATAGGCGCTGACAAGTGCGCGGTGGACGATCAGGTCGGCATAGCGACGAATGGGCGAGGTAAAGTGGGCGTAACTGCCCAGCGATAGTCCGAAATGGCCGACATTTGTGGGGCCATAATAAGCTTGGGTCTGGCTGCGAAGCACGGCTTCCATGATTTGCGGACGGATTTCCTCGTCAATGACCTTGCTGAGGATCGTATTGAATGTCTCGGGCTTGATGACTTGGCCCAACGCGAAATCAATGTCGAAGGTCTGCAGATATTCCTTCAGAGCGACCAGCTTTTCCCGGCTCGGTGGTTCGTGCGCGCGGTAGATGAGCGGCGATTTCTTTGCCTCCAACGCTTTTGCGGCGGCGACATTTGCGGCAATCATGAAATCCTCGACCAGCCGGTGTGCTTCCAGTTGTTCACGCTCCGCAACGCCCGTGACACGCCCCTGCTCGTCCAATGTGATCCGCTTTTCCGGCAAGTTCAGTTCCAGCGGCGCGCGCTTGCTCCTTGCCCGCGCCAGCAACCGCCAGCACGCCCAAAGCGGCTTGAGCGCGGTCTCCAACAGTGGACTTTCCATCTTTCCGTCAATCGCAGCCTGCGCGTCGGGATAGGGAATATTGGCGGAAATCCGGGCCACAGCGCGGGCGAAACGCCATGACGTCACTTGTCCGGTCTTACCGATCGCCAGATGGCAGGCAATGACCGCCCGATCCTCCCCTGCCCGCAAAGAGCATTTGTCGGAGGACAAGGCGTGGGGGAGCATCGGGACCACGAGGTCCGGGAAGTAAACACTATTGCCGCGCTTCACGGCTTCGCGGTCGAGCGCGCTGCCAGGGCGGACATAATAGCTGACATCGGCAATGGCGACGATCGCATCAAAGCCACCCGTCTCCGCATTGGGCGCTGCCCAAATGGCATCATCGAAATCGCGGGCATCGCGCGGGTCGATCGCAATTATCGGCAAATGCCGCAAGTCTTCGCGATGGTCGGCAGTGACCGGCAAGCGGCTGACCAAAGCGGCCTCCACTTCCGCATTTTCCGGCATTTCAAACGGAATGCCATATTTGTGGATCGCAATCAGGCTGAAGCTTTTCGGCGCAAAGGGATCACCGAGAACTTGGGTCACCCGCGCCGACTTGCGTTGTGCGTTGCCGGTAAGTTCCGCCAAGACCAGATCGCCTGCCTTTGCGTCGGCTACGTCACCAATGGGCGTGTCGAAACGCGCCTTCTTGTCGACGGATTTCAGCCAGAAACGTCCATTGTCGCCGCCTTCGACCACGCCCAATATCTGCTCGCTGCCCTTGGCGAGCTTTTTCATGACATGCGCCGTCCAGCCATTGCCGCGCTCTTCGGTGCGGGCCAGGATACGGTCGCCTATTCCAAGCGCCCCGCGCTTTCCCTTGGCCTCTACAACACGGATTTTGGGGATCGGTATGCCTTCCGCTTCCCAATGTTCGGGAACGGCAACAGGCTGGTTGCCATCAATGCCGACGATTTTGAGAACCGTAACCTTGGGAACGCCGCCCATCTTATGAAATGCGCGACCGGGAGCCATGTCGATCAGCCCCTCATCGGTCATATCTTTCAGCAGTGCCTTGAGCGCTATCTTCTCAATCCCCCGCAACCCGAATTCACGCGCAATTTCGCGCTTTCCGGCGGGTTCATTGGACGTTTGGATAAACTGGAGAATTTGTTCGCGGTTAGGGAGACCAACAGGGTGTTTTTTTGTCATGTCGCGCCGAGACAATTTTGGTTCGCACGAAGACACGAAGACACAGAAGACGGGCGGTCATTTAACAAGCGTTTTATTCCATCCTTGAACAGTGGTGTGCCAAAATTGACGACAAACCCGTGCGTCAAATTGGTGAGGCGTAGATAGGTTATGACTTGCTTCGCATGGACAGGTAGCGTCTTCCCGACCGATTTGATTTCAAGGATGATACGTTTTTCAAAAAGTAAATCTACCCGGAATGCCGAAGGTAGTCGAATAGCATCATATTCAATATCGATCGGCACTTGCCGATCCACCGTAAGCCCTGTGCTTTGCAACTTGGCTGCCAGGATCACCTCATAGGCACTTTCAAGCAACCCCGATCCGATATCTTTGTGAATCTTGAAGGCCGCATCCACGATGATAGAGCAGATATGTTCAATCTCCATTCTACCCTCTTTGTGCCTTTGTGTCTTTGTGCGAACCCCTAATAAGTCCGCCCGATCAATATCCGCTCGACCGCAGACTCTCCGGTAAAGAAACAAGCTCCATCCACGGCAGCTGCCTCAAGCGGGCTGTTGCGCATGGTTAGTTTCAGGGCCTTCAACTGCTCGACAATCTTATCGAGAGCAGCACCCGTAGGACGTGCCCATTGCACTTCGACCCAGCCTGCAAAGCCTGCTTCGTCACCCGCAAAATGGGTCGCAAGGTCCGTGACATCGCGGCGGATATTCGCGTCCATGCGGGCCTTCGCCTCTGCATAAAGTGTCGCCTGGGTATCTTCGATCATTGCAACAGCGCCGCTGACGAACTCGGCTCGTGGCGTGAAGGCTGTGGCGAGCTTGCCATCGTCCTTGTACAAACGGTCACGCCGTAAAACGGCAGCTTTCCCTTCGGAAACATCCCGGGGGCCGACTTCGACAATGATCGGTGCACCCTTTTTGACCCAAGACCAGCGTTTGTTGGACGCCTTTGTCGCTTTGGTGTCGAGCAATACACGAAGAGGCTCACCGAACGCCGAAAGCGCCAGCAATTCGGTACGCAGGGTGCGGCAATATTCTAAAACCGCCTCGTCATCGTCATTGTCGCGAAGCATCGGTATGATGATGATCTGGTGCGGTGCAATCTGGGGCGGGCAGCGCAAGCCGTCATCGTCGCCATGGGTCATGATGACCCCGCCAATCAAACGCGTCGATACGCCCCAGCTAGTGGTGTGTGCGTATTGCTGACTGCCCTCTTTGTCCTGATACCGGATCCCAGAAGACTCCGCAAAACCGGTGCCGAGATAATGCGACGTTCCAGCTTGCAGGGCTTTGCCGTCCTGCATCATCGCTTCGATGGAATAGGTCGCTACAGCACCCGGGAAACGTTCATTTTCCGGCTTTTCACCGGCAACGACCGGCATCGCTAGCGGACCTTCCGCAAAAGCACGGTACATTTCGAGTGCGCGCATGGTTTCCTTGAGCGCATCTTCCCTGTCGACATGGGCCGTGTGCCCTTCCTGCCACAGGAACTCGCTCGTGCGCAAAAACATGCGCGTACGCATTTCCCAGCGCACCACATTGGCCCATTGGTTGACCATCAAAGGCAAATCGCGCCAGCTTTGAACCCAACGGCTCATGGCGGCACCGATTACCGTTTCCGATGTCGGGCGCACGACCAACGGCTCTTCCAGCTTGGATTCAGGATCGGGAATCAGCTTCCCCTTGCCGTCACCGACAAGCCGGTGATGCGTAACAACCGCCATTTCCTTGGCAAAACCGTCCACATGGTCGGTCTCTTTTTCAAAGAAAGACAAGGGAATAAACAGAGGGAAATAGCAGTTATCGACGCCTGCTGCCTTGATTTCGGCATCCATCAGTTTCTGGATGCGTTCCCAAATGCCGTAACCCCAAGGACGGATGACCATGCATCCCCGGACACCCGATTCCTCAGCGAGATCGCCTTCGGAAATAACCTCCTGGTACCAGCTCGCAAAATTCTGGGTCCGGGTGACATTTAATGCATGCTTTATCAAGTTCTTATCCGCGATATATGTTATAGATTATAATATTAGTCAGCCGACAGTTTGTCGATCTTTGCCTGAAGGTCGGCCATCTGCTTTTTCAGTTCATCAATGCTTTCCGCCTTTTCCGGTTTTTTACCGGCGAGGTTAGGCATCAACGCCTCCCGCGCAGAACGCATGAATTCGATATTCTGCTTTGCGATATGCCCAAACGGGCCCGACGTGATGGCGGTTTCGATGACTTCCTGAACCTGTTTTTGGTTCTTGCGGAAATTGTCCATTGAGCTTTCGAGGAACTGGGGGACCATCCCCTGCATCGAATCCCCATACATTGCGATCAACTGCCGAAGGAAGCCGACCGGCAACATTTGCTGGCCACTATTCTCTTCCTCCATGATGATTTGGGTCAGAACGCCATGGGTGATATCTTCATTAGTCTTCGCGTCCAAAACCTTGAAATCAATTTCTTTTCGCGTCAGATCGGCCAGAAAATCCAACGTGATATATTTGGATGACTGCGTATTATAAAGCCGCCGGTTGGCATATTTTTTGATGATGACCGGGCCATCACCATTTTTGCTGGCTGCGCGTGCCATGAACTGTGTTCCTTTCGGGATAGTCTTTGGCCCCGTAGCACTAGTTTATCCTGCACTGCAACATTTCGCACATGACAGGTAGGACAAAGCGCGAATCACTTCGATCGATCGAGGGGTTATGCATGCGCAAAAGCACTGCTCCCGCCCCTCAAAACGGTGTGGTTTACCAATCACAGCTTCTAAAATTGTATAAAATCGCCAATGGGGGGATTACGCAGTTAATGGAATTTAAGCGACAAATTACTCGGCTAAAGTGCAACTATATTACATTGAACTGCAATATTCGGCTTCATAATTGCGTATCTCCGATGCTGGCGCTCCTGTGACATTGTTGCAATGCGGCAACAAAATTCCAAAAATGCAAAATATGCTCCCTTACCTCTTGCGCATCTAAAGTCCGTGCGCTTAACCGGCGCATTAATTCTAAATGAACAAACTAGCTGGGGAGCTATATATATGAAGAAGTCACGCCTGATGATTGCGGGTTCGGCAATCAGCCTTGCGCTGTTCGCGGCCATGCCGTCGTTCGCGCAGGATTCGCAAAGCGATGAAGCTGCAGCAGAAAGTGAAGACGAAGCCGAAGAAGAAGGCCCGTCGCAACCTATTCTGGTTACCGGTTCGCGTATTGCGCGCCCTACCCTGCAGTCCGCTGTTCCGCTGACTTCGGTTACCGTTGAAGATCTGACCGGTACCGGCGAAGTTTCGCTGGGTGACGCGTTGAACGATCTTCCTTCGCTGCGTTCGACCTTCAGCTCGGGTAACTCGAGCCGTTTCATCGGCACCGCCGGTCTTAGCCTTCTCGACCTTCGCGGTCTGGGTACGGACCGTACGCTGGTTCTCGTAAACGGTCGTCGTCACGTCACCTCGACACCAGGCGACAACGGCTTCGACGTCAACACAATCCCAACCGATCTGGTTGATCGTATCGACATCGTCACCGGCGGTAACTCGGCTATTTACGGTTCCGACGCTGTGGCCGGTGTTGTCAACTTCATCATGAAGCGCGACTATGACGGTATCGTTGCCCGTGCACAGGGCGGCATTTCGTCGCGCGGTGACCGTGGTACTTACTTCGCCAGCATTCTCGCCGGTGAAAATTTCGCTGATGGCCGTGGTAACGTTGCCGTTTCCGCAGAATATACCCGTCAGCAACCTCTGTACTTCCGCGATCGTGACGCCCTGACCGGTGCCGCAAGCGGCCGTTGCCAGTTCCAGCTTACCGACGCACAGGGTGCAGCAGGCGGCGAAGTCGGCTTCAGCGCAACCGACGGTATTCCCGACAACTCGTTCCTGTGCGGCATCCGCAACAGCACGATTTCCGACGCCGGTACGATCGGTGGCCTTAGCGGCGGACGCTTCCTGCGTTTCGACGACGCCGGCAACCTCTTCATCGACACCCCGACGCAGAACTTCGCGAGCGTAGGTTCGGGCAACAGCCAGGGCGGCTTCGGTTCGACCCTGCGTAACACCGGCAGCTTGCTTGCTGCTGTTGACCGTTATGCGTTCAACGTTCTGGCACATTATGACGTGTCCGACGCATTCAAGCCGTTCATCGAAGCAAAATATGTCCGCACCGACGTATCGGGCGAAGGCCAGCCAAGCTTCTTCACCAGCGTTCCCGGAACTCTGGGCGGCGAACCTTTCCGCTGCAATAACGGCTTCTTGACGGCCGCAAACCTTGCAACCTTGCAAAGCGTTGGCCTGTGCGCAACGCCTGCGACCGGAACATTCCCGCTGGCACGTTTCAACATCGACTTCGGCGGTCGTCGTTTCGAAGGTACACGTGAAACCTACCGCGTTGTTGGCGGCATTGAAGGTAACTTCAATGAAGATTGGAAATATGAACTGGCCATCAACTACGGCCGTTTCAAAGCCAAGGGCTTCAACACCAACAACCTGATCCTGTTCACAGAAGACGGCAGCGATTATGACGGCTTCAACCAAGCTGTTCAGGCAGTTATTGCTCCTGCGTCGTTCACCGGCACAAACTTTGTTCTGAACAGCGCTGGTCAGCGCGTTATCTGCGCCATGAACGCAGTAACGAACGTCAACCAGGCTTGCGTTCCGATCAACGTATTTGGTCAGGGCAATGCTGATCCACGCGCTCTGGACTTCATCAACACCGAAGGCCGGACCGACGAATTCGCAAGCCAGTTTGTCGCATCGGCATTTGTCGGCGGCGACCTGTCGCAGATCTTTGAACTGCCCGGTGGTCCAATCGCATTCGCAATCGGCGCTGAATACCGCAAGGAAAAGGCTTCGATCGATTATGACGATCTGACATCGAGCGGCGCGACCTTCTTGAACGCACTTCAGGATTTCCGTCCGCCCGCATTGACCGTCAAGGAACTGTACGGCGAACTTCAGATCCCGCTGCTTAAGGATATGCCTTTCGCCAAGGAACTGTCGGTCAACCTCGCAGGTCGTGTATCCGACTATAACAACTCGACGGGGACTGTTTACGCCTACAACATCCAGGGCGTTTACGCACCGATCGAAGACATCCGTTTCCGTGCAGCCTATGCAACTTCGGTACGCGCACCGACACAGGGCGACCTGTTCTCGACCGCGTCGGAAAACTTTGCCTTCATCGCTGACCCTTGCGATTTGCCGGCACCCGGAAGCACAGCAGCCACAAACTGCGTTGCTGCCGGCGTTCCAACGACCGCTAACGCGGCATTGGTTGCTGCATGCGCAAGCACGGCCTTCCCAGTCGCTTTGGGCGCACCGTTCATCAACTGTACGGCACGTACCGCTTCGACCGGCTTCCTTTCGGGCGGTAACCCCACCCTGATCGAAGAAAAGGGCAAGAGCTTGACCTTGGGTGTTGTTGTTGAGCCAAGCTTCGTTCCTGGCCTCAGCCTGACGGTCGACTTCTACCGCATCAAGGTGGAAGACTTGATCGCCGCATTGGGCGCGCAGCAGATCATCAACCTCTGCTACACCAACGCTGGCGGCATCAACAACCCGTTCTGCGCCACTGTATCGCGTGACCCTGCAACCGGCCTGTTTGCTGAACCTGCCGTTATCTCGGGCGGCGTGAACTTCGCAGCACAGAAGACCAAGGGTATCGACTTCGACCTCGCCTATCGGAAGACCTTCGACAATGGCGATCGTCTGGCCGCACGCTTGATCGCTACCAAGGTATTGTCGCTGAATAACTTCACCGACCCGACCAACCCTGCGAACCCGAACCGTCAGTTGAGCGAACTGGGCGACCCTGCATGGTCGGCGAGCTTCTCGTTGAGCTACGACTTCGGTGACTTCGACATTCTGTATGCCGCACGTTACATCGGCAAGCAGACCATCGGTGCTTATGAGGCGCAGAACAACTACTTCGGTCAGTGCCCATTGGCGGGTACTTTCCGTGGACAGACCGGTCTGAATGGCGGAACCTGCGATCCAGTCCTGGGCAACATCGTCCAGTTGGCACCTCAGAACGCCGACCAGTTCCCTCAAAAGAACTATCCTGATGTTCTGTACCACGACATCCGTCTGGGCTTCGACGTAGGTAATGACTTCCGCTTCTACGCAGGCGTCAACAACCTCCTCGACAAGCAACCGCCACTCGGCCTGCTTGGCACCGCCGGTGGTGATCCGTTCGACAGCTTCGGCCGTAACTTCTTCTTCGGTCTTGAAGCCAACTTCTAAGCGAAGCAGAAACTGCAAACGGAAAGGGCGCCTCTCGGGGCGCCCTTTTCGATTCTGGGAATGGCGTATTGGCTCCCTGGTTCCTAGAATGCTGAATCAACAGACTTTCGTTTGACAAAATATCTCTTGCACTTCCTCAAACTATAACTTTAGATATATCTAACGATATAGTCTAATGTCGGTCAGGGAGCATAAGAAATGAAAAAGTCACGCCTATTGGTTACAGGGTCCGCGCTCAGTTTTACGCTTTTCGGCGCCCTACCCTCTTTTGCGCAAGAGGTTGAGCAACCGGAAAGTGCAGAAGTTTCAACGCAAAGCGAAACGGAAGTGGGTGCGGAAGAAACCGCGGCCGAGCCCATACTGGTTACAGGAACACGTATTGCGCGCCCTACATTGCAATCGGCTGTTCCCTTAACTTCGGTTACGGTAGAGGATCTCACTGGCACAGGCGAAGTTTCGCTTGGCGATGCGCTTAATGACCTGCCTTCACTACGCTCCACCTTTAGTTCAGGAAATTCGAGTCGCTTTATTGGGACGGCAGGACTTAGCCTACTCGACTTGCGCGGATTGGGAACCGACCGCACACTCGTATTGGTCAATGGTCGTCGCCACGTAACTTCCACGCCGGGCGACAATGGGTTTGACGTCAACACCGTTCCAACTGACTTGGTGGATCGTATCGACATCGTTACCGGCGGTAATTCTGCAGTCTATGGCTCCGATGCGGTCGCAGGTGTCGTCAATTTTATCATGAAGCGCGATTATGAGGGGATCGCGCTGCGTGCCCAGGGCGGCATCTCTTCGCGTGGTGATCGTGGAAACTATTTCGCGAGCATTCTCGCCGGGCAAAATTTCAGTGATGGTCGCGGTAACTTTGCGATCTCCGCCGAGTATTCACGGCAAGAACCACTTCTTTTGCGTGACCGTGACAGCTTGACCGGCGCAGCAAGCGGCCGGTGCGTGTTCCAGTTGAACGACATCCAAGGCGCTGCAGGTGGTGAAGTCGGGTTTAGCGCGACAGACGGTATTCCTGATAACAGCTTCCTGTGCGGAATCCGTAACGCGGCTATATCGGATGCTGGCACAGTGGGCGCATTGACCGGAGGGCGATTCCTTCGGTTCAATGACGCGGGCGACTTGGTTGTGGATACACCAACCCAAAACTTCGCAGCCTTTGGTTCAGGAAATGTGCAAGGCGGACTTGGTTCAACCTTGCGGAATACCGGCAGTCTGCTGTCTTCCGTTAATCGTTACGCGTTCAATGTTCTCGCCCATTATGACTTTTCTGAAGCTTTTAAGCCTTTCTTTGAAGGAAAATATGTCCGTGTCGACGTCGCAGGTGAAGGGCAACCTAGTTTCTTTAACAGCATTCCGACAACACTTGGCGGGCAAGCACTCCGGTGCAGCAATGCCTTTTTGTCAGATCAAAACCGCAATCTTCTTGTCAACGGCGACAGCAGCCTGACAAGTGCCGGAACGGCGTGTGCCGCAAAGACACGAAATGCAGCTGGAGTTGCTACTGGATTTGTTCTGGATGCTGCCGGAAACCGCGTGTTTGACCCGAATGCCGTATTACCGCTGTCGAGGTTCAATATCGATTTAGGAGGCCGGAGTTTTGAGGGGACGCGCGAAACCTTTCGCTTTGTAGGTGGCGTTGAAGGCAGCTTTAACGACGATTGGAAATATGAGGTCGCGCTCAACTATGGTCGGTTTGAAGCTGTCGGCTTTAACACAAACAATCTGCTTTTGCTGACCCAAGATGGAAATGACCTTGATGGGTTTAATCAGGCTGTGCAGGCGGTGTTGGCCCCCGCTTCGTTTACCGGATCAAACTTTGTCCTGAACAGTGCCGGACAAAAAGTTATCTGCGCCATGAACGCGGTAACGAACGTCAATCAAGCATGTGTTCCCATCAACATTTTCGGCCAAGGCAATGCCGATCCAAGGGCTTTGGATTTTGTAAATACCGAAGGTCGTACAGACGAATTTGCAAGCCAGTTCGTCGCATCCGCCTTCATCGGTGGTGATTTGTCCCAGATATTTGAATTGCCCGGGGGTCCCGTTTCCTTCGCGCTAGGTGCTGAATTTCGAAAAGAAAAAGCTGTTGTTGATTTCGACGATGTCACTTCCAGCGGCGCGACCTTCCTGAATGCGTTACAGGATTTTCGCCCCCCTGCGCTGACTGTCAAAGAGGTGTATGGCGAACTGCAAATACCGCTGCTGAAAGACGCACCTTTTGCCAAGGAACTATCGGTAAATCTTGCTGGCCGTATCTCCGATTATAATACCGCAACAGGGACGGTTTATGCCTATAATATCCAGGGTGTCTATGCACCCATAGACGATATACGGCTGCGTGCGGCCTATGCGACCTCGGTGCGTGCGCCGACCCAAGGCGATTTGTTTGCGACGGCATCTGAAAACTTCGCACAGATTGCCGATCCCTGTGACCTGCCCGCTCCGGGCAGCATTACAGCCACCAATTGCGCGGCAGACGGCGTACCGGTGACCGCGAATGCCGCGTTGGTAGCCGCCTGTGCCAGCACCGCCTTTCCTGTGGCTTTGGGGGCACCGTTCGTGAACTGCACTGCGCGTACGTCTTCCACCGGTTTCCTTTCCGGCGGCAATCCCACCCTAATCGAAGAAAAGGGCAAGAGCTTGACGTTGGGCGTAGTGGTTGAACCAAGCTTCGTGCCCGGCTTAAGCCTGACAGTCGACTTTTACCGGATCAAGGTGGAAGATCTGATTGCTGCTCTCGGTGCACAGCAGATCATCAACCTTTGCTACAGCAATGCAACTGGTATCAATAATCCGTTCTGCGCCACGGTCTCGCGCGATCCGGCAACGGGATTGTTTGTCGAACCCGCAGTCATTTCGGGCGGGATTAACTTTGCGGCCCAGAAGACAAAGGGGATAGATTTCGATCTGGCTTACCGCAAATCATTCGATAATGGGCACCGCATGACGACCCGGCTCATCGCAACCAAAGTTTTGGCGCTTAACAATTTTACGGACCCAACCAACCCTGCTGCGCCTAACCGGCAATTGAGTGAATTGGGTGACCCTGCCTGGTCGGCCAGCTTTTCATTCAACTATGATTTTGGCGACTTCGATATACTCTATGCCGCGCGATATATCGGGAAGCAGACCATTGGTACTTTTGAGGCACAGAATAATTTCTTGGGTCAATGCCCGCTGGCTGGCGCTTTCCGGGGCCAAACAGGGTTAAACGGAGGCACCTGCGATCCGGTCGTGGGGAATATCGTTCTCCTAGCTCCCCAAAATGCTGACCAGTTCCCGCAGATATTCTTCCCCGATGTATTGTATCACGATATCCGCGTCGGATTTGATATCAATACAGACTTCCGCTTCTACGCAGGCGTCAACAATCTTCTCGACCGTCAGCCACCACTCGGCCTGCTTGGCACCGCCGGCGGTGATCCGTTCGACAGCTTCGGCCGTAACTTCTTCTTTGGTCTTGAAGCCAACTTCTAAGCGAAGCAGAAACTGCAAACGAAAAGGGCGCCTCTCGGGGCGCCCTTCTTTTTACACTCGACCCCTAAGTCAGACCCACTGCCGCTCAAACCTCTGACCCAAATTGGTCAGCAACTCATATTGCGACAAACCGGTTAATTCCGCCGTTCGGGATAAGTCATAGTCCACATTGATCCAATCGCCCTCGCCCACATCGACAAGCGCCGAGACATCCGCAGTGACCAGATCCATCGATACACGCCCGATGATGGCAATGGAAACACCGTCCGCACGCAATTTACCCTTGCCCGCAAAACTCCGCAGATAGCCATCAGCGTAGCCGAGTGAAATCGTAGCGACCTTTGTCGGGGACGTGCATATGTGGGTGGCGTTGTACCCTACCGCATCCCCCGCCATCAAAGTCCGCACCTGCAGCACGCGTGACGATAGCGACACCACCGGCTTTATCGATGAGGCCATTTCTGTCCGTGGCACGCCCCCATAAAGGGCAAGCCCCGGGCGAGTCAGGTCAAAATGGAAATCCCGCCCCAACATAATTCCGGCGCTATTTGCCAAACTGAGCCGCTTGGCTTTGACCAGCTTGGCCTGTTGGCGAAACAGATTGAGCTGTGCGCTATTTTGCGGACTGTCTTCATCGGCGGAGGCCAGATGGGACAGGAGGATATCGATATCCAGCCCTTCAAACAAAGGCGCTGCGAATTGCTCGGAACCGATACCCAAGCGGTTGATCCCGCTATCAAGCATGACGTGGCACCGCCCGCCACCTGCCGCGCGCCACAAGGCGATCTGCTTTGGCGTATTCAGGACGGGAATGGCACCAATCTGTCGAATGTGAGGGATGTCGTCCGCCGTGATGCCGTTGAGAACCGATATCCATTCCGGCGTCACCAAGTGTGAAATGGCCGCCGCCTCGCCCCAATGGGCAACGAAAAAGTCGCGGCACCCAGCGTCCCGCAAGCGGCGCACAACGTCGACCGCACCCAAGCCATAACCGTTTGCCTTTACGGCCGCACCGCAACTCGCCTGTCCCTGCGCTTTCAGATAACGCCAGTTGGACACCAACGCTTCTCCATCCAGGGTGAGGCGCAACGGGGGCTGAAAATCAGTCATATCCGCCCATTGCGTGCACCGGTGGTCCTGTCAATCCAGCTCGGTTTTGCCCGACGTTTCCGGCAACCAGATCAGCGCCACGATAAACGCCATCGCAGTTACCGCTACTGTATACCAGAGTCCCGAGAAAGGCTGCCCCGTCTGCGCTACGATATATTGCGATATATAGGGCAGGAACCCTCCGAAATAACCCGTCCCGATATGATAGGGTATCGACATGGAGGTGTAGCGGATTTTTGCCGGAAACATCTCGACCATGATGGCGGCGACCTGACCATAGGTCATCCCCGACAAGGCGACCATCAGAAACACCGACAAGATAATCTTCCACGGTTGCCGTTCTGCCGGATCGGATTTGTCAGGGTAGCCCGCTTTTTCAAGTGTTGCGACATAGGCTTTTTCGTCAAAGCCCTTCAATTCGGTCGACCCGACTTTCAACGCAACGCTTTCGCTTTCGACCTTGCTATACGCAATGCCGCGCTTGGTCAGGAAGTTCAGTGCTTTCGCACACTCGCTTTCATGAACGCGGTTGAGCGCGTTAAAATCGCATGCGGGAAGCGACAGGGTGACAGGGTTGCTTTTGGTTGCCCGTTCCAGCGCCGGATTGGCTGCATCGGCCATCATCCAGAAAATGGGGAACACGCCGACAATCGCCAAAGCATAGCCCAGCAGAAGCAGACGTTTACGACCCCATTTGTCGGACAACCATCCGCACGCAACATAAGTCGGCGCTGCCAAGGCCGCACCCACCGCCATATATAACAAGGCGTCGGTTTCCGGTACGCGTGCGGTTCCGGTCAGGAAGTAGAGCGTACCGAATTGCGAAGTGTAGTAGATCACCGTCAATCCGGCTGCGACACCGAACATCGCCACGAAAATCCGTTTGATGTTTCCGGGATATTTGAAGCTGTCGACA
>Ga0116176_10001720_pt1 | contig 16972 bp, 18 predicted proteins | sample AD_STIC08_MetaG_FD_89803 | JGI IMG/M metagenome (GOLD analysis project Ga0116176, IMG submission 89803) | Active sludge microbial communities of municipal wastewater-treating anaerobic digesters from USA - AD_STIC08_MetaG | ecosystem: Engineered > Bioreactor > Anaerobic > Digestate | place: USA...
GCCAGAGCTCCCTTAAATTGATGTCGAACCACCCGCTTTTAGGCTTGATGACGGTGGTCCAGTTTTGGGTTGTTAGTGTTTTGGACATAAAATCAGTTCAAAGTAAAGCAGTTGAAAGTCGAAAGTCTAAAAGACAGTCTAAAGTCGAAAGTCTAAAAGACAGTCTAAAGTCGAAAGTCTAAAGTTGAAAGTCTTGTACGAGGAAACATATTGAATTTCATATCACCGAAAGCCCGCCTTTCCCTTTCATCTTTCATCTTTCGACTGACCTTTCTACTTTCGACTTAATAATAAATTCGTTTAAATCCACTTTTAAACTCGCATTGTCAATATCAATGCCTGCGATATTTCCGTTATCATCATAATCTACGATAACTCCATCAGAAATTTCTACGCTTTCTACACTTGTTTTTAAGGACAGATCAATATATAGTGAATCCGTTTCAGGATAATAACTAATTTTCATTTATAAACCTCCTGTCAGGAAACGCATTATGGATTGTTCTGCGGTCATCCAGGGTAACAACTCTCAATGCTCGCCCTTGCAGCTCATCCACATAACCCTAAAATCGCCAGCGATTATTATCTTGCCTCTCAATCCTAATTGGGTTTTCAACAATTTTCAAGCACCATTCTTTCCTGATGCAGGGACGTTTACGTAAAACTTCCTTTTCAAAATAATCAGTAAAACGATATTCCATCGGGAAATCTCAAAATAATTTTTATGCTATGGCAACCTCTAATAATTAGGTTTCTCCGCCCGCCCTCGGCGGGCGGAGAAACCTAAGTCCTGGTTATGCCAGTAGTTACAAATCATGGGAAATTCAAAAAGATAATTTTTAGAGGTTCCCCTATCATGTTTTGTTCAAAGGTCAAAGATAGTTAGGGGTACCATCACCACCGTTGTTATATGCAGTGCCCGTTTTTATTTCCTGGACCAGTTCTCTATTTTTAGTCCCTTAATTCTGTTAAAATGCTTTTCGTTATTTGTAACAAGTGTTGAATTCATTGTGAGAGCTGTTGATGCTATTAATAAATCAAAATCCTCTATCGGTGAACCTGATTTTTGAAGATTTGCTTTTAATTCGCTGAAGATTTCAATAATAGCTTTACCTATATCGATAATTGGAAATAATTCTTTTATTCGGTAAACAATTGCTAAATTTTTTTCATAGTTTTGTGATTTTTTAGCGCCAAATAACAATTCTCCATATGTAATTACGGATATTGATTTAGGAATATTTTCATTTTTTAACAAATGATCATGGACGATAGAATCACCTTTAATGCTGTAAATTATTATATTTGTATCAATCAAATATGACACTTTCTTTTTTAAACCTTTCAGAGTTTTTACGATACTTTTTTATCGAATCAATTATTTCATCTGCACTTCTATCATCTTCCCAGGCACCGGAAAGGGCTATAAATTCTTTTGTTGGATTACTCTTATAAACTGCCGGATTTGAAAGATACTTTTCTATAATAGAAATTACTTCCTGGCTAATAGATCTATTTTGACTTTTTGCGATAGCTTTTAGTGAAGCATATAATCTATCATCAATATCGCGAACTTGCAGGATTGCCATAATACCACCTCCAATATAGGCAACCTCTAATAATTAGGTTTCTCCGCCCGCCTTCGGCGGGCGGAGAAACCTAAGTCCTGGGTATGCCAGTAGTTACAAATCATGGGAAATTCAAAAAGATAATTTTTAGAGGTTCCCAAAGCTAATTTTTAGAGGTTCTCTATAAATAATATATCATATTTTCATGAAAAGTCAATCATTTCTCATGAATAACGGGCACTGCATATAACCCCTTTTTTCCGCAACCTTTTGCCTATACCCCTGAAAGCAATGTATAGCGAATTTCGGGTAAACCTGATTACTGTCTTTTCTCAACTCGCAATCTGTGAAAACTCCTTCATTTCAATAATAGAGCCTTTCGAGCGGCCTTCCTCAACGATTCTTTCAAGAATCTCAGCCACCCTGTCTTCAATCCAGTCTGTTCCACATTGTTCACAAACCAGAGCAGGAACATGGCGAACCACAAAAACACCGGTACCCATATCCACGGTAAATGTTGTTGTGCCTTCTATTTTATGCCCACCGCACAAAGGGCATATTCCTCGTTTATTCACTATTTTCTCCTTGTGATTAAATCATCCTCGAAGTATTTAGCGTCTGGATAATAAGCTGTTATAATATACGCAGTTTTATTCTCAAAATCATAGGCCGTAACCACATGCAATTTTAATTCCCTATTAACACATGCAATTAAAACACTTGGCAGAGGTTTGTCTTGTGTATATGATTCAATGATTACACCATCAATTATCGCCTTCTTAACATCCGCTCTGGGAATATTTCGCTCCATCATACGTTGAAGCGCCTGCTTTTGCCACACGATTTTTCCAGTTAAAATTATTTCAGATAATAAATCTTTTTTTAACGTCATATTAATAGGTCTAAGTTCAAAGTATTAACGGCAGTCGAAAGTCGAGATGACAGTCTAAAGTCTAAAGTTGAAAGTTGAAAGTTGAAAGTCTTGTGCGAGGAAACAGATTGAGTTTCATGATAATAAAAGCCAGTCTTGTACTTTCGACTTTTAACTGTTTTTCTACTTTCGACTTTTGACTGTCTTTTTGACTTTTGACTGTCGTTTCAACTTTCGTCTACCCTCCTTACCCCCACTCACCCTGATTTCATCACTACGATAACGACTCCCGTCGCGGAAACGGCCAGCCCGAAAGTCCAGAGCATGAACTGGAACATCCTGCGGGAAAATTCGTCGAGCCGCCTTTCGACCTGCTCGAATCGCTTGTCCACCTGCTCGAATCGCTTGTCCACCTGCTCGAATCGCTTGTCCACCTGCTCAAAGCCCTTCTGCATCAGCTCTCGCTGATTGCGAAGCTCTTCTTCCACGCGCACCATTCGCTCCCGCAGCTCAATCTCATATACCATGGGAGGCTTGCCCAGGCTCTGTTCCGCAAGGAGGCGCGGCAAGTTTTCCTTTAAGTAACGCTCGATAGATTCGAAATCCCTTTCTTCTAATGACATTTTGGGTTCCTTATTGTTAATACCATTTCTATACTAAGCATATGCGAACAACCGGATGCCGTCAATCTTTAATGACAGTATTATAACAGTTAAAAATTGAAAGTTCAAAGTAAAGCAGTCGAAAGTGTTGAAGACAGTCGAAAGTCAAAAGTCTAAAGGGTTTAAGACAGTCGAAAGTCTAAAGTCTAAAGTCTAAAGTTGAAAGTCTTGTACGAAGAAACATATTGAGTTTCATGATACCGAAAGCCCGCCTTTCCCTTTCATCTTTCAACTTTCAACTTTCAACTTTCATCTTTCAACTTTCAACTTTCATCTTTCAACTTTCAACTTTCGACTTTTGACTTGTGACTATCCTTCCCCACAGCTTCGCCGGTCCGGCTCCTGCGCCGGATTGTAACTCTTAAAACAAACCCTTTAACCGCGGCCGAAACTCGCTGGTTAGGGGGAAAAGGATAGTCTAAAGTAGAAAGTCACAAGTCGAAAGTGTTGTACGAGGAAACATCTTGAGTTTCATGATACTAAAAGCCCGCCTTTTACTTTCAACTTTCATCTTTTAACTTTCGACTGTCGTTTCAACTTTCGACTGTCTTCTCCATCACCTCAAAGCCCAAATCCGCAAGCATGGTCCTTCCGTGGAAGGTGAGAGCCACCCTCGCCCTGCCCTTGCGCCTGTCCACCTTTACGATGCGGCCCTCGAGGCGCATGAGGGGGCCGTCGACCACCCTTATGCGGTTGTTCTCGTCGAACATAACCTTCGACCTTTTTATAACCTCGCCGCCGGCGATAAGCTCTACGAAGAGCTCACTTTCCCGCTTGTCGAGCGGGGCTATGTCGTAATTGCTTCGCAAAAATTTTATAAAGCCCGGCGACTTTCTAAGCGCCATAATGGAGCGGTCCGAAAGCTCGCGCGTCTCCCAGAAGATATATCCGGGATAGAGCGGGGCTACGGAATCAATCCACATTCCGTCCCTTCGAATGCTTAGCGCCCTGCGCGGCCATACAAAGCGGCCGTCGGCCGGGTCCGTAAGGCGCTCGGCGCAGGAGAGGTAGCGGGCCTCGCGCCCGGTTTTTACCGCAAGCACGTAGTATTCCATCCGCGCGTTGGGCGACTTTTCGGTTTCGGCGGCCGTTTGCGGCGCCGCCGGGCACTCGCCGGGAAGCGTTGCCCCGGCGGCGTGTTGCGCGATGTCGGGCCCGAACATCATGTCCCCCATACCACCACCGCGTCTTTTACGTTCAGCGTATCGGAGAGGCGCTCGAATTCGTCCCCTTTAAGCACGAGGCTTCGTATCTTTCGGTGTATCATCTCCTCGGCCATGCCGACGAGGTGCTCGAGATATCCCCTGTCGATATCTCCCACTATGACGACGTCGATGATGCCGGAATCAACGCCGCGCGCGTAATCGCCCACCACAAAGGCGTGCTCCACGTTGCCAAGCTTGGACAGCACCATGTCGATGAGCTGGTCGATACCGGTGTATTTTTTTACCAGGCTGGTGATGTCGGGAAAGAGCGGATGCGCCCTGTTGGCGCCGTACAGCCTGGTGCGCCCGTCGGGGCCGGATTTCAGTATGCCCGCGTTTTCGAGCCGGTTTAGCTCCACCCGCACCGCGTTGGTGGACTCGCCGAACTCCTCCGCGAGGCTTCGCAGGTATGACCGGGTTTCGGGGTTCATGAAGAACTTCAACAAAAGCTTTACCCTGGTTTTGGATGTAATTAGGGCATCGAGCATGTTCACACCGGCATGCCTCCACCAAAAAAGAGGCCCGCAGCTTTTCGAGTAATAATATTACTCTTTAAGGGGAAAAGTCAAGGATTTTTTAAGCCAAAAGTCAAAAGTCGAAAGTAAAAGACGAATCTCGGGTATCATGAAATTTAATACGTTACCTCGAACAATCCTTTCGACTTGTGACTTACGACTTTCGACTGTCTTCAATACTTTCATCTTTCATCTTTCTTTTTCGATTACCCTTGAAATGGTTAAGGCCGAATTATGATTGACTGCCGCGCCTTATGGCGCACACTCTCACACTCCATTGTAACCATTTCCACGGGAGGCGGCCATGGCGCAGCATGAAATTACAAAGCCCGTCGAGCTCCTCGACGAGCGGGGCCACATCATCGAAGAGGGCTGGGCGCGCCGGCTCTACTGGAGGTACGACCGCGAAAGGATAAAGGCCCCATGGTTCCGTATAAAGGAGTGGGACTACTACTATGTTCTCTCGCATAAAGGCGGCTACGGCGTATGCGTAACGATGTCCGACCTGGGCTATGCCGGGCTTTTTGCCATCGCCTGGATTGATCTAAAAAACCGCGCGACGGCCCAGGTGGACACCATGAGCATCCTCCCCAGGGGAAAGACCGGCTTTTCGCCCACCTCCGAAAGCGGCGACGTTGGATTTAGCGACAAAAAGCTTTCGATCTCCTACCGGCTCGAGGGAAACGAGCGCGTCATTTCGCTCGAATGCCCGGGCTTTGAATACCCAAAAGGCGAGCGCGGCCTTTCGGGCCAGATAAGGCTTAAACGCGACCCGAATATGGACTCCATGTGCATAGCCACATCGTGGAAGGAGAACCGCAGGGCCTTCTATCTCAACCAGAAGATTAACTGCATGCCCGCCGGTGGAAGTGTAAAAATCGGAAAAAACGAATACGGCTTCGACCCGGCGGACTCCTTTGGAGGGCTGGACTGGGGCCGCGGCAACTGGACCTACAAGAACCGCTGGTACTGGGGCTCGGCCTCCGGCGCTCTCGATGGGCTGCCCTTCGGATGGAACATTGGCTACGGCTTCAGCGACCGCACGCCCGCCTCCGAGAACATGATATTCCACGGCAACAGGGCCCACAAGCTCGAGGACGTGGTCTTTCACATCGACACCTCGAACTATACGGCGCCCTGGAGGTTTAGCTCGAGCGACGGGCGCTTCGAGATGACGATGGAGCCGGCCGTGGACCGTTCGAGCTCCGTCAACCTGGGCATTATAAAATCGGTGCAGCATCAGGTCTTCGGATATTTCAGCGGGCAGGTTATTCTGGACGACGGAAAAAAAGTCAAGGTGGAGCGCTTTCCCGGTTTTGCGGAGGACGTGCTCAACTGGTATTAGGCGGGACCGGCCATTAATAACGCTTTCGTGCCGCGGCGGGCCCGGGAGCTTCCTGGCAGCTTTCTAAGCCGTGCGCAATCCCAGCGGTATAAGAACGCGGTTTACCGGCCCGGCAGTCTCGTAGATACAAAATTCCAGATAAGTCCGGCATCATCCATGGCCTTTCGCGCGTCTTCGGCCAGGAGGTCGAGAGAGGACGGATAACGGGCCTCAACGGCATAGATATTGAGATCGGCGCACGCCTCTTTTAGAACTATAAATTCGGAATCCCACTCTCCACATTCTCTGGTTTTTTTCATGGATGAATATCGATACCGGTTTTATTGATCTTGCTCTCGAGGCTCGTCGATGAGTCCGCGCGTTCATAGAACTCCCGTGTGGAATAGACCACTATATCGATCGGTATGGATGACTCATAGCCCACCGTACGATTGAGCTCCCGTAAAATGTCGACTTTTCGTCTGATATCGTCAGTGATCACGCATATATCCAGATCGCTGTCCTCTCTTTGTTCGCCCTGGGCATACGAGCCAAAGAGTATTATTCTGTGCGCGGGGGTATATTCGGTCACACGGGCCGCTATCCTCTTTATTTCACTGTATATTTCCTGGTCCATTTCTATCTCGCCATACGACTTGAGTCATCGCCCATATCATCCTGTCATATTAAACCGTTTGTCAAGCCTCAATTCGTCCGTTCCATAATGGCTGGATATTTTATCCGATTTGTCCTTTTTTCGAAGGCACTTCTTTCGGCGATGGGTGATGCCGGACTCCAATTTTACGCTCGGCCATAACGCTTTCGTGCCGCGGCGGGCCCGGGAGCTTCCTGGCAGGGGCCTTCGGACGGGAGAGAGGGCCTACAGCCCCCTACCCGCCCAGAGCCTCCCTGAGCGCGGCTATCTGCCTTTCGATCTCGCCGCGCGCCGTGCTGCCGGCCGAGAGCTTGCGCTCGGGCGAGCTTTCCGGGTTTAAAATCTCGACTATGTCTTCGCCGAAGTGCTCGGAGAAGCCGAGTAGCGTCTGAAGCGGCAGGCTGAAGAAGTCCGCGCCGCCCTCCTCGCAGTGGCGCACGAGCCTTCCGATTATCTCGTGGGCCTGCCGGAAGGGCACGCCCTTTCGGGCCAGGTAGTCGGCAAGGTCGGTCGCAGTCGAGTAGTTGCGGTAAACGGCCTGTTTCATTACGTCCGTGTTCACCTTCATCCCGGCGATCATCGCCATCATGCCTTCCAAACTCAGCTTTACCGTGTCGACCGAGTCGAAGACGCGCTCCTTGTCCTCCTGCAGGTCGCGGTTGTACGTTAACGGTAGGCCCTTCAGCATGGTTAGTAGTGCGATGAGGTTTCCGTAAAGCCTGCCGCTTTTGCCGCGGATAAGCTCGGCGAGGTCCGGATTGCGCTTTTGCGGCATGATGGACGAGCCGGTGGTCACCTCGTCGGAGAGCCGGATAAAGCCGAACTCGGCCGTGGACCACAGGACCAGCTCCTCACAGAAGCGCGAGAGATGTAGCCCCAGCACGGCGGCGAAGTACAGGAAGTCGAGCGCGAAGTCGCGGTCGCTCACCGAGTCCATGGAGTTGGGGGTAATACCGGCCAGTCCAAGCTCCGCGGCGGTAAAGGCGCGGTCAGTCGGATAGTTCACTCCGGCCATGGCGCCCGCGCCGAGCGGCGAGGCCGAACAGGCCTTTGCCGCACGGGCAAGCCTCTCGCGGTCGCGAAGCAGGGCCCAGGCGTGCGCCAGTATGTGCTGGGCGAAGCGGACGGGCTGGGCCACCTGCAGATGGGTATAGCCGGGCATTACGGCGTCGATGTGTTCTTCGGCGAACGAAACAAGTCCCGCGACGAGCGAGGCGAGGAGCGGGTCGATCGACGCGGCCTCGTCGAGGAGGTAAAGGCGCAAATCCAGCGCTATCTGGTCGTTACGCGAGCGCGCGGTGTGGAGCTTGCGCCCGGCGTCGCCTATGCGCTCCGTAAGCGCCGCCTCTATGTTCATGTGGATGTCCTCGAGCGAGGCCGAAAACTCGAAACGCCCCTCCTCTATCTCCTTCTGTATTTCGCCAAGCCCCTTTTCTATAGCTGTGAACTCGGCAGCGGTGAGGATGCCGGTCTTTTTGAGCATGCGCGCATGCGCAATCGAGCCGCGTATGTCCTGGCGATAGAGGCGAGCGTCGTACTGTATGGACGCGGATATGCGCTCGGTGATGTCCGAGGAGGAGGCGGCGAAACGCCCGCCCCAGGGCTTTTTGATATTTTTTTTTGTTTTGTCGCTCATTGTTTCGCCTCTATTGCTCGTCTTCTCCCTACCCCTTCAGCCCCCCAAACCCCCCGGAGGGGGGCTTCTGTTTCCCAGACCTATGAACGCCAGCTCAAGCCATCTTCAATCCCGATTCTTAATGCCCCCCAAACCTATGAACGCCTGCTCAAGCCATCTTCAATCCCGATTCTTAACGCCCCCCAAACCCCCCGGAGGGGGGCTTCTGTTTCCCAGACCTACGGACGCCTGCTCAAGCCATCTTCAATTCCGATTCTTAACGCCCCCCAAACCCCCCGGAGGGGGGCTTCTGTTTCCCAGACCTATGAACACCTGCTCAAGCCGTCTTCAATCCCGATTCTTAACGCCCCCCAAACCTATGAACACCTGCTCAAGCCATCTTCAATCCCGATTCTTAACGCCCCCCAAACCCCCCGGAGGGGGGCTTATTAATGAATAATACTATTGGCTGATTAAAGACTTTCTGATTGTTTCCAGAACCCCATGAATACCGCCAATAACATCCTTGTTCTGAATTCGTAAAGTAGTTATCCCCATTGACTTCAGAAACTCATCACGAAATTCATCATAATCCGATCTTTCTTTATGAATATCACCATCCACCTCTATTGCAAGCCTCTTTTCGTGACAATAAAAGTCGAGTATGTATCTGTATATAGGGTGTTGATTCCTGAATCTAAATCCTTCCAGTTTTTTCCCCTTCAATTCTTCCCATAATAATTTCTCGGCCTGTGTCGGATTTTTTCTGAAATCCCTGGATAGCTCTATTATATATCGTGGTTGCTTTACTTTACCAGTCATCATTTACACGCCTCCAGTTTATCTCTTTTGTTGCCCCCCTCCGGGGGGTCGGGGGGCTCGAAAAAGCTGTTAAGCAGCGGCACAGGAGGCGCAGCGGGCGAGGTACGCTCGTCTGGCCATCTTCAATTCCGATTCTTAACGCCCCCCAAACCCCCCGGAGGGGGGCTTTGCTTTCCCAGACCTACAGACGCCAGCTCAATATGCTGTTTAAAGCACTCCAGGCGGCTGGAAGCTCTTCAAACTCATCCCCCCGGCCCCCTTCTCTTCGGAGAAAAGAAGGGGGAGTTTAGGCATCAGGCTTGCTGGCGATACCCGATATACGGCGGGCAGTAACTGATCCAGCTAAAATTAGCCTGGATGTACCTCTGTAATTCCTTGTGGATCTTGACACGATCCCCCTCTTTTTCGTTCAAAGAGAGGGGGGCAGGGGGTGAGTTCAGTCCCGTATCTCCGCAAGCACCGCGTCTATGTACGCGCCGATTGTCTCTATTCGCGGGCGCATCTCGTACTCGAGGATATCCGAGAGGCTGATTATATCGTTGTTCTCGAGCGAGGAGAGTATCTCCGAGAGCATGTCGTTAAGCTCCCTGTTCCGTTCCTCCAGCGTAACTCCTTCGATCTCTATGCCGGAGGTATCGATCCGGAACACGGGCACGCACTGGTAGCAGGCGCGGGTATAGTCGTAGACGAACTCCACGAAGGAATGGAATTTTTTCGACGCCTCCGAGTCCCTGCCCTGCTGGTACAGTTGGACGGTCTCGGCAAGGACCTCCGATTGGGCCGGCGCCTCTTCCCTTATCTTTTCGAGCGAGTGGACGAGCACGTCAGGCGATTCGAGGCTCTGGACCACGAGACGGCGGAGGTTTTCGCTCATGAGCATCATGCGAAGGACCTCCTTTATGGCCGAAAAGACCCCTCCCGCCGTTTTGAACACGGCCAGAAGCGAGTCCTCCGAATCCGCGGAGCGCACCGAGGAGGAAAAATCGTTCAGACGGTCCAGGTATTCCCTTACGTTGGTGTCGCGGCAGCCTGTCTCTTCGGGGGCGGTCCCCAAGAGCGAGAGCGTGGATTCCACGACCTCGCCGAGCCAGCCGGCCCCTCCCTCGAGCGAAGCGGCCGCTTCCCGGTCCACCCGGCCGGCGTCGAGCGCACTTTCGATGAAGGCCGTCGCGCGGTCGCAGTAGGCGTCGGCCTCCTCCAGGGAGGAGATGACGACGTCGGCGCGGGACCGCACGACGCAGTCGATCGAGCGGACAGCCTCAAGCGGCATGTCCGGAAGGGCCTCCACCGCATAGGGCTCGTCGTTTATTCGGGCCTCGGTAAAAATGAGCTCCCTCTCACGCGCCCATCCGGAGACGGAGGCTATGACATCGGCGATGTTCTTTTCGTTTTCAAGTCGGAAATGTACGGGGAGACTGTTAATCAGAATTTCCACTATTTAACCTCGCTTTATTCCACCTTATTTCTCTTCGCTTCCGCCCTGCATTCCCTTCATCTGGTTCTTCATCCATTCCCCCTGGGACTTGGCGCCGGAGATGGACTGTTCCATGGTGGAGAACTTTTTGCGCAGCTTGTCCTCATATTTTTTCAGGTGCTCCTGGTGGCGCTCTATGCGGCTGTTCGCCATCTGGATATTGGTGTCTTCGAGCTCTATTTTATTGGCGATGATGTTCTTGCCCGAGGAAACGTAAGGCCGAAGGACCGTCTCCACCCGGTAGGCCATGCCGTTGTCGACGCGGTTGTCGCCGTCGGTGTCGGAGCCGAAGAACTCCTCCACCCCTTCGGGGTTGTCCTTTAGCGCGGAGAGGAGCAGTCCATCGTCGATGACGAGCTTGCCCTCCCGGATGCTCTCCCACGCCGCGTTGATGGCGCCCGTGGAGATCCCCATCTGGGTGATGAGCCTTATCGGCTTTTCGGCCCGGCTGGGATAGGCGTTTCCCACGGTTTCCTTAAGCGTGTTTTCCAGGCGCAGTATGGTCATGTCGCCTACGAAGAGCCCGTTTTTGTACTTGTTCGATTTATAGTCACCCGGTTTCTCGCTCTTCTCGGTTTTTATGAGCATTCGGTTAAGCTCGAGATAGTTGTTGTATGCCTCGACAAAGGCTTTTATCTTACCCATTGCCTTGTCAACGCTCGGCTCGACTTTAATCGTCACCGGACGCTCCGATTTGGACCGCAGGTCGAGCGTGAGCCCCTTGACCACGTCCGTAAGCCCCTCGTTTTTATCGCGGCGCACCTCTATTCCGTCCACCTTTATCCTTGCGTCGGTTGCCTTTGCCACCTCGTGCTTGGGATCGAGGAGCCCCTTGCCGTCTAGCGGGGTGAAGAGGGCGGCGTCGGAGAATTCCGAAACGCCTTCGTTTCCGTAAAAAATGATTTTGCTGATGGTCTTGCCGTCGAAGTCCATGCCGGCGGGGATTTCCATCTTCCCCTTGAATTTTTTGTCCACCGGGTACAGCTTCTCGACGCGGGTCTCGCCTTCCTGCGAGACCACCCCGACGCCGAGGACATCGACAAGCTCCTTTTTGGGCTCCTTCTTTTCGAGGGGCCGAATGCGCGACACGTTGTAGCCGTGGAGCTCTATGCCCTTTATTACGGTCTTCTCGTCCGGGCCCACCTCGATCCTGTACGGGAGGCCGTCCTCCTTCTCGCGCTCCGGCGGGGTATGGGCCACGGTGAATTCTAACATGGTGTTCTTCTTCGCCGGGACGGAGACGGGAAGGACGTATTCGCGCCACAGGGCGCCGGTAATGGAAAACTTTTTACCCTCCCTGTCCACATCGATGCTGCCGTCATCGGTCTTCGGCTCGGCGCCGGCGTATGGCACGAAATACTTGCCGTCGAAAACGATAGAAGTCTTCTGTTTCTCCTCGCCCTTCTCGCCCTTTATTAGGCCTATCGCATAGAGGAAATCCTTCCCCTCGGAGAGATTTATCTCGCCCTTTTTGCCCGAGATCTTCGACTCGAGCGTGAGAACATGCATGTTGTCCGTTGTATTGACGTACGAGCTGGATACAATGTCCGACGCGGCCCCGTCTATGGCCTCCTGGAGCGCCTTCAGGGTGCCCCCTTTGAAGCGCACCACCCTGGATGCGCCGTTCACCTCGATCTTGAATTTTCCTTCGGATAACTTGCGATCGTCCGGCAGGGAGTCGGTGCTAAGCCTGTGGGTGGATGCGAGCTCGAGGACCTCAAGGCTTCGCACGCCCTTTTCGGCGTACCTGTTGGCGCTCGCTTCGATTACGGCGGGATTGGAGGACAGCGCCGATTTGTCCGCATAGGACGCCCGGTAGCCGTAAAGGTCCTTTGCGGCCGCGTTGACGGCATTGACCCTGGTCCTAAGCTCGCCCAGGGCCTCTTTGCGCCTGTTGAAGGTGGCCTTTTCGTCCTCCCACTGGCGAATGGGACGGGCCTCCACCTCCACAAGCTTCTTTATGATGTCGTCGGTGTTGAGACCGGAGGCCATGCCTCCGAAGGTGACCGGCATACCCTACCCCTTCCGGACGGCCCGAGGGCCCGGCCCTGTGCGGCCCGTCCGTAAAAGTGAACGCCTGATTCAAGGTACCGAAAATGGCATACCTGTGCAATAAATTATCGGCGCAAAGGCGACATAACATTACACCATTTCGGCCGGTCACCGCCGTCACTACCGCGATTCATCCACAAACATGCCGATAAAATCGTGCATGTGCTTAAGGAGCCGTATGAGCTCCCTGGCCGGAATCTCCCGCACCGTTTCGTTCGTCCGGCTGTCCTGGACCTTCATCACGATCCTGTGGGTGTCGTTGTCCACCGCGAAGGTGATCTTTCTGTCCATGGACTTGGTCGCCGAATTGAGCATGGTGGCCAGGCTTTCGGCGTTTTCCCTGGAGAGCGTGGGGCTTTTCCCCTCGTCCTCCCGCCCGCGAAGCGGGGGGCGTTCGGCCTGGTCCTTCAGCCCGGCGATCCGCGCCTGGCCCGTATTTACCGAAGTGAGCCTGTTGATATCCATCGTATCCTCCTTGACATGGCGGTCCGCCCGATGGGCCGGCCGCCGACTATTTCTTCGCCCCACCTCCCTTTAGGGCGAAAAAGGAAACCTGCTCCGGCCTCCCAACCGGAGCGGGATGAAACAGACCGCACTGCGTAGCCCGTCTCAATTTTAAAATACCCTCATTGGAGCAGCTGCAGTATAAGCTGAGGCTTCTGATTCGCCTGAGCCAGCATCGCAGTACCACTCTTCACGAGGATCTGGTTCTTTGTGAACTCAACCATTTCCGAGGCCATGTCCGCGTCCCGTATACGGGAATCGGCAGCGAGCATGTTTTCGTAATTACGCGAAAGGGCGCTGATGGTATTCTCCATCCTGTTGTAATAGGCCCCCAGATCTGCCCTCTGGCGATTCAGCTTGTCCAAAGCCAAATCGATGTACCCAATCATGGAGTTGGCCAGTCCAACGGTGGAGATGGAGCGTTTTTTCTCCCCTTCCATTAGGTTGAGGGCCCTGGAGCTCATCGTAGCGATGAAAGCCCTCATCCTCTGGCCCTGGTTGGGCCCCACATGGAAGAATATGCTGCCTGACCGGCTGTTGCGCGCGTACATGCCGGTGAGCATCTTCATCCTGTTGAACTCGGAGGATGTGGTAATGCGGTCCACCTCCTCGATCAACTGCGAAACCTCAACCTGGATCTGCGTCCTGTCCGCGTTTGAATAAATCCCGTTGGCCGACTGCACCGCGAGCATCCGGACGCGCTGCAAAATGTCGTTGATCTGCTGGAGTGACCCTTCGGCGACCTGAATAAAAGAAAGCCCGTTCTGGGAATTCTTTTCAGCCTGGAGCAGGCCGTTGATCTGGGTGCGCATCTTTTCAGACACGGCCAGACCCGAAGCGTCGTCGCCAGCCCGGTTGATACGCTCGCCCGACGCAAGCTTCTCAATGGATTTATCCATCCTTTCGGAAACCGCCTGGAGCTGCCTGTTCGCGAATATGGCGCTCATGTTGTGATTGATTCTCATACGACTCCCTCCCTTGTAGTGTTTCGGGACGGCCGCCTCTCGTTTTTCTCGGGACCGTCGCGGATTTATCGGCCCCCGCTTCATGCGGAGACCGGACCCGCCCGAACGGATCAGGGGTTTTCTCCCCGGCAATGAAGCCCGGACTGCCCATGTCCAGACAACACCGGCCGACGGCATACTCCGTCAGCCAGTGATGCCCTCCCAGCATCACCGGCTGACGGAGCAGCCGGGTTTAGGACAGTCTGGGAACGGCGGGAGAACGTACGAGAATCATGGTGAGTTTTCAAAGAACCGGGAAAACGTGATTTTACGATTCGCTTATCCAAGTAACCGTAAAATCGACTGGGGCTGCAGGTTTGCCTGCGCAAGCATCGCAGTGCCTGTATGGACAAGGATGGTGCTCCTGGTAAAGTTCACCATCTCTTCGGCCATATCGGCGTCCCTGATGCGTGATTCCGCCGCCTGGGTGTTCTCGTAGGCGGACATAAGTCCTTTGGCGGTCATTTCAAGCCTGTTGTAATAGGCGCCGAGGTCGGCTCGCTGCTTGGAGAGCTTCTGCAGCGCGGCGTCCATCAGACCTATCGTGTTGTTGGCGCCGCCGGGCGAGGAGAGCGATACTATCACCTTGCCCGTGCCGTCCCTCATCTTGAATGACTGGGCCGTCATCGTACCTATGTAGATGCGCTCGCGCTGATTCGCGTTCGCACCCATGTGGAACCACATGGACGCCTTGGGGTTCACCTTCGAAAATTCTCCGGTGAGCACCTTGAAACGGTTGAACTCCGCCTGCGACGCGATTCTGTCGACCTCGTCGACGAGCGCGGAGACCTCAACCTGGATGAGCTGGCGGTCTTCGTTCGAATAGATGCCGTTGGCCGCCTGGACCGACAGCACCCTGACCCTCTGGATGATCTGGGCGGACTGATCGAGATACCCCTCGGCGGTCTGTACGAACGACATCCCGTCCTCGGTGTTCCGCTCGGCCTGCCTGAGTCCCTGGATCTGGGTCCTCATCTTCTCCGAAACCGCGAGCCCCGAAGCGTCGTCTCCGGCCTTGTTGATACGAAGGCCGGAGGAGAGCTTCTGCATGCTCTTGTCCACGTCCCAATGCGTAAACTTCAGCGTCCTGTTCGCATTGATCGCACCCATGTTGTTGTTGATGATCATTTTACACTCCTTTGTATTTGGTTTTTCCGGCTTCCCTGCCGGGCCACGCCCCGGGCAGTGGGACGCGGCTTTTTCCAGGAATAACCGTCCGGCCTTTCACGAACAACCGGGGTATTCCCGTTCCAGGCTTGTAAATGGGCGTATAAAAGGCTGGAACGCATACAAAGGAGGCCAACGAGCATCGAACAGGCTCATGGGTCGCTAGCCCCAGCGTTTTCAAAGAACGAACGGGAGAGTCGAGACTACTCCCTGCTCGTCTATTCGGCCCCTTCGGCACGACAGTTTAACTTTAGAGGAGTTTGTTAAAGCCGTTTATTGGTGATTATAATAAAATATGGATGTTTTTCATATATTTTGATCCATATGTGATTTTTTTGATAAATTGCGTCGCCCGAAGGCGCGCAAACGTTTGCGCGCCTTCGGGCAAATAATGATTGAAATACCCGCGTCTACCAGTAGCCTCTGAGTCATTGCCGTATAGCGACCATTCAATAAACTGAACGACATGATAGAAGCGCTCGACTCTTCCCTTCCGGGGCTCATCTTCATCTTCTGCGCCAGGATCGCCGATGTATCCATCGGCACGGTGAGAATCATCCTTATTTCCAGGGGCTATCGTTTCCTGGCGCCCCTGCTCGGTTTTTTCGAGGTGATTATCTGGCTTGCGGCCATTGGCGAGGTGATGAAGAGTATAGGAAGCCCGGCGAGCTATGTCGTATACGGCGCCGGTTTCGCGACAGGCAACTACGTGGGAATGATGATAGAATCGAAGATCGCCATAGGCATCCAGGCGGTAAGGATCATCACGACGGAGAAAATAGTGATGCTGCCGCTCGTGCTCCGGCAGGAGGGCTACGGCGCGACCACCCTGAAGGGCTGGGGCGCGAAGGGAGAGGTCAACATCATATTCACGATAGTACCGCGCAAGAAGGTGGCGCAGGTGATGGAGGTCGTGCGCATGTTCGAGCCCAACGCCTTCATTACCGTCGAGGACATCAAGAGCACCTCCCGTGGTTATTTCGCCCGAAAGCGCACCTTTTCCCAAAGCCTTGCCGGGCTTATCGCGAAGAAGAAATAACCGGGGAGCTCTTCCAACTCATCCCCCCAGCCCCCTTCTCTTCGGAGAAAAGAAGGGGGAGTTCAGGCATCAGGCTTACTGTAAACTTTACCCGATATCCGACAGGCAGTAACTGATCCAGTTAAAATTAGCCCGGATGCATCTCTGAAATTTCCTGTGAATCATGCTACGGTCCCCCCTCTTTTTCGTTTAAAGAGAGGGGGGTAGGGGGTGAGTTCGTTTACCAGTCGAAAGTTCAAAGTCGAAAGTTGAAAGCTCTGCAAAAGTAAGCTTTTATGTTTAAGCATTAGAACTTGCTCTGTACATTTAGACAATAACCTCTATTCGGATGCGAACATTAATTTATTTAGCAGCGGCATGGGATGTGCCAAAAATTAGTCAGTTGACATACAAAAAGGCTTTCCTTTAACGTGTACCGACGCAAAATCGTAATATAAAAAGATAATCGCCGCCAGGGCAGCTCCTCGAGCGGAAACCCTAAAAGGCCTTATCGGC